>Ga0209085_1000604_pt1 | contig 25786 bp, 28 predicted proteins | sample C_131016_EF_Meta_FD_187310 | JGI IMG/M metagenome (GOLD analysis project Ga0209085, IMG submission 187310) | Freshwater microbial communities from Lake Croche, Canada to study carbon cycling - C_131016_EF_MetaG (SPAdes) (version 2) | ecosystem: Environmental > Aquatic > Freshwater > Lake...
GATAGAATATTATTTTCAAGTGTATTAGATATAGGATATACGAAGTTACCATAAATCATACGATATGGGTGATTAATATGGTTACATCGATATGGAATTAGATATTTATTATAATATTTAGACCAACGGGCATTTCAAATGGGCACTTTATGGCGTTTAAACATATAGCACTATATAGTATTAATGGTCCATTGGGTATATGTTCTTGAGTGTGAAGATGATTATCTATATGTTGGTGAAACAACAAGGCTATTTAGAAGATTTAACGAACATCTGCGAAGTCGTGGAGGTTCAAATACAATTAAACATAAACCATATAAGCTAATTGGCTTATATAAAGTAAATGAAAATCATTCTTTTATGAGATATAAAAATACAATCAACGCAGGTGAATACAATAGATTTATCCTTGACGATTGGGAAAATGATGGAGATAATCTCCTGATAGAAAATCATATAACGGAAAGATATTTATATGAGAGGAGAGAGAATTATTGTTACGGAGGTGGATTAGAATGGTATAAGGTGAGAGGTGGTAAATACACAAGAGAAACATTAGATGAAACAGTTGCCAAATACAAATGGGCAAGTGAAAAAGAGGGCAGGATCTGTATGTCCAGAAATCCTGTAGAATCTATTCCTATTGATACCATTGTAGATAGACCTTTGTGTAAATGCTATTGTCCTTCGGAGGTTAAGTTGAGTAAAGATAAAACTAAAATATATTTTGTGTGTGCGTTGAAAAATGTTTGGGGTGATTTTTGTTCTGACTTACAGGTAGATACTCCTTGCGATTTCTGGCAACTATACACAGATGACAAAGAAGTCAAAACACAATATGAAGTAGTAAAAGCAAGAAGTAGGGAAAGTTGGGTATCAAAAATACCGTTATCAATGTATAAAATCCATCAAGAACCTTGTATATCGTGTAGTAAAACTGACTATTTAGCAATATTCAATAGTGGAGCAAGGAGACTATGTCAAATCTGTATATTAAAAAAATACGATTTGTTAAAAGAAAAATATAATACTAAATCTATAATTTCACTTGTGTAAGTGCCGGTTTAAAATGCCCATCGGTCTAATATATTTGTCTCCTTTAATAAATTGATTAAAAATTTTAGTACAATTAATACTGTGTTGAGTATGAAAAATTATTGGAGAGCTCATTGAATAAATAATATAAAATAAGTTTAGGCTGGGAGATAAAATTTGATTTAAAACGGCTTCACAGATATTAGTAGGACGAGCAAAATGAAAGATAGCGACTTTTGCCCAGTGTGTAAATATTACTTGTATCTCGATCAGAATGACAAGACACTCCGACGTATTTGTCGTAATTGTGGTTTCCAAGAAGAAGATAAAAAGGGTGGCCTAATTCTTGAAATTGATCTCAAAGAGAAAACTTCAGAAGGCTACAAAATCCTTATGAATGAATTTACTAAAAAAGACCCTACGCTTCCTCACGTTAATACTATTAAGTGCCCTAACGCAGGTTGTGCTTCAAACACTTCAGGAAAAGAAAAAGATGTTATTTACCTGAAATATGATGCTGTAAATATGAAGTTCTTGTATATTTGTAATGTATGTGATACTCAGTGGCGGTCTAAGGCCTAATGCGCTTAAAAGTGTGTAAAAAAATAAATACTTTTAGAAAATATTAAAATTCAAATCCGTTGTAGTTCATATTTTTTAATGACATCAAAGATAATTTGTTTGGCAGTCATTAATTCTTTAGCGGTAGGGATAATAAAATCTTCAGAGCCATCTGGACCAGGATCCCATTTTAAGCAGAATTGTTCAAGAATTTCTTTTTCAATTAAGCTTACATCATTTACGTGACATTGTAGAATTAAGTAAATTTCAGATCCTTTTGTATATTTATGGAGACGGCCGATTCTAGTATCTGGGCACTGAGAGGTGCGACCAACTTTATAGATTTGTCTATTGAGTGATTTGAATTCTCTAGTGCGAACTAAGTAAATATAGCCGTGTTTTTCATCAATATTGTATGTCATACCTTTCATAACACGTCGCCGTTGTCCTTGTTGGACTGCGATGGCAATTTGTTTAGTTTCATCAGGTTCATATGGTTCACAGGGTTCAATAATTTCATTTTCATCATCGGTTAAATCTTCAGGATTTGGACCATACTCTGACATTTCGTTCTATATTAAGAACGCAAAAAAGCCCTCACGTATTTCCCACAGTAGGAAACACGAGAGGACCTAGCAAAATGCTTTGGTAACCAATCATTTTAGTTTTCACTGAAATAAAAGGGAATAACTGTTACCACACGATAACAATCATTTTACACCGTTTACAGTCTTCCAACTGTAAACACCATCATACCCTAATCGAACACTTTTAAGGATAACTGTAATTAAACTGTATATCCTTGAAACATCAATTAACACAAAGGCAGCGGATGGATTTTGTTTTAGGCTATTAAGTTTCCATAATAACCTAAAAACCTATGAACAATATTTAGAGATTATTCTCTAAGTATTTACAGCATAGGCACTGTTATAAAAAATATGTTAATATACGGAAATTCCGTAATTGCTGTGTATTTCCTTCCTTTATAAGTCTATTCTACCAGCGAGAGCAAGCGCCTCTAATCGAATAGTAATCAGTCTCATTTAGTCATCATCCTTTATAGCTATAAAGTCAGACTAATATGTTCTGAAGAAAACTAAAAGCAATGCTAATGAATTACAACTCCACAAGCATTCTTCTAGTAACCATTATAAAGTAGCTCAGAATCCAAAATCTTAAATTAACCAATATAATTTGATATAATATGGCTGTATAGATTCTTAACGCACAGGAAATGGAAAGTAATCTTGGACGCACATTAATTTCAAAAAATCTCAACTCAACTTTCTCACATTTTTCTTTTCTTTTTAATATTGACCATTTTATATAAGACAACACACACTATGATTAATACCCGCGCTGTATCCAGAAAATCCTTTCAAATAAGATATGAATTGCTGTATAGATACTGGAGTATTAAGAGGCCACTAACTTCACTATGTGTAAGGGCTGTATTCGTTAATTAATTATAAACAATAATCTTAGGTAATTGCTGTATGAATACATTACACATAGTGAAGTTAGTTTTCACCTAGGAAGAGAACTTCTTCCTACCCTATTATGGTTTGGAGTCTTTAAGCCCCTTTTCTAGATTTCATTATCTTCACCAAATTTATCAATAAATCTTTGAGAATTTATTCGATATACAATATATTTATATAAAGCTGCATCATATATAATCACAAGCTTATAGGACTCTGGTAGTTGAAACATATAGATCTCAATCTTAGTATTAATATTACGACAATTTACTTCAGCAAGAATGTTTTGCGGATTATCAATAATTGTATCTCGAATAATTTTTTCTTCGAGTATAGCTTTAAAAGTTTTTGAATGAGCATTGTATGAATTGAAAAGGATTTCATTATTTATAACAAAGGCCCAACAGTCTTGTCTAACATAATCCCTAATAAGTTCAATTAACTCTAAATATTTCCCATCTGGACAAGTTGAAAAGGATTTAAATGGAAACTGTAAAACATTACAGCATGGGAGAATACTCATCTTCTAACCTTATACTGATACTTTTACAGCTTCAAATTTTGTGGACTGTATTCCATACAGCACGCACTTCATCATAACGCTCATCATCAAGAATAACACGCATTCCCTGATAGGGTGTCATTACTTGAACACCGCCTTTTTGTAGGGCCTTAAGCATTGAAGGAGACCAACCTGAAAGTTGTACAACTCCCTCTTGATCAGCCTTGGCATGAAAGTCATTAAATGATACACTTAGATTCCAGATTACAATACGAGGTGGCTTCCAACCATTACCTACACCCCATACCTCCTCACCAGCCTTCTTGAACTCATCACGAATCTGTTGAATCTGAGTATCCCACACACAAGATTTTAATGTGGGATGACTATAATAGTTATTATCTCTATTAGCTGCATCAAATCCCATATCAGTAAAAACAATTAGATCCGCAGGCTCTTCACCAACTGGAACTCTGGCTTGCTTCATCTTCTCAACAATTTTCATACAAGCCTTATAGAAGTTAGTATTAAGACCGTGACCAAGATCACCGCGAATACTATCAAGCTTCTCCTTGAGAGAATTATACCCAGTGAAAGAATGCCACTTGGGTTCAGCATCAAAAGTAAGAATATGATCCTTAAAAGCACTATGATTAATCTCGGATACAAGAATACCAAGTGCAAGAGAAATTAGTTTAGGAAGACCATTCATAGAGCCACTGAAGTCACACATAGGAACACACTTGCCAAGACCACCAAGTTTCAGAGTCTCTTCACGAATAGAAACCCATTGACCTTGATTAATACCAAGCTGATCCTGAGAAGTATCGCGTGCTAAAGCTTGTACAACGAGTTCGTGGGGCATTACAACATTCGCTCCGTGTGCCTTCTTCTCACCTTTGGCTAATCCCTCAACGAACTCTTGAAAATGCTTTCTACATTCCATACGATCCTCTGAAGTAGCATAGCGAAGAGCATCAGTGTAGGATTTCCTTAGAGATTCATTGAGAAAAGCCTTGTTGTGAATTTTAAGACAGCGACCAGGGACTGATTCAGGCTTAATTTCAGCCCAACTTTTACTACACATATTGATTTCCACAGTCTTTAGAGCTTTATTCATCATACTTGTATCCTTACGATACTTTACAAGGCGCTTGCGTTCAGATTCCTCAAAGCCATAAATACAATTGGCAAGTCGCCTCGCTAGACCAGGATAAGTACCAGAGTTCTCGCGAGGAAGCCACTTAGCAAGTAGAGACATTTTACTTTTCTGATCTGAATGGCATTTTACAAGATCATCTTTAAAAGATTCACGAGTAATTCTAAAGATTTCAGACTCAAGTTCAGGAACAGCTTTTAGAAGTTCCCACATATCACGCCAGCAACCATATTCAGGAATGAGTTTAATCATTTGACAAACAGTTTCCTTGTCGTGTTCATAAAGAGCTTGGATGAAGTGATGAAAAAGACAACGCTCACCCTTACCGCCACGAATATCACGGGTCTGAAACGCCATTACGAACAGATCACGCATCTCATTCATAACATTACGGGTGTAAATTTTGCGAGTATAGTCTTGGATATAGGATTGCTCTAGCCCGCGATTGAGCATTGTGAAAAGGGAGACTCTGTAATCACCGACTCCCTCTTCAGTATAGACATCGGCATCATTGACGCCTTTTTTGGTCATATCAGGGGTATTCATTGCCTGTATAAATGCCATTTGACCACTAAATTATAGACTAGGCAAAGCTTTAAATTGTGTGAGAATGAGTTTAGATCAGCATTCTAAACTATTAATTAATTTCTAAATATAATATACAATGGAAAGTGGTCTAACTATGTTGCTACACTCAGTAGTTATTGGAATTATACTATATGTTGTTATGATATTTGGCCTAGGGCAAAAAAGTAATGTCGCAGAAAATCGAAGTATTTTAATAGCATCTTTTGTTTTGATATATATGATATTATTCGGTCACGGATTACCATTAAAATTAAACAAACTTATCTAAATATTGGATTAGTTTGAATATTTTTAAAGGAACTGTATGTGAGTTTAAAAACACTTAAACATACTCAATATATTAAAGAGAAGAAAAGAGATGAAGACTGTTAATTTTCTAGTCCAAGGCCAATTTGGTAATAACTTATTTCACTATTTTGCCGCAGAAATTATTAAGAAAATTTACGGCTACGATGCAGTAAAACCCACTTTTCAGATTAATTTGGAATTTAACACAACGATTGATGATGAAAAATTTAAACGTATTATTACAGCACATCTAGAGGGGCGTAAGTATGAACTCGATACATCGAAAGATATTTTAATGATGGGTTTTTTCCAGCGTTCAGAGATTTTTTTGAAGGAACGTGATTATATCCGTTCTCTTTTTACTGAAGAGAATAATAATAATATTAGTAACCGTATCAAAATCAGTAATATTATAAAGTATGTATCTAAGCATACTGTTCAGCCGACAGAGAATGATTTGGTAGTACATGTTCGTCTAGCTGGTGCATTTCAATGGGCTGATTTTATTGATATGGAGAATAAGACTTCGCAGCTATATGATCCTGAAGATATTAAAAATATTATTAAGACTATTAAATATGATAAACTCTATATTGTATGTAATACACCAAAGGCAGAATGGGAAAAAGAATATCTAAGTGAATTTGACGATTTAAATCCTACTATTATAACGGGTATTCTAGGTGATGATTTCGATTTTATGTTAAAAGCAAAGAAGTTTATTACGTCTGCTTCGACTATGTCTTGGATGGCAGCCCTTCTAGGCAACGCAACAGAAGTTCATATTCCTTATAATATGTATTATGGAGGGTTTGAGAGTAATAGTCAAAGTTTGGCCAAATGTAGTGAGGATTCAAAGGTATATTATAGTGTAGGGTATTGGTTTCCTAAGCGCACAGATCTTTCAACAATTCAAACTAAATAAAAGCCTGTAAATCTTTAACAATTCTTTTAGGGAAAGAACTAAATTGTTTAATACTTTCATTACCTGCCATAAAGTATATCCATTTTTTAGAGTTTTCTTTATCTTTTTTCATAAAGCTACATAGATTAGAACCTGGTATACTAAGCCAGGATTCAAAAAGGATTAAAAGTTGTGATGGAAGTTTTTGGTGATAATCGATATATAGAAAGGCTAAGAATAAGTACATATCCCGCCCTTCTTTAGGGCAGGGATCCTGTTTGGAGTAAACAGTACTGAGAGAGATATCAGAGATATGTGTCTCAGTAGATCCTAAACAAGAAAATCCAAAATCAATGAAAGTGAGAGAATGTTTTGATTCTATTTCTAAAATATCGGTTTCAACATTAATTATTTTACGTTTATGTGCATTGTGTTCGACAATCAGAAAATTACTCGGCTTTAAGTCCCTATGATTGATGCCAAGTATAGTATCAAGATGCCAAATCATCGCGCTTAATTGAAGTAGACAGTCAATGATAACTATTGGAAATTGTACTTTAGAAACAGATTCAAGATATCTGTCTAAAGTAGACGCGCCGTTAATCTGTTCCATTGCAAAACATATAGATTCATCTTTTAAACGAAATAAACTTACAAGAGGTGGTGTACCTGTCGGAAATCCAATATTTGTAAGACTGTCTCCCACTAATTTCTGAATACACGCCTCATACAGAAGTGTTTTACCTGGTAGAATAGGACGCTTAACATATACTTCAGAATGTTTTGTCTTTGTATCATATTGTGCTAAATCTATATATCCAAATTTTCCGTGCGCAACATTCTTAATACAAGTTAGCTTTTTAGTTGGTAGTTCAATATATATCTGTTGATTTAAAATAGACTGGCTACATGGAATAGTTATACCATGTAGCCAAGAAGCATCTCTAAGACAGCCCTGAGCTGATATTCCCAGTGAATCTAAAGATATCCACGCTCGACATTTCTTATCTTTATTACACATGGGTAACCTACTTATTAGAAACATTTTTAGATGGCATAATTGATATTTGACCAATTGATTCTATTAAATTTTTAAAACCCCGAGACTCGCTATATTTATCAGGCTCAGATAACATATATGCAGTCATTTCTCTAGGATGTTCATACGCATTTGGCGGCAAATGGCGGCAATACTCTTCCAGTTCTGACGGCACTCTCTTAATATGATATTGCTTTTCAGGATTATAAAACCAGATTTCAATATCCGCTACATTCGGTTTTGTAATATCCTTGAAGATTGGAACAGGTATCCATTGACTATCAAATATCCATAATGGGCAATCTAACGTATCTGGATTATAACGCCTTGCACTTTCCAATTGTTCTGGTAAATTCCCATCCCACATCATCCAGCCTAGACTCTTAAATGTTTTAAACCATAAATCCTTAAAAGCGCGCTGATGAATATGCCATAATTCGTGAATTAGTGTTGTTTTTGAAAATAATTGACTAATGTCTGGATAACAAATAATATTATCAGGACGTGTATGAGGCATCCCACCATCGGCAGATGGCATCAACTGAACTATTTTAACCTCCTTCAAATCATTTAAAAGCCTTATAGGCAAATATAAGTTAGCACTATCAAGATATGCCATAGCATAATTATTATCTTGTATTGATACTTGATTTGCGAAATAAGTTAGATTTCGTCGAGCAAGTGAATTTGCTTTATTATCGTGACATTCCTCAAGATAAAAATCTTCTTTTTCAGCTGTATCAAGTAAGGCTTGTGCTTGGTTCTTGTTAGCTATTACTATAAAGTGTAAACTATTATTGGTTGAAGTACTATTTCCCATTTAATACTAATTAGGTGTGTGTATTTTATACTGTGTATAGGTCGGACGGGAATACAGAATATAAATCTTTTAATTTATTAAGATGGCTGAGAGAGATCCTTATAAATATAGATTAAATACGACCGAACCAGTTGTTTTTAAAACACTAAAAAATGCTCAAAATGTCGAGGCAATCTCTAAAATATTTGCCAATAATAAACCAAATTATAAATTAAAACCAAATCCATATTTTGTTATAGTTGTTGGCGCACCCGGTGTGGGAAAAACAAGAAAAACACAACAGATTTTAAAGAAAATGGGTATGGAATATAATGATTTTTACAATATCTCACTTGATAGTCTTGTTGAAAGAGTGGAACCCTATAGAAAAGTTACAAAACGTCTTTATAATACATTAAAAGCTAAAAAAGAGAGGTCAGAGGAGCATAATATGACTGAGAAAAATTATGCACTTTTAAGTGAAGTATATTTGCCAACTATTATGTCAAAAAATATTAATTTTTCACTTAATGCCACTGAAAAGGCTAAGATAAACAAAATTGCCGCGATTGGAAATGCTACTGTCGAGGAGCCTCTTAAAAAGGAAAAAGTAGAAACAGGCTTAACACATCTTAATGAACTCAGAAGTGAAGGGTTAAAATATGGTGTAATGAACGAATTAAATATTATATATGATACTACACTTGTTGGTAAAAAAGATAAAGTGAAAGAAGATATAATGCCCATTTTAGAAATGAACAAGAATGTTAAATATAAAATTATTGTAATTTTAGTTACAGCTGAAGCACGCAATATTCAAAATAGAATAAAAGGAAGACATAAGAAAATGTTAGAGGAGAAAGACCCATATATCAGAGCAATTAACCCACATTTAACAGACATGTTTATTAAACAGAATAAGGAAGGATTTGATAATGCTAAAAAATATTTTACATCTGATGAATATGAATCTGAAATTTATACAAAAGATGATTTTAAATTTATTGAAGAATCAAACCCCCCAAATAACTATAATAAAAATAATAATTATAGACGCACTTTAAAGCGATTTTTTTTGTGAATACTAATAATTTCTAATCACTATCTTCGACGGCTTGTTCTTTTAGTTTCTTTTTTGCAGCAGCAGAAGCGCGATCTTTCTTTCTAATGTTATCCACAATGAATGAATCCATTAGGAAACTACTAATGGTCTTTTGAGTAGTAGGTGCCACTTTAGGTTTTCCTCTCGTAGTAGCCACAGTTGGTGTTACAATTTTATTTTGCGGCTTAGAAGAACTAGATGTTGTCACTTTAGCACCGGTTCCAAACATATTGTAGAGTGCATTACGACGACTGGTATTCTCAAACTTCTTCAGACAATCATTAAATAGAAGTTGAGCCGCAATATTTTCACGGAATCCAAGCCACACATCCAACATCTTATCAGCTTCTAAAGACCCATCCATAATTCCAGGCTTTGGAGGACACTTTGCTATCATTGATGGTGTAAAGCCAGGAATTCTTTCAAGTAGAAGACCGAATGCCTGCGAGATAGGATTCTGAAGTTGATGCTCGATATAATGCTTATAATCTGGCACCAAACTATTCTCTTTCACATAAAGTGGAGTCTCAATACGATCACCTTGTAGCTTTGAGGCCTCTTGACCTGTCTTTGGACTGATATATACATATCCAATTCGGTCCCCAGCCGCAGGAGCATTACCAGGATCCCTTGCAGTAATTCTATCAGCTAAGACTTTGTGTGCAATACTTAGTGGATTCGCATAGTCAGCACGAAGTGATTTAGTAACTGTTAATTGACCAAGTGAGACCTTGCCATCAACTAGCTCCAAACACTTATCTTTTACAAACTTGAATGCTCCATCTACATCTCGTCTATCAAGTAGCATTTTCATAGCACCACCAAAGATTGTTTTAACAATTGGAGCATTATCACGTCGCTTCAATGCAATACCCATATATTTATGAACATACTCATCCGCATTATTTTCGTACATATTTCCAGCATAACGTTTCTTCGAAAACATTAGCATTGGATCAAATGCTTTATCAAACTCGAAATCGTGTGGGGCGGCTAGAGTCTTTGTAATAAAGGCACCTGCTTCATCTGTAATATCAATTGTTGCCTGACGCGCTTCACGGCCCTCTAGCCGCTCACCTGTCTTTGGATTGCGAGGATTAAACTCTACAAACAAGGAGTCAGTATCCCCATATACTACTTTTGCGCTACAATGAACTTGTGCCCCAGGTCCATAAAATAGTTCAATCGCATCTTTGGCAAAGAGAATTTGTTTACGACCATATGAGGTTACAGAAGCAGCCAGAGCTTGAAGACGAATCTTGAAAGTACCAGAGCCCAACTGACCATAAAGTGAGTTACCTGTCAGCTTGTAGGCCAACTGCTCAGCATCAAGAAGAGCATAACGTTCAGGATCTTTTTCACCCTTCATCTCTTTCTTCTTTGCCTCTCGGGCTTGTAAGAGCCACGTAGTGATTTGAGGTAGGGTAGATTTAGTTCCATCTAGTGGTTGGGCATAACGACATATTCTACGCCCACATCGTACTTTTACAGGGTGTTTGCGCTTATCATTTGGATCAGGTCGCCAGATATCAAATTCAATATCAGTATAGGCATATCCCTCACAATCATCATAGACTTCAGAGCCCCAGTTATGCGAAATCAAAGTTCCATCATAGTTGAAGTCCTTAATCCAAAGTAGAGAGTCGTGACTGATGTTCTCACTTACAATGGTAGATGGATATAGAGATGCAAAGTCGCAAACACCGATTGGAGAATCAGAATAGAATCCAGGGTCAGGATTGAGCACAATGGCACCTTCATATGAATCTTCTATGCTACCCTGTCGAGGAGATGAAAGTACAGGAATTAGAATATCACGTTCTTTACAGGCTTTAAAGATAAGTGATTCGATTTTGATGCCTTGGCCGCGAGTGAAGATATAGCTGAGTGGTACAGAGCAAACATTCGCCATACACATTGTGTTATTGAAGGTTTCCAGTTTTCGATAGAGGTCAATTACTAAGTCGCAATCTTGAAGGCAGTATTTGCCAACAATGGCACGATCTTCTGCCGACCCACGATGGAGACGAAAGATGTCTTGAGGGCTTACATCATCTTTTACAATAACCCACTTGGTCGCATCATCCATTTCATTAAGCGCATCATAGTCCAGTTCACACGTAAACGAAATCTTATTTCCATCTACCTTATCTACTACAAGTTTAGGAGATACAGTTTCACCAGTATCATCAAGAAGGGCGATGGCACGGCCAGGTTTAACATCTTTGATAGCACCTGCTACTTCAAGGGTGAGTACACCACCTTCGTATTTTTGGCTTTTAAGTTTGCCAGACATAAAGTGTTTAGTAACTTCATCGAGTTTATAAGAGGGAAGTACGTTGTTGCGTTTGATGTAATGAAACAAGTCTACTTGTAGGCGTCCGTGGGTTGTCCATATATACATTAAGTTATCACCCATAGCGGAGGAGCTGAGGAACTTCTCTTCCAGTTTAACTTCGCTAGATAGGGCAAAGAGGCGAGTAAGCTGATGAATAGGTGAGTTAGAATGAATGAGACCGAGTTCTTCTGCGCGATGCCAGGTATAGGATTCATCAAAACCAAATACATTGTAGCCGATGAGGATATCAGGATTCATCTTAATCATCCATTCAAACCAGGCAAGGATCATAGTCTTCTCGGTTTTATAAGAATGTACAACAATACTAGGAATAGGAGCACAATCTGGAAAGACGAATAGATGACGCTCTACTGACTCAGGTGTTCCACGAGTAAGTGTAGTACCAATTTGAATTACAGGGTCGCCAACAAGATATACAAGGCTCTTAAGAGTGGTAGTAAGTAGTTTCTCAAACTGGGTGATTTTGTCATCAATATCACTTTGAAGTTTTAGAATATCATCGATCTTTGTTTGGACAGTTGAATCAAGTAGTTTGAGGGACACATCTTGAAGGGGCTTTTTGAGTTGGCAGTAGATGGGAGTCATACCTTTAGGGAGTGTTTCAACTGGATTTTGTCCAGTAGATAGACTGTTAATAATAAGGTCGGCTGCACTAGGTGCATCGTGTGTAAGATTAATTACATCTTTAACTGCTTTTTTCCAGGTGCGTTTAGCTAGAGGGAAATCACCTGTCATAGAGAAGCATTCAATATCCCAAGATGCAGTGAGGAATGGAGCAACAACGCGAGGGCCTTTTGTGGGTATAACTTGTTCATAGTCGCATTCGATAACTAGTCCAGATTCTGTGTCTTCAGAGATAGAAGTTTTTCCGTCTTTGATAGCGACCCAGCCGCAAGGCTGGATATTTTGTGAGTGGAGAAATCGAAGCATAGGGTCAATATTAGCTTCAAATAGTTCAACTACTTTTCCGCGCATAGGTCCATCAAGGGGTCTCTTAGTGTGTGGATTTAGATTTTCATCAAGGAAAAGGTTGCGAATATTGCGAAAGAGTGTGAGGGATGGTACGTCAATTTGTAGGAATGGGTAGAAGGTATTTGCGGTAAATCCATAGAAGATTTTCTTGGTGATACGCTTGATATTAAGTTGGCCCATAGGTATTCCCTGGCCGTTGATGTATTGTTTAATGGAGTCGGCGCATAGAGAGGTTTTATCTTCAGGGAGGCGGATATAGAGTGTGGGTCGAAAGCCAGTTACGTCGCAGCGTATGGTTTTACCATTTTCATTGGCACCGAAAAGATGAATAACTAATTCTTTTTGCTGACTAAAGTTATTGTTTGTTTTTTTCTTTTTACGCCGTGCTTTGAACTCTTCGTCATCGGATTCAGAGTTGGATTCGTAGGCGATTTCGCGAACATCTTCCTGTTCGGATTCGATGCGCATATCGCGAGCTTGGATGTCCAGCAAATGAAATACTACGTCATTTGTCTTGGAAGGACAATCGAGGTGCTGTTTCACAGCAACGTCATTGGCTGACATTGTATGGCTGCTAATGATGTTATAAAATATAGCTTCAAATTTATCTCACGTCTTTTTGGGGACTTAAAGAGATTTCAAATTTTAACGGCGGCGTCTATGGGTTTTATTAGTTTTACTATTCTTCTTTGATGAATTACGCTTGCTAAGCTTACTGCGTTTTTTTCCCTTCATAACCATTGCGGCTGTTGCTAGAAGACCAGCAGCAGGAGCAAGTAAGTATGTTGTGCGTGCCATAGCGGAATACAGGCTTCCACCATTTGCTTTATTACCATACCCACCACCACTCACCTTTTGTTCAGCTGTTAACTTATTACTAATACTCTCTGATTCTTCCATATCACTTCCTACACTTGGTGGCATAAGTGGTGAGGCTAAAGAAGTAACCACCTCAGCCTCTTTCTTTATATTAGCACTTATAGCAGGGCCTTTGGATTCATTTTTAACTGATCCAAATGTATTTAGTGGAGATGGAGCAGTTGCCTCATTCAAACTCTCTTTAACACTCTTTTCATTATTAAGACCAGCATTGGCTAACTTATTAGGAGCAATTGATGCTAATTTAATACTTTTATTTTTATTATTTTTTGAAGCAATACTTCCTAAAAGTTCATCTTCACCAACATCGGCATTTCTTGAATTTAGATTCATATTATTATTACCTTTTGGAGGACCTGCAACTAAACCTTGATTCTCAATACCAAGATTTGTTAATAACTTTTTATTTTTATTATTAACAGTCATCGACGCTACATTTGTAGTCATCGACATAGAATTTGATGCATTATTTGTAGTCATCGCCATAGCATTTGATGCATTATTTACATTTATAGAATTGTCATTCTCTGAACTGTTATTTACATTCGACGCAATATTTTTAATACTATTCTTAACAGCTGTATTAACTACACTATTAGGATTCTCGTTTGTTTTATTAATTCCAGCAGTTTCAGCAAGTGGTCCAGCTTGTGCCATTAGAGCAGTCATTGACTCTGTATTTCTTACGGGTTCAATCTCAGTTACAGCATTTCCCTTGTTATCAACTACAATAATGCTGGGATAGCCCTCGACATTAAGAGGCTTCGCAGATTTATTAACTTTTTCATTAATACTTTTATTGACTGCTTGTAACATTTGCTCATTAACTTTAACAGCTTGTATTGAGCGACCAGGGGATTTAGCAGCAGCATCGAAGTGAGGCATCATTGTATGGCAGGCACCGCACCAATCAGCATAGACCATTACAATCATAAGAGGCCCTTTCTTGAGACGTTTTTCAAACTCTGAAAGATGTTTCTTTGAACGCACATCAAGTGGTGGTAATATCTTTCCAGCAGTTGAAGTCCTGTGTCTCCGAACAGTCTTACGTCTCCGACTAGTCGTACGGGATTTTGATTTACGAAACTTTCGAGTTGCCATTCTACTTTGATATTGTTTATTAATGTATGGAAGATATAGGAGTCAAATGGCTAATTCAAACTTAATCACCCTGTTCTTTCTGTTGATATTAGGGTACTTTGTACTATATTTTGGTGGTCGTAAGTATTTAGAAACTTTTCAAAGTGAAGATGATATCAAAAACCGATTTAATCCTGATGGGACGCCAAGAGATGATTTAAATATGACTGTTTACCCGCCGGAAAAACCCTATCTGATGAATCCAATTGATGATTTGGATGATTATGAAATATCAGCGGTCTTCCAAAACCAAGGATCAAAGACCGCATCCAGAAAACAAATTAGCGATGCTATGACCCGGTATCCTATGGATTGGTCAGTACAGCCACCAAACTCGCAATACTTCCAAGATAATCAAGCACAATTTGAAAAGAAAGTTGTTGAAGATCTTAATAATCCCCCACCTACCAAGATGTATAATGAGATTGATGGTTCTGATATGACACCACCTGATACTGCCGCAATGGAAGCAGAAGAGAAGAAGATTTTACAGACTTATAAGCCAGAATGCAGTAAGGGCCTTCTTCAATACTCGGTCGATGATGTTAAAGCATTAACCGATAAAGTTTATGGCAAAAAAGGCTTAATTCCTATTATTGAGAAATCAAAGCAAGGTGAAAATATTTGGGAAATTACTGAAGTTAAGGAGAAAGACCCCCATATTGTATGGGAGGATGAAGTTGAAAGAGATACACAACGTCAAGCGATGGAGAAGCGCGGGGAGGAAGTAATTGAGGTTCCATATACTGCTTCAGATGTTGCAGCAGGTTTAGACCCATTCTTTCAAGCTAGAAATACAGTTCGTGATGGCAAGAATGACTATTATCAATGGACACCTGGGCTAGAACGTATGTTTGCTCCAACTTATCCAATCAAGTACTGGTTTTAGAACAGTGCTCATAAAAATTGAATAATATACAGTATAATTTAAAGTATAGAAATATAATATACCAGTAGTATTTTTTATATTTGTGTTAAATCAACTTAAAACTAATAAATACTATCTAGTAGATATAATGGGCCTAATACAATCTATAATGGCTACAAATAAGGCTGCAACTAATACTGTAATTAGTACATCTGATGTAACTCCGACCTCAGTAGCTGATACATCATCTAATACAGTTGAATCACAATCATCAACTGAACCTGTAAAAGCTATTGAACTAGTAAAGGAGCCAAAAGCTGAACTGACAATTGTTAAAGAAATTGTAGAAGAAGTTAAGACAGTTGAAGATAAACTAGTTGAAAATGTACCGCAAACTCCTAATTCATCGCCTACAGTAACAGTTACAGATAATATATCAGCTAATGAACGATATGTAATACCAGTTGGTACTAAAGTTGAAGTAGCACCTGTTGAGGTAACTCCATTAGCTGATGTTGTAAAGAAGAACAAGAATAAGAATAAGAATAAGAATAAGAATTCTAAAAAGGATTAAAAAAATAAATATTTATAAACCGAATGTATTTTCTGATGTATATGACATACGAAGGGCACCATCTTGAGATTTATGAAGACTATATAATTCAGATAGTAAAGAGCTAGAAGTTGGAAGAGTATTATTCACGAAAATAAATAATGCCTTTTCTGGTGGCAACTGAATCTGTTTACGAATAACCCATATAAATTGACTTAGTCGCAGATCTGACGGAGCTAGGAATCTATGCTTTGTAATATCTGGAATATCCCGAGCATTAGGTGATTTTGTAACAAAAATAGGAATTTTATTAGGATATTTTTCTTTTAATTTATCAATTTCTCCAAATGTTAAAAATAGACGTTCCATTTATCTATCTAATTATATTTCTTTTAAACTCGTTGGTCTAATAAATAATTTGTATTAAAATTGATGAAATAATTTAAAGGTATAAATAGAGTAGAGAAATGCCTTCCATAGTCTATGCGGGTGTGAGATATACACAAACAAGACACGCGATTCAATGCAGGAAATGTTTGGAAACAATAGAAAGCAAACATATTCACGATTTTAAATATTGTTCTTGTCAAGCAGTAGGAATAGATGGAGGAATATCTGATGGAAATCGTATTTTAGGAAATCTATCGGATATAGAAGATAGAAGTATGTATTGTGTGATTATTAAGAAAAAGAAAATATGGCTACCTCAATTAGCATATAATAACACAACATAAACAAAATGAATATATTATATATAAATGGCAGCTTACCATCGGCTAAAACATAGTAAATCAATTCCTTTATTTCTTACAACACATTATAGTCAAATCAATAATGTGTTATATCTAGCAGGCGACATTTTAGAGGGTCCTTTTAGAGGAAGGTATTTTTTTGTTGAATATAATGAAATTTCAAAAGAAGAATTTGTAAATTCAATAAATGACGAAAGTAAAATAAGTTTTAACTATAAAGATAAATATTATTGTTTAAATGTTGGCATTAACACAGATGATGGACATTTTTCAGAAATAATAGCAAATAATTTAATACAAGTTAAAGATAATCGTAAAGATGGAGAGTTTGTATATAGTAAATATATGAATCCTGTAGCATATATAATTATGTCTGGAATGATAATAACAGGAATATAAATACAACAATATAAACAAAATTTAATAAGTAATTAATAATACGATGTTCCTACTCGATACACGTGAATCAGATTTGATTAAGATTCTAGAAGGGGTTGAAGGGATGTCAGTGAAGCAACTTCCAGTAGCCGATATTTGGTTAGGAGTTGATACAGAGGGAAAGATGGCAGAGGGTGGTGTCATTATTGAGCGTAAATCCATTCGAGACTTAGAAGCATCTATTTTAGATGGTCGCTACAGAGAGCAACGTGGGCGCATTCTTTCTTATTGTCAAGAGAACAAGACACAACCAATGTATATTCTAGAAGGGGCACTATCATCGAGTACTGGACGACTTCAGAAGAAAGCAATTATGAAGTTTATTAATCGTCTAATTTTCCATTATCAGATTCCAGTTATGCAAACCGCATCAGTCCAAGAAACGGCTGAACTTATTCAAACCTTGGTAGAGCAATGGAAAGATGACCCAAAAAATCTCCAACGAACAACTGAACTAGTAAAAGTGACGGATGGAATTCACGTACAAAAGAAGGCAAATGCATCAGATCATAGACAATTTGCGATTAGTTGCTTGGCACAATGTCCAGGGGTTTCTGTAAAGATGGCAGAAGCCTTAATAGATAATTTTAAATCATTAAAAGGAGTTATTGAAGCACCTGTTAAGGATATAGAATCAGTAAAAGTGGGGACAAGAAAGGTTGGCCCAGTTGTTTCGAAGCGTTTATCAGAAATCCTCAATCAGACTTAAATACCTTCCAGGTATTGTTTCATAATAATAATTTCTTTCTTCTGTGTTTGAATAATTTGATCTAAAAGGTGTTGAATGGAATTTGGTTTCTTTTCAAGACGTTTGCTCATCATAATCGCCATAGAATGGTGCGGAATCATACCCTTCAGATATTGAATTTCAGTAATAAATGCCTGTGTACGAATCAATATAAAGAATACTATAACTGCGATTAATCCAGACACACATTTACCAATTTGTAAAGTAAAAAGACCCATAAAGAAGAACATCCATCCAGTCATTAGACCAACCATATAAAAATCATTTAAACTAAAACGAAAATCATCCCAATTATCAATCCAATCATTCATTGTGGAAGCATATCCAGCAAAGAACATACAAATCACCATAAACATAACATTATGTTCATTAATGAGATTCATTTCTATTCTGACAGCTTTTTAAAATTGTCTTGTGACCAGTGATATACTAAGAATGAAGAAAGACCAAACAGTGTATCAACTAGTAGGACAAGCCAAGCTTTTTTATTACCAGTAATGGCTAGATATGAAAAGAATCCCCATAGGAGCATATGGACAGGTCTTAAGTTTTTCCACCAGATTTTGTCACCGAGTACTTCTAGGCCCGTATCTCTTTTTCCAATAAAAATTATATAGAACCATCCAAAAACTGGAATTAAGGCGAATATACCGATTAATGCTAAGAACCAGCCAGAAGCGAATGCGCCCACAATAGTTAGGGCTAGTCGTGAACCAATACATCCAAATAGGAAAAGGAAAAACCGAATCTTAATTTGATTAATCATTTCTATATACTCTATACTTTTTTAGGAAAGACTTTTAACAAAAGTCTCCATTTTTGTAGGCCCTAATAAAGTTTTTGCGGGTCTAAATGTTCACGGGTCTAATAGATTCCAAGATAGTCGAAGAATGACTGTGGCGAATACACGGACGCATACATTCCACCACACCGTGACTTACCACTGCCCTCTGAATCAGAGTCTGGAACCATTCGCGTAATCTCACTATTTTCAACCATTCTACACCGCTTTCTAACGGGTATTGGTCGAAACTCTGTCCGTAGCAACGTAGCATCACGAACTCTAGATGGTTTGAGATCGGGCTCTTGCTCTTGCTCTTGCTCTGGCTCTTCATCAAGAATGAGTGGGACACGGACAAGAGCGCGCGCTCTCTCCACAGCATCCTCACGCGCTCTGCGTTCGCGCGCCCAAGCATCTTTTTCGTGTGGCTTAGCCCATTCTATAGGAATTCGACCAACTGCGGTATGTAAAGGATTAACACGGTTAAACACATTGGATACTTCTCCTTCTTCTGGGTATAGCCCATATTCCGCAACAGTATTTATACCTCTATAATCAAGTGGGTCTTCAAGAAACCCTCGTCTAGCAAAATACGCTCCAATAAATGCCATATCCTCAGACGACACTGTCTTAAGTTTGCCCTTTTGAATCCTATTCAGTATGTCTATAGCAATCCAGTCACCCCTACTACCTATAACTTTAAGGAACATTTCTCCAAACTTCTTATTACTAAGATCCATATTTATCATCTCGCCATTCTCCATAATACGATTGGCTGCCCGTCGCAAAGAAACTGTTTCGGGGTCCATTCTATTGTATAAGATTAGATGTAACACATAATGCTAGTTTATACCGACGGGCATTAGCGTTTAAAATATTCTGGAACTGATTTTGGGTAGACAACTTGATTGGTAGGATTAGACATATTTTGAAGGAATGTAGCGGGAGGAACATAATCACTAGCAGAAGGTGGTGGGGGGCCTGCAGTAGGATTTGATAGGGGTCTATTTAGAATTGTATTGATGGCGCTTGAAGATGGATATGTAGATTTAGGGGTAGGGCCTGAAATGCTTTGCCCAAACCCTGGTGTCTGTTTAATAACTTTTCGTTGTGATTTTCTAGGGCCCATAAGGCGCGATGCTTCTTTCTCTTTTCGTTCAAGTTCGGCTTGTGTTCGTTCAGCTGATTCCATCATAGCTTGCATAATGGGTGATTGTTCAACGAGATAGGATTTTTCGTGATGTAACCAGGAAATATAAATCATATTGGGGGGAGAGTAGCGAATTTCATAACCAGCGTGGCGAAGTTGATAAATAAGATATACAACACAATCTTCAAGGTCTAATTTTGGTAAGCCTAAAATGAATGGTGGTACAGTATAAAGAAGAAAGCATTGTGAGTTCGGTAGTTTGCTAATTGTGCGAATTCTATTATAGATTTGTTCAAGGATTTTATTATAAGCTTTTAGGCGACCAACATCTTTAGTGCGACGTTTATCATATAGTTCGGCTGGATTTAATATAGGTGTCTGTTGTTCCATTGCTGTTAGATATAAGCAAATGACTTTAAGGGTTGGAACGCTTTAGGATAATATAAGATGATATCCAAAAGTGCGCTAGGAATATAAATGGATTATTTTTAAAATAGTAGGAATGATACCTCATAGGATATATCTATCGGGTGGTGGAACGTGTGCTATAGCACACATAGGAGCATTACTTGAGTTATCAAATCATATACCATTAAAAGCTATTAAGGAATGGATGGGAGTATCAGCGGGATCTCTTATGGCAATGTGTTTATGTATTGGGTATACCTTAAAGGAACTAGAGGAGTTCTGTCTTAAGTTTGACTTTACAAATATTAGAGAATACGATTCAGTTCCGGGATGGCTATTACATTTTGGAATAGATACAGGGGATCGACTTTATAAGTTGCTGGAAGCTTGTTTGCACGTAAAAGGATTATCATCTGAATTTACTTTTAAGGACTGTTATGATAAATTTGGTATAACATTACGTGTGGTTGCTACAGATTTAAATGATGCGAAGGCGATACATTATTCACCAAAGGATACACCAAACTACAGAATAGCGGATGCGGTCAGAGCATCAATGTCATTTCCATATTATTTCCAACCTCATATCTGTCCAGTCTCAGGTCATTACTTAGTAGACGGAGGTGTAATTAGTAATCATCCATTATTTGTATTACCAAAAGAAGAGCATTCGCGTACATTGAGTTTATTGATATATGGAGAGGTAGAGGCGATGGCAGATTTAATAGATGTAGGGCTAGAAGATATTATTATGAGACCAATTAGAATGGTATTATTAGCAAAGCAAGAACTAGAAATGAAGTTTTATGATGCTCAAATTGTTAAAATATGTTTAAATAAATTAAATACTTTAGAGTTCTCTTTAAATGAAGAAACTAAGAATTATATTATTGAAATTGGTAAGAAAGCTGTAATAAATCATTTTAAGAGTAAATCAAAACCTAAAAGGCGTCATTCAGTCAGTTAGCCTTTTTAGAAAAAAGGCTCCAAAAACTCTTTTTTTTTGCGCATTTCCCAAAGTTTTTGCTGACTTTTTTTAAAAAAGTTAATAGTTACTGTTTAAGAAGTCAATGATACCATCACTTGTTCTTGGGCCAGGATACTCCGTAGTTTGTCCACCATCAACAACTAGAACTGTAGGATATCCTTTGACTTTGTATTGGCCAATTTCAGATTTATCTTTGTCGGCATCAAGAATTTTGACGGTAGCTTTGCTGCCATCTTTTAATGTAATCGGAGAGGCTGAGAGGAGTTTATTAAATTCAGGAGCGGCATTTTTACAGTGTCCACACCATTCAGCTTTACAGATAACAATAGATCGTGAACTGCCTTCGAAGCCTTCTAAGCCCTCTAATCTATGATTAATATAGAATCGTAAAAGTACAAGCAGGATTAATAGGATAGCAAGAATACTAATAAGTTTGGTCATTTCTCTATAATATACTTTTAATTTTATAGAGCATATAAATTTGAAAGAATATAAACCTTGTAATCGATTAATAAATAAGTTATTTAAATGATATATTGGACTCCTTCCTCAACTGTTACACCAAGCTGGATACCTCAGGGTGGATGGAATAGTAGTTTCTCAGAAAAAGATAAAATACAATGTACAAATCTCTTCTTCTTCTTTAAGTCTAAAAAGGGATTTAAAGATAATATGGCAGAAATTCTGGTACAAATGGTGCTTTATAAGCAAAAATATAATGGTATGAAGTATTCTGAAGAGCAGGAACAGATACTCCAAGAGGCATTAAGACCCGTATTCAATTCATAATCACTCGCTCTAAGCCTTGCGAGTTTCACTCGCTCGGTATAGCCTTTGGTATAGACCTTGCGAGTTTCACTCGCTCGGTAGCAACATTAGTCCAAGCATTGTTACAAAGAACAGCGCAGTACTGGCAAATATACCTGTTATAGTTGGAACTCCAGCAGGTGTTATAAAATCAACAAATCGACCAAAGAATCTTTGAAGTATGATAGTAGTTTCAGGATTAGCAAATAAGAAAAAAACAAGTGTGCTATAGAGACTGTATTTTGCTTTTAGGAAAAAGCGATTAAATGTAAATTGTCCGCTGCGACCATTTTCCGTCGTAGGGGGTGTTTGAGAGTTCATTCTATTTGGGCATAAGTTCTTTAAATAGGATTAAAATACTCAATGCGAGTTCCGCATCATTAAAAACAACATATGGCAATAAGGTTACTAAATTTTCAAGATAGAGTTCAGGCTTTTTATTTTTATTGAAATAGTTATCTGAGATATTATATATTTGAAGTCCTCTCTCTCCTACATCAATTTTATCATAATCAATTTCATACATATTCATAGGGATATTTTCTTTAACATTGTCAGACTTAGTACAGAGTATGTATAAATCGGTTGGGACAAAGAATTCATTAACAGCTTTGAAGACTTCCTCGGTCATTTCAGGTTTCGATGAATTCATAAACTTATCTTTTTCAATTAATCGCAAATTACCACCAACTGTAAATAATTGAATATAGGGTATAGAATCTGGATCCCTATACTTCTCAGAATCTACAAACTTATTAAGCAGAGATGATAAGCGCACTTTGGGTAAGTGAAATAGTTGTCTATTAAATATATTCCTTTTAGCATCATCGCCAACTGAGGATACATATGTATCAGTGGATGCGATTATATTATTCATAAAGGTAATGAGTGTTTCATCTACATTTTTAATGCGATATACTCCATATGTATTTAATCCACCTGTGGTGGTTTCAGAAGGATTTAGATTATTACAAATATGAAGCATAGTTGTTAACTGTGGAATCATAACTTTTTGGATATCAGTCTTTTTAGAGTAGGTATCAATGCTTGATTCAAGAAGTGAATAAACAGGGTCAAACACAACTTTAAAGTAGTTAAATAAGGGGCTCATCGCGATACCAAGTGGTTTATCGAGTGCTTTTCCTGCTCCTGCTCCTGCTCCTGCCCCTCCTTTCATAGGATTTGAAATAAGTGATTTTGATATGGAGGTTGCTGCAGGAACATCAATGATTTTTACACGATCTTTATCAACAGGAAGGTCATCACTTAGATACTTCTTTATTTCGAGTATATTTATGAGTGTTTGAAGACGTTCTTTCATATTATCATTAGCGGCTGTACCTTCTATTTGTTGGGCCATTTCTCTAGCTTGGTCAAGAGCATTCTTAAGAGTCTTAGATTTTACAACTGAACTAAGATTTATGCGTTTAAAGTAATTGGATGGACTAGCACTATTTCCCTTCTGTTTTTCATTGATGACAAGATCACCAATGCGAAGAGTATCGAGTTGTTTTATTGTCTTAGCCCAGTCACACTTGACTTTTTCAGGTACATCGTCTGGATGAAGTAAATACCAAGCTATTTCAAGTATTAATTGATAGAGCCTGTTTTCAGGTATTGTACGTATATATTTCTTGGCTTTGGTACACGGTAAAGATATATCTGGTAAAGAAGGAAATTCAAATCCCTTATAATCAGGGCCTTCTAATTCTTGGATAAGCCGTTGAATATTTAAATAGCTTCTTTGAATGAGTGTATTTTTAAGAGTTGAACTAGTAAATTCATTGCTGGATTCTAGTTTTTTGGCGCGTTTTTGGAGAATAGCAATAAGTTCAGCTTTTTCTTTAGGGTCTTCAAATACTAGACGTTTCTTACCTTTAAGGCTTATGTATAAATATTTACGAATCAAGAATTCGGTTCTAGAATTATCGCTAAATGATTTAATATAATCGGCGCGATCTTTAAAACCGAGCTCAATTGGTTTTTGTGCTCCCATAAAATAACGGTCGCCGCCAATATCCACAACTTGTGGTAAATTAGGAAAAGGGTCTCTAAAGTCTGACATACCTATATCAAGAGCTAGAAATAAATAGGTGTGTATTATACAACATCATATTTAATTCTTATTAAAATTTGACTTGAGTTTATAAAAGGAATATAAACAGGGTCCACGATATAATGAATAGTGATTTATCCAAGATGAATACGGTTGTACAGTCAGGAAATACGAAAATCTTTAACCCCTGGAATTCTAAGAATCGGGAGCTCACCCCATCGGATGCGATCCCGATTCTTAAACGGTATGGCTGGAAAGGCCGTTTTAAAAACTTTAATCTCTTTTCCCAAGCCTGTTGCCACAAATCATATGTGGATCGCCCTGAAATCTGGCAAGAGCAGGCCGAATATGGCGAAGAAATTGTTATTGCACCACGACCTGACGATTGTCTCCCGCTTAGAAAATGTGACAATGAAGAACTAGAATATCTTGGCGATCGTGTTCTGGGTCTAGTTATTGCCTCATATGTAACTAAACGCTATCCTGGACAAGGTGAAGGTTTCCTCACTCGAATTCTATCTCGTATCGTTAACAATAAGCAGCTTGGTAAACTCGCCAAAGAAATTGGCTTCTCACCCTGGATCATCCTCTCACGTCATATGGAAGAAATCTGTGATGGTCGTAACAATCTACGTATTCTAGGTTCAATGTTTGAGGCTTGGTTTGGTGCTTTGTACTTACAAGAAGAAGATGTCGGACGGGGTCTAAGTGTGTGTAATGATTTCCTGGTACGAATTATTGAGAAGCATATTGACTTTGTACAAATTATTATTGAGGATACAAACTACAAGGATCAGCTTCTTCGTAAGTTTCAAGCGCTGTATCACGTACCACCTCGTTATAAGGAAATTGCAGTTGTAGGGCCACCACACGATCGAATCTTTACAATGGGTGTTCTAGATCCAAATGATAAGATTCTAACAACAGCTACTGCTCGAAATAAGAAAGTGGCGGAACAGGAAGCATCTCGTTCTGCTTTAGAGCTATTGGAGCCATCGCTAAATGAGGCGTTTAATATGGCAAAGACATCGAGTCCAGTATTAACTGCTATTAAGGGTAGTCCAAAACTCGGACCTATGCCTATGCAAGTGCCAATCACATCAGTACCAGTAACAACAGAAGGAAAGGGTAATGTAGTTCGTCGTCGTCTTAAAATTGATACACTTAAACTCTAAAATAGTAAAAATTAAATATTTGTATTTTTATTAGAATGGACGCAAGCAAGATTACACAATTGCTTCAAAAGCAGAATACAAGATATATTAATCGTAATCAGACGGTGGATGCGAGTACATTAATCTGGAAGAATCAGATTCAGTCATCAAAATATATAAAAGGTGTAAAGACATGTGAAGGGGTACAGAATTGTAATGTTCCGACAAATCCATGCTTTGCAGATCAAGTAACTGTAAATGGTCAAGTTCTG
>Ga0209085_1000606_pt1 | contig 25746 bp, 48 predicted proteins | sample C_131016_EF_Meta_FD_187310 | JGI IMG/M metagenome (GOLD analysis project Ga0209085, IMG submission 187310) | Freshwater microbial communities from Lake Croche, Canada to study carbon cycling - C_131016_EF_MetaG (SPAdes) (version 2) | ecosystem: Environmental > Aquatic > Freshwater > Lake...
ACCGTGTTCGTGGAACTGACCTTGCAGACGAGTGGGAGTTGGATGATGAAAGCATTCTTGCTTTCTCGGCCACTGCCGTGGCATATGATAAAAGCGCAGTCTACGTGAGCCCCCGCGAAGACTTGCTAAAGGTTGCTCGCCAACTCATTTCCTAACCACTCACCAATGTGGGGGGCCAGGGTCTTTAAGACGCCTTTCTACCTGGCCTCCCACTCTTTTTTCTAGGGGCATTATGAATATCATCACCACCATTGAACAGTTACAAGAATTTGTAGAGTATTACTCTAAAGTCGAGGCTTTTGCATTTGACGTAGAAACAATAGGTGAGAATCGCCTATACCCAGTCATTAACGATGTTTGCTGGATTTCTTTTGCAACTGAAGGTCGTGTAGATGTGATTCCTATGGGTCACCCTAATGGTGAACTTGAAGGGCATGATAAGCCTTTACTTTTACAGGGACAACGTCGCCTCATTGAAGGCAAAACAATCTTAGAATCCCACTACTCAAAAGATGAGCGTAAGTGGACAGCAAAGTTTGGAGAGGCTCCAGAACAACTAACCCCACGTCAAGTATTTGACGCTATTGAGCCTTTAATGTTTGGTCCACAGCTAAAGATTGCTCACAATGCAAAGTTTGATTTAAAGTCAGTTGCAAAGTATTATAACGGTCGCGTTCCTACTGGGCCATACTTTGATACATTGATGGCTGCTTTTATTGTTAATAATTTAAATAAATTTGATTTAGGTTTAAAGTCCTGTGTTCTCCGTGAACTAGGCGTAGATATGGAAAAGGGGATTGGTGAGAATGTCGCTTTACACAGTTTCTCTGATGTTGCTAATTATTCTGGTATTGATGCAGAGTTAACTTGGAAACTATACCAAGCACTAGAACCAAAGATTGTAGGTAATCTTCAAAGGGTATGGGGTCTAGAAATGGATGTTCTAGCTGCTTTGTGTGATATGGAACTTACCGGGGCTTATATTGACCAAGATGCTCTCAAGATTCTTGCAGAAGAGATTGAGAAGGGTAAGCAGGATGCTGAAGCTCGTTGCTACAGGATTGCTGGCAAAGCGTTTTCCATCAACTCTGTTCCAGTAAAACAAGAGCTTTTATTTGGTGGAGAGAACCCTCGTATCAAACCTAATACTAAATTCAAACATGTTCTAACTCCAAAAGGCTTTGATGCTCAAAAAAACGGAGAAGAACTTAATCAGGCACACTACTCAGTATCTGCCGAGGCACTTGAGTTTTATCGTGGTAAAGATGAGTTAGTGGATGCTCTGCTTGAGTATCAGGACTTGAATAAACTTATGACAACATACGTAACTCCTTACACAGGTGGTGAAGTCAAGCGTACAACTAACGGTAAGGTCAAGATTGAGGAGCGTAAGAGCCTTTTAATCAATGGTCGGGTCCATACTAACTTTAAGGCTCACGGGGCCGAGACGGGCCGTTTTAGCTCGTCTGAGCCTAACCTGCAGAACATTCCATCATCTGGTGATTACGGTAAGTTGGTTCGTAACCTGTTTGTCGCTCCTCCAGGGCACAAATTGGTGGTTGCTGACTATTCACAGATTGAGCCACGTATTATTGCGTCGTTTTCCAATGACGAGGTTCTTGTAAAGAACTACCTTGATGGTGGAGATGTGTACACAGCTATCGGTGACACTATGGGTGTAGACCGTAAGGCCGGTAAGGTTTTGGTTCTTGCTATCTCGTACGGCGTAGGACCAGACAAGATTGCTGCATCTGTTGGATGTACTTTGAAAGAAGCTAAAGACCTATTAAATCGTTTTGAAGCAGAATTTTCATCTATCTCTAAATACAAGGCCAAGGTTATTCGTATGGCTAAAGATGCCGGCAAGATTCCATTTGTAGAAACTATGTTTGGTCGTCGTCGTTATATCCCAGAACTTCTATCAAAAGACTTTAGTATGCTAGGACGTGCAGAGCGTCAAGCGTTTAATACAATGATTCAAGGCTCAGCCGCAGATATTATGAAACTTGCTCTTATTAGGGCGCACTCTTGTTTCAAAGATGACCCAGAAGTAAATGTAATATTGACAGTTCACGATGAACTTGTTACAATTACACCAGAGCACAAAGCAGAAGAAGTAGCAAATGCAATCCGCCAATCTATGGAAGGGATTCATCTTAAGCAAATTAATGTCCCACTTATTGCTGATATACAGATAGTTGATAAGTGGGGAGAGGCAAAGTAATGTCAAAGAAAAAGAAAAAGAAAAACAAAATAACTGACCCGGTGTCATTATCTGAAGTAACAACTCGTTTACGTGGGTTTCTCATTGATTCACAGATTCAAAATGCGCATGAACTAGCTGTTATACTAGGGTGCTCACCATTAAGCGACGAACTAAAAGAGATGGAAGAAGATGAGAGCGATAAGCGTGTTGACCGTATTTCTCATTTAGTTCCACTTCTTTTTGCTCAAGCACACGCTTTAGCAGAGAGTTCAATTGAATACCAGAAGTCAAACCTAACAAAAGAAATTGAAGACCTACCAAATGAAACCTGGTGGGAATCACGGAAGGTTCTTGAGCAGGTAGCAATGTCTGCACTACTAGGTTCCGTATCTCAGCTAGTTGATATGGGATTGTTAAAACTCCCGAAAGGAAAAAAGAAATGAGTAATTCAGACTGGTGGGCTAAGAAGCTAGGTCAGCAACCGCAAGTACCACAGGGGCGTCCTGACCCTACCCCAGCGATGCCCCCATCACAACAGCCAATGACACCGATGCCTGCATTTCAACAGCCGCAAACAGCCAAAGCGCAATCAGCTTCTCAAACTGTTACGTGTCCTGACTGCGGGTCAGGCAACTATTTTGCTATTCAAAATGCAGCGCCACGTTGCTATGACTGCGGGTATCCCATTCAGCAGTCAGGGTCGCGTTTCGGTGGCCTCGCTGGTGCGCATGTTGAGGGAGCGGCAAAACAAGCAACAGGAAACAATTCAACAAATAACTGGAACCCACAAGGAATCATAGGAAGCATAAATGGATAACTCACAAATAGAACTAATTGAAGAAAAAGCATTTTTAGATATTCGTGCAAAGGTAAGCGAGATTCTTATTGAACACGGCATCTTAGACACCTATGAAGGTAAAGTAGGATGGTGGGTAAATAATGGTGGCCCAGCATTTATCTCACTTTATGACGTATTGGAGGATGCACGTGTACAGCATTAATGATATGTTTGGAGCAATTACACTTACTGTATTTATAGTAACTTTAGGTATTGGATTATTATGGTCGCTTTCAACCATAGGCCGCCTAAGCCGTCAACTAGACAAGGAAAAACAAAATGATTAACCCAGAAGCTTTAAAGATTATGGCAGCTCTTAACAAGAAATTGGGAGAGGGCTCTGTTGTAATAGGAGGAAATATTCGTGAAGACCTTATTGGTCGTGCTACCACTGGCTCTACTACTTTTGATTACGTTTTGGGTGGTGGGTTCCCTACTAATCAATGGAATGAGCTCATTGGTGAGCCAAGCCACGGGAAAACAGCTATTGCTCTTAAGACAATCGCGGCTAACCAGGCGCTTGACCCAGAGTACACCACTGTATGGGTTGCTGCAGAGCAATGGGTCCCAGAGTACGCAGAAATGTGTGGAGTAGATGCTAGCCGTGTTATTGTTATTGAAACCAATATTATGGAAGAAGCTTTTGATGCAGTTCTTGCTTTTGCTGAATCGAAATCAGTCGACGCTATTGTTATTGACTCTCTTCCTGCCCTAGTACCAGGTCCCGAGGACGAGAAGAACATGGATGAAATGACCGTTGGTCGTGGAGCTCTAATCACTAACAAGTTTTTCCGTAAAGCCGGAGCTGCTATGAAGCGTAGCTTAACTGAAGATGAGCGCCCTATTCTAGGAATCATTATCAATCAGTGGCGTATGAAGATTGGTGTCATGCACGGTGACCCACGCACAACTCCAGGTGGTGTAGGTAAGGACTACGCTTACTTTACTCGTTCAGAGGTTAAGCGTGATGAATGGATTGAAATTGGGTCAGGAAATAACAAAGTACGTGTAGGACAGCGCATCAAGATTCGTGTTCTAAAGAATAAGACTGCTCCACCTCAGCAGATTGCTTATATTGATTACTATTTCCAAGACCACAGCATCTACCAGGCCGGAGACTATGACAAGGCCAAAGAAGTTGCTGCAATGGTTATTATTAAAGAGATTGTTGACCGTCGTGGTGGTTGGATTTATTATGGTGAACGTAAGTGGCAGGGTCAAGAAGCTCTAGTAACTTCAATTCGTGAAGAAGTAGACCTATTTGAAGAATTGCGTGCAAAGATACTTTCCACACCAGACGGCCCTATGGCGGTGACTGAGTAGTGAAAAGCGAAGGCCAGAAACAGTCCCAGAAGCACGAGAAACGTCTCGCTAAGGCAGTAGGAGGGCAGACCACTGCTGCTTCTGGGGCCTTCTGGTCCCGTAAAGGTGACGTTAGAAGTGAAACACTTTTAATTGAGCACAAATGGACTGGAAAGAAATCTAAAACTATTCAGTCTGTGGAGTTGACTAAAATTGTCAATGAGGCTATTATGGATGGTAGGCTTCCAGTATTTGGAATTCATTTGGACGGAAAAGATTATGTTATTCTAATGGAGACAGACTTCTTAGAATTATGGGATAAAGTTAATGGAAATATTTAACCTTAAGGACTTAGAGTGGGTTGATAAATCTGCTTGCAAAGATGCTCCTGACCCTGATATATTCTTTCCACCAAGAGATAAAGAGCTTTATAAAAAGATTGCAGATGAAGCAAAGACATATTGTTTTGGAATAGAAGGAGAGACGCCTCCATGTCCAGTACGTAAAGAATGTCTGTGGTCTGCAATAGAATCAGAAGAACAACACGGTATTTGGGGCGGCCTTAGTCACCGTGAGCGCAATGCACTTGTGCGGAAATGGCAAAGGCAGTATAAAGATAGTATGACTCTGAAAGAATATGTCTTTCAGATAAACAAGGAGGAAAAGTAAAATGGCGGTATCATCAAGTAAATCAGACCTGCAAAGGTTCTTAGATGCAAAAAGAAAACCATCACGTTTAATGGGAGACATTGAACGCCACCTTATGGCACGTCCAGCAGGTGACCGCAGTACAACCGTATTGCACCCATCAGAAATTATTAAGAAGGATTACTGTCGTCGTGCAGGGTATTACCTTCTTAGTGGTCGTACTAAAATTGCTGAAAATCCTAACCTACGTTTGCAGTCTATCTTTGACGAGGGTCACACCATCCACGCTAAGTGGCAACGTTGGTTCCAGGAAATGGGTGTCCTGTATGGTCGTTTTACCTGTACAGCCTGTGAGTTTTCTCTATTTGACCTAGGACCCGTAAACTGCCCTGCATGTGGTAGAGCAACTATGGAATATCGTGAAGTGACCCTTATAGACGATGAACTACGCATTGCTGGTCACACTGACGGTTGGATTAAAGGCATTGGAGATGACACCCTAATTGAGATTAAATCAATTGGTCCAGGTACCATTCGTTCAGAGGCACCTAACTTGTTTATGGATGCTGATGCAAACTTTATGGAGGCATGGAAGAACGTCCGTCGCCCATTTCCTACCCACATTCTTCAGGGCCAGGTTTACTTGGAGTTGATGCAACGTATGGGCCATGACGTAAATGAGATTGTATTTATTTACGAACTAAAGGCTGACCAGGATTACAAAGAGTTTAGTATCAAACGTGACTTTGAACTTGTACGCCATGTATTCGATAATGCCAAACTAGTCGTGGATGCTGTTGAGGCTGGAGTTGCTCCGGACTGTAACAACAGCCCTGGCGGTACCTGCAAGCAATGTGCACCTTATAAGGAGGACTAATGTCAGCAATAGATAAGTTTAAGGACTGGGGACTTACGTTCTATAAGCCAGAAGGCGAGCAGGTACGTATCCCTACCGACATCACAGCAATTAGTTCTGAGGATTTAGGCGAGCTATTTACCCGCTTAACTGCTTGGACTGATTATATTAACTCACAGCTAACCATGGCTCAGCTAGAAGAGCGTGCAGCTTTAAAGAAGAAGGACTTTACTGAAACTACTATGCTAATTAGGCGTGTTGGTTCTCAGGCAAAGGGTGAGCGTATTACCGCTATCAAAGCAGAGGTCTCTATTAATCCAGAGATTGTGCAACTTGACAACGATTACGAGGAGAAGTATGCTTATCGTAAGTTAGTTGAAATGCTACTTACAAACCATGAACGTGACCTATCCTTGGTCAGTCGTGAAATTACACGTCGTTCAAACGATTACAGGAGGAACATCTAATGGGAAAAATGAAAGAGGCATACACAGAAATGAACACTGAAGGAACTGAACTGGGCGAAATTAAAGACCTACCGGATGTAGTCAAAGAAATGATTCGTAACTGGAACCCTAATGGAGTTTTTGAAGAGTCTGTCCAACAGAAGTTCCAGCACGCAAAACACACGCTTCTTAGCAAGCACAAAGACTACGGGCCAAAGAACATCGCAAATAGCCCAGGCGGACCACTAAACGGTTTGCGTGTTCGTATGTGGGATAAGTTTGCTCGTATCAACAACCTGATTGATTCAGGAGCTACCCCAGAGAATGAAAGCCTAAAGGACTCGTTCCTAGATATGGCAAACTACGCAATCATTGCAATGTTAGTACTAGACGGAGAATGGCCAAACGAGTAATGACCGAAGCTCAAGCAGAACGTTTAATACAAATGCTTGGAATAATTGCTCGTGGAACCAGCCCAGATTGGGCTGAAGAGATAGCAAAAATCATAGAAGGAAATAATAAATGAGTGTTGTAATACTTTTTATAATCGGCATCTCAGTAATCGTACTAATAGACAGGATTTGGAAATGAAAGCATCAGGATTTGAACCACGTTTTGACCGTGATATGGAACGCGGAGAAGTAGGAGAACAACTACTAGACCTGCTATTTGAAGATAGCAAAGACCCTAATGTAACTATTGAGGTAAAGACTGATTACAAAACTAACATTACTGGGAACATTTATGTGGAGACTCATAAATATCGTGATGGTAAAGTAGAAAGTGCTGTTCCATCAGGAATTAATGGTACAGAGTCTAAATGGTGGGCCCAGGCGTCCCCTGACGGTACCGCTGTGCTCTTAATTAAGACAGAGGCATTACGTAAGTACATTGAACTTGTAGAGCCTCCTAAGAGCTCACAGCCCATTTCTAATGCCCATTCTGCAGCTAGTTTAGGGCTATTAGTTTCAATGAAAGGCTTAATGAAGTATTTGAAGATGTGGAAGTCCACGGACTAGGTATACAATGAAAATTAAGGAATTTGATGGAGGCCTCCAAACAGGCAGCCAAGAAGTAACTATAGGTATTGACCAATCATTAACAGGGTTTGCTCTCTCGGTGGTGTCTGTTGAGTTCCCTAATCTTCACATGACTTGGGTTGCAAAATCCGAGTACCGAGGTATTCAACGCCTTGTTGATATCTATAACTGGCTTGATGCCAAATTTGTAGAATTCATGTGGAATGGTTGGGATATTAAAGATATTGCCATGGAAGGCACCGTTCTAGCGTCCCATTCTGCCCTAGCTTTAGGTGAGCTATCTGCTGTTGTAAAGCTAGTTTTGTGGTTTAAACACCAAGAACCACCACTTCAAATCCCCCCAATGACCTTAAAAAAATATGCCACAGGCAAGGGAACTGCAAAAAAGCAGGAAATGCTTTTACAGATGTACAAGCGGTGGGGTGTCGAGTTCAACGACGATAATGCCGCAGATGCGTATGCTCTGGGTAGATTGGCCTCTGGGTCAGCAATTGATGCTATTGAGCGCGAAACCCAAGAAAAAATAAAAGACCCTAAATATAGGGATTTTATAGAGTAAAACCTGTATTCTTAATATAAGGATGGCATATAACCCGTACACCCAAGGAATACAAATGAGTGAAGAATTAATTATCCCATCCACCGAAGAACCGTTTCTTCGAGTTTCGGCTGGGTCAAACCCACAATCTGTTGCATCGGCAATCGCACATGCTATCTATGAAAACAAAGCTGTAAAGCTTCGAGCAGTAGGTGCAGGTGCAGTCAACCAGGCTGTTAAATCAATCGCAATCGCTAGAGGCTATGTAGCCCCAAGAGGTTTAGACCTGACATGCAAGCCTGGATTCACTACTATTGAATCAAGAGATGGCGAAATCTCTGCAATAGTATTCGCAATTTCAGCAAGTTAACTTAAGGAGTTCCAATGGCAAGTTGGACTGATATGGGACACGGTATGAGACGTCGTACCGGTAAACCATCAAATCATATAGAATCGGCAGGAAACGACATGGCACGTTCACACCAAACCCACCACGAAGCTATGGCAGATGCAGCAGCATCAGGTAGCCAGAGAGTACCTATGGGCATGGATGCCTACCAGGTAACTCCAGCCCCAGTTCTTAAAGGCACCCTAATGCCTAAGAAGAACACCCAGGCTATGGACCCAACTGGTGCTGGTACTAAGCAGAACAGACAGAACATTGAGAAGATTGGTGCAACCTACCGTGTTTCACCTAAGTCTACATTCGTTCAGCTAGACCCTTCTGCAGGACCAACCATGGCAAGTGCTAAGCTTGTTCCATCTGTTGCTAGCGTCAATGGTTCATTCCAGGACGCTGAAGGCCGCTCTTACCTATAAGAGGTCAAAATGGACAACCTGGCAGCGGGTCAGTTTAATAACATCCATGTAGATAGCGACCCTGGTGCACGTGGAATGATGGATGCAAACAACTATAAGTCTTCACCTATGTCTATAAACGCATCTTCTTTGGGAAGTTACGATAACGACATGGCTAACAATTTTGCGCACCCAAAAGGCGTTGGATTAAAAGTTAAGCCTTATAGTGCTCAAACAATGACTTCAACTACGTGGAGTAAACAATAATGCAGAAAATGGCACAGCCTAACCCACTTAAGATGGCAATTAGCGCAAATCAATTTGCTAAATTAATGCATACCCCTGTAAGCCAAAGCGTAGCTAGCGTACAGCATTTTGAAGCAGTTGGCGGAGCAGCTAGAGCCCATACCGAATTAACTAAGGGCTCAAACGTGTATAACTTTTACAATTCAGATATTGGTGCTGAACGTGGCCGCCCTAATGCTTTAGCTAAAGAAACCATGGGTACAGTTTATGGTGGAAATATTGGTCGTGACTAATGGCTGGTGCAGTAAACAACTTTAGTCCACAACAAAACTGGCAATCCATTGGTGGTAATGGTCTAAATGGCTATAACAACCAAGGTGGTTACGGTGGAGCTGTTGCACGTGGTGACCTTGATGCTATGCGTATTGGTACAGGTCGTGTACCTTCTGCAGAATACCCAGATGGTTATTTAGGTACAATCCGTTCAAGACGTGATGACCGCCTACTAGACTCAATTAAGAATCGTGTAAATCAAAAAGCTTACCAGCGTGGTGTTCACAAGGGTGAACGTATTGAGCCTAGCGCTTATTATTGGAGCCTAGATTTCAATGACCAAATGGGTATTAAGCGTCAGATGAAAGCTAAGCAAGTCAATATTAATGGCGGAATAGTCTATATGATTCCTAGGGCAACTCCTAACATGGCCTTAGTTCCTGCTCCTCACCTAGTCAATGACGGTAAATCTAATATGCAGTCAGATTCCCCTGCTCAACTTGACGTTAAACGAGCTAATAGAATGCAGTACCTAAAGCCAAGGTGGGCATAATGAGTTACTCATTTGATGGTAGATACGATTACACAAAGCCCTGGACTCAGGCCCCACAGCAGCCTAAATGGTCGTATAATGGACCTTGGGCAAGTAATGAAGAAAGACTTACCCAACAAGCTTTAATGGTTATGACAGTCCCTGGAGCTCAATTGCAGCAGATGGTAAAAGCGCCACTACCGCAAATTCAGCTTTTCCCACCTAGATATGGGTACGGAGACCGTCAGCAGCCAGGTATCGATGATATTGTAAGTATCAATAGAATCTATACCGAACCAAGAGTTTCATGGTATTCAGGAGGAGTAGGCAGCTACTCTGGTTCAAGTAGAAATGATTTAGGAAATAACTAATGAGTGCACAAGAATTTCACAACGCCCGTCAAAATGCTAGCGGTGTTCCAGTAGAAGGAGCAACTTCAGCAGAACAGCCTGCAGCCGCTCCATCTTTCCCTATTAGAAGAGTAGCGTCTACCTCCGAAACACAGCCAACAACATCTCCTGGCCTACAACATATTGTTGATGAACAGGGAGTTAAACGCCCTCTAATTCCTAACTCTACTACAGGAACCTTACAGCCAGCTAAGTTTGCTGATGAGTTTGATAAGGGAGACGCCGAAAATCGTAGAAAAGAAAAATTTATTAAATCTGGTGGAGCCATTATTGGTGTAACCCACGATGAACAAGGCAATGTAATGAAGAGCGTTCCAGCAGAAGAAGCTCCTGCAAAAATTGGAAAAAAGGCAGCATTCATTGCACAAAAAGGCGCAGCTAAAGCTCCTAAAGATTCTCAATCTGAAAGTGCTTATGAAGATAAGCTTAGACAAAGAATGCCTTACCCAGGAGCTACAACAGCTAGCAAATCTCAAGAATCAATTTTAACCAGTGCTGCCGGACATCTTAATATATTAACTGACCATTGGAATAAAGTAAACTCAATTATAAATGATGATACTTCTAACCCAATTTTTGGTGTCCATGCAGAGGTTGGTGCTAGATTAAACTTAGCTCACGCTTATTTAAATGCAGCCAGAACAGCCAAGGGAAAAAACCAAAACATATCTCATGAACACATGAAGTTGGCAACTGATGCCCTTCATGAGGCAAATAAAATGATGTGGAACAACCCTGGTTACTCTATTATTGCCGGAGATAACCCACCTGTGGGTACACATGCAACAGATATAGACAGAGCCCATTCTCTAGTAGAATTTCCTACTCGTAAAGAAGCCGGAAGATTAGCTAACGTTTTAAAAATTGGTCGTGGAAAGTACGATATTAAAGGCAGTCAAATAAGCTCTAAAGTTGAAAACACCCAAGAGTTTTATGAAAGACTAGACCAAATGAAACGGGAGATGAGCCATCCTGACCCAGCAATTAGCGGTAAATATGCAGGTATAAATCGTAATTTATTTGCACATGTTTACAAGTTAGCTTCTAAAGGAACACCGCGTGGTGGAGAATCCTGGAGCCAAGACAACCCAGGCGCGCAATCAATTAATGGACTATTTGGTACTGGAAACCTTATATCACCATATGGTGTTGGAAGTGATGTAAAGAATATTAGCCAGGGAAGTAATTTTGATACAGGCAGACCAACAGCTTTAATTAAAACCCGTGTTCCTATGGTACAGACTCACCCTGACCCCCTACCCGCAAATGCCGACATTATTACACACAGAGTAACAGGTCAAAAATGGGCATCAGTAAACGGTAAGCTTGTAGAAAGAATGCCTGAAGCAGACAGCGTAGTCATGGTTCCTTTTGGCCAACACACTAACCTAAAAGTTACTGATAAATTTGGTAGAGAAGTCCCACACGTCGATGAAAATGGACGACTACTATCCCTGTCTAAGCTAAGACGTTCTGGAGCTAAAATTGAAGATACTGTTAGGTACACTTCTCCACCAAGTAACCCTACTGCACCTAAACCAGCTGCTCCAGCTGCTCCAGCAGCCCCTCGTAAACCAACTGCAAAAGAAATAAACGAACAGGCTAAAAAACAAAGACTTAGAGCAGAAAACGATGCCGATATCGAGCGCGCTCAAAATGACCTATCAGATTCAATTGAAAGAGCCTACGCTATTGTGCAACAAAGAAAACTTGAAAAGAAGCCTAGAGGAAAAAGCGCTTCTAGCATTATAAACACTATCGGCCAGGATATAGCAAAATCGGCTAAACCTGCTAAGGCTAAAAAAGGTAAGGCAAAATAATGGCTAAAATTAACTGGAATGCATTAACTGCAGCACAAAAAAAACTGGTTGTTAAACAACGAGTTCAAAATAAAACTGCAACTAAGGCTAAAAACCGCGAAACAGCTGCTGAAAGTAACAAAGTAAGGGCACAGAAAACAGCCGCACAACAATTAGAAGAGTCTAGACAATACGTTGAAGCTAAAAAGCAGAGACAAGCAGCCCTTTCTGGAAAACTAGAAACAGGAGAATTTAAATCTCCTTATGCAGCAGAACAAACATTGCCTAAAACAGCTGTAACTACAAACACAAGCTATCATGATGCTCTGGCTGCAGTTATAAGCGACCTTACTGAAAGAACTAGACTAATTGATGCTCAATCTGAAAAAGAAGCCTATGAGGCCTTAGACAGAAGAGCTCAAAAACAAGGTTTAGCAAGTAGAGATGATTTAAGAACAAAAAATGGTAACAGAATTGGTTTAAATAACGTAACAACACGAACCCAAACACTAAAAAAAGTAGCTACACCTATTTATTTACTACAGCAAGCACGCCAACATCTAGATAATTCAGATGCTGCAAACAAAGCCGGAGATGTATTCACCACAGGAGAATCTTTTTCTAAAGCTGGTGATGCCATTGTTGCCGCACTAAAGCATCTTGACACTAATTTTAGTACAGTAAATACAAAGGGTCAAAAAATCTACAATCCAAAATACGGTAGCTTTTTCCGTGACCCTGATTACGGAGACCCTGAAAATGAAATTAGAGTACATGAAGGTACACACGAAGATGTGCACACTATTGTAAACGGATTTGCTGACCACATAGTTCAAAAAGGTCTTGAATCACAAAGAATTCAAACCCCTGAAGTTGCAGAGGGTTTTAGAAATGATATTGGAAGAGACTATTCTTTAAAGACTAAAAAGGGTAAAGAGCGTACATCAGAAGAAAGAACTCCTTCAGTTTCATTACCTAGTGCTTATGAAGTACTTACTAAAGATGAAAAAACTGCAAGAGCCGCTGCGGCAGCGACAAGACGTGATGCAAACAGAAGGGAAAACGCTCAAAAGAAAGGTAGAACATTTGCTGTTGCACCTCAACTTGAAAGCGATACACCTCCTGAGGATGTAGTAGAATCTTACACTACCCCTGATACAGGGGTAAAGAAAACTGCAACTCCGTATCAAAATTTCCAATTAAGATGGAAAAGAGCTCAGGTTCAGGAAATATTTGACCAGCAAGAAAAACTTAATGCAAAATCTGCAAAAGCTTCAGGAGTGGCGTACACTCCAAAGACTTTTGTTGGTTCACCTGCATGGGAAAACCCAGATAGATGGCACGCTGAACATGCCATTAAACAGCACTGGTTAAAAAATAACAAAGGTAGCAAACCCGAAGATTTTGAATCAAGTGATGCAAAATTAGACCCAGTGGGTTATGTCAAAGCCGCTAAAGAAGCCGGTAACCCAGTTAGAACTCTTGAGCCAACTAGAAACCAATTAGAAAGTTGGGCTAGAAACACTCGACTTATACCTCGAGGTTCCACTACTGAAAGTATTTTATTCCCTAAGGTTGAAGGTGCAAGGGGGGATAAATTAACCTCTACTACTTTAGCCCCATTTTTGCCCAACAGAGGCGAAGAAAAAAATGCTGAAGCAAATAACGAACTTGACACTCCAGAAAATGTAAATAAAAACCAACGTGCACGTTCAAGGAAGCAAGCTTTTGGTTCTGGATTAGGAATTACAACCACAGAACTTCCAACAGGAACAAGAAACACTTATTTAACAGATGCTGATACCGGTTCAAAAACACCAGTAGAACGCCAAATTTCAGATACAGAAGCACTATCCGGAGAGACTGTGCCTGAAGCAGCTCCTTCTGGAGACATGACTACTAGAAGTCTAAATGCTGTGTTTAATGATGGAGGAAAGAAATAATGGATGACGGAGATGGCGCTCTAACGCTTGAACTCCAAGCGTTCCAAGTAGCAAAGAATGCATTAAACTACCGAGGTTCTCACCCATGCCCAACTTGTGGTATAATTATGAATCCGGTAGAATATATGTACACCATATTAGGTATATGCCCTGATTGCAGTGAAAAGCGCCGTCAGGACCGTATTAATAGAAAAATGGTATAATGTCACACCCATCATTTAACCAAGCTCATGAGCTGATTTCTCATATGGTAGATTATGCAGAAACACATGGCAATGGGCTGGGTTTTGATAATGTAAAAAAGATTAGTGGACATTTGAGCAATGCGTTTAAAGCACTAAGTAGTGCTCAAACGGCGCATAACACCCCCGGTGGCCAAACAGCTGCTATGCTAGAACTATCAGATGTAGGCCACCATATTAACCAGGCAGCCAAGGCATTTGATATTAGAGATGAGATGGGTCAACGTGTTGACTATCCATTATCTACACAGATTTTGCAAGCCCAAATGGGTGAGCAGCAACAAGAGTTCGTAAACAACTATGCGAACGATATTAACGAAGGAAGAAAAAATGGCAGTAAATACTAGTCGTTCAATGAATGATAGCCTAGATGCCGGTGCAACTGATGGCAAGTACCGCAAGGTTCGCCCAGACACTGAGGTTCTAGACCACGATGGTCACGAGAAGACTCTAGATAACCGTCAACTTCTACACCCATTCTCAGGTTATGGATTTCTAACATCAGAGGCACCAGCGTCGTCTAAAGTAAACCCTGGTAAGTAGTTAATAAAGAAAGTAATATAATGGCTGCAAAGAAACCTGCAAAAGGTAAAGCTCCAAAAGTAGAGTTCTCTAATGCTTCGGATGCTGTGCCTAAAAAACGTGCACCTAAGGTCCCAGGTGGTTCAAAAAAAGTAGCACCTCCTACATGGATGTCTTCTGAAGATGCAGAAGCCCTTGATAAAAAGTTTGGTTCTGGAGCAGGTGTTGAGCCAGAAAAGCAAGTACAGCTTCCGGGACCAGAATGGGAATTATTTACTCCTAAATCAGTACAGGAGTCAGAACCTAGAGCAGAAGTCCCAAAAACCTTAGACTACACCCCAGGTGAGCTGGGACGCAAATACGCAATGATTAATATGCGCTCTACAGAAAAGATTAATAAACCTGCTGCCCGTAGAAATTGGGAAGCTAAAAGAAACACAGAAATGTACGGGCCAGCTGGGTATTCTGAATCTCAAGAAGTATCTTTTGAACCACGCCAAGTTGCATCTACTCTTTCAATTGGAGTAGATGAAGACAATAAACCTTTTGTAAACCGTATGGAATCAGGTAAGCCCATTATGGAAGGGCTTACCGCAGTACCGGGCAGAGCCACCTCTACACCGTATTATACTCCAGAACAAGATAGAAACAGAGCTCATTTAGCTAAGCAATTAAGCAGGGCATTAGGTACAAATGTTACTGCAGCTAGACAACGTGAAGGAATTGAGCTGGGTGGACCAATCATTAAAACAACTGGCAGAGCTGATTTAAGTACATTTGCAGGTGAACGTCAAGTTGCTCCCCTCATAGGACCTAAGACCTACAAACAATCCCTAGGGGAGCCCCTATCAAATTCAAGCCCAACCGGTGCGAATGATAGAGCCTTGTTAAAAGTTAGCAAAGAAAATGCTGCAACATGGAGGCAGCTTAAAATAGCAAAATTACGTGAAGGAGCGCCTCAGCCTGTCGATGGTTATGAGGTTTCTGTTTCAGATTTAGAAAATGACACTACCCCCGATACTCGTGATGCAGTACAAAAGCACGGTAAAGAGTTATATGATAAATATGGACCAAAAGTAAAAGACCAATCTCTTAGCCCATCTACTCAACAAAAAATTAACTGGGCTCAGTCCAAACTTCGTGAAGTTGCAGGTACAACTCATAATGGGGATGTAGAAGCCGCTATGAATGATTTGAAGAGTAATCCAGATTCTATTCACGATATGTTTAATGAGCATTTCCGTGTAGTACCTCAAAAATTAGCAGCATATAGAAAGCTAGTAAAAGCAGGAGAGATTGCACCAGTAACTATTCCTAAGAGAATAGGCCTAAATGCCGGAACTGAGACCCCTACCAGAGCGTTTAGTAAGGTAACTGGTAATTTTGAGTTAACATCTCAAATGGGAGCTAAAGAGCGTAAAATTCTTGAAGAGCAAGCACAAGCTAAGCCTTTAGAAGAATAAATTAATTATAGTTGCACAAATATAAAAAACTAGTAGTATAAATACGTACATAATAAGGAGTACAAATGTCAGAAAAACCTGTAATTGGGTCCAAACCTATCGATGGACCAATCATTCGCCTACTACGCTGTATGGTGTGTGAAACTTGGGAAGAGCTACCGGATTACGAGGGGCCGTCTAAGTTTGATTATCTATTAGAGATTACACTTGAAAAGCACGTATTCCCTTCAGGTGACCCACACGTTGGTAAACTATTTAAGGTTCCAGTAAAGTCATGGGCAAATCCAGAAGAAAAGAAAGCCATTCTAGCACAGCTAGCCAATGGTGGTTCTAAAGGTTTAGATGAACTAGACCCTAATAAAACATTTTATGAAACCAAGATGACATTCGCTGAGGATGCCATGAATTGTTGGGTTGCACATAATAGAATCACAACTAATTGTGAAGATTATGAATCACCTAAGAAACGTTTGCTGCCGGATACAGCAGTAGAACGTAAAGAGTTGGGAATGCCTAAGCCAGAACATCTGGAAGGCCCACAAGTCTACACTTGCCATTTCTGCCCATACCATGGTAAAGTGTTAGAACGTAAACGCCAAATCCTTGGCCTATATTAGAAGGAAATAAAATGGAACAAAATAAAGAAATAAAATCACAATTCGTAGTAAATATCTATTCTGATGATACATTTTCTGTCGACCTAAAGAAGCCAGAAGATGCGCCAGAAACTCAGCAGGATGCAACAGTTACTGATGTATATCAGTGGGCAAACCTATTGATTAAAGAAGTTGACGACCAGCGTCTAGTTGAACGTCTAGCAACCACAATCATTACATTGCTAACACCTCCAGCTGAACCAACTGTTTCTGATGTAATCAGCGAAAAACTTGCAGAGCGTGGAATTAAGCCAGAAAGCCCTGAAGCAACCGCCTAAACTAGATATATGAGCAACCCTACATCATATTTCAGCGCACCTGCGACCGAGTTAGACCCAACCCTATTTAACGGGCGTTCTATTCAGTCGTGGGTGCGTTCAGGTATTATAAGCATATTAAATGATTTCTTAGGAAGAAAGTACCAGCAGGCGCAGTTATGGACACATCCATATCTAGCAGGTTCAGGTGTTTCATATCAATGGAACGCTGCCCGTGAGCCAAAAGACCTAGATTGTCTAATTGGAATTAATTTTGTTCAATTCCGAAAAGCAAACAATAACTATGCTGGGTTGTCTAATAAAGAAATTTCTGACCAGTTAAATGAGCAGTTCCACGATGAGTTGCAGGAAAGCACAGAGAACTGGAACGGATATGAGCTGACATTTTATGCGTTAGCAACAGAAGACATCCGTGATATAAAGCCGTATGCAGCATACGATTTAAAGTATGGTGAGTGGGTAGTTACTCCAGACCCTAATCAAACAGCACCATCCAACCCGGAATGGGATAGGATTGTAGACGCAGATTCGCACACAGCGGCCAGTATTGAAAGTAAATTTACAGCGTCAATGCAGGACATTAGGCATTCACGCAATGATGCAATCAGACGCAATGCAGAAAACAATTTGACAATAGCTGCGGTCCAAGGAAACTCATTATACAATGAGATTCATAATAACAGGTCAATAGCATTCTCAGGTTCAGGAGAAGGTTACGGAGATTTCCATAACTATCGCTGGCAAGCTGGAAAGCGTAGTGGTGCAATTCAATCATTGAGGAAAGTTAGGGAACATATGATGACTACCCTACAAGGTAACAACCCTTATGGTGTAGAATTGCCAGATGCAAGCACACTAATTCGTAGAGCCGCAGTATATAGGAATAAGTAATGTCGCTAATAGACACATGTCGTTTATGTAATCACCAGTTATACGCAGATATTTGCGTAGAAGACCAGTGTAAATGTGATTGTTATGGAGAAAATTACGAGGAAGACTGATGCATATATTAGTGGATATAGACGGAGTATTACGTGGACAAAAAGATGACCCAATTGCAACCGGTGTAATTATGGTCGGAAGCCTCAGCAGCTGGAATCAAGTTACATTTATGGGTTCTAAGCCAGAGAGCGAAATTAAATATTGGTTAGATGTCAATAAGATTGTAGATTTTGACAGGATAATAGACTCATCAGTTCACCTGGAGGGCGAAGTCCTAGCAGAACGCCAGGTTAATGTTGCTAGGGCCAAAGGGCCGATTGATTTATTTATAACAAATAATCCAAAGATGTGGGCGTACGCATTTAATATGGGTATTCCCAGTGTAATGTTTGGCGTGCCAAGTTATACTCGTGTAGAGTTTAGGCCGGATGCACCTAAGTCAATTAGGTCATGGAATGATATTGAAGATTCCATTGATAAGCAGAATGAATTGCGCACAAAAGATGCCCGGTTGCATCGCACAGAAAGTCTGAATTTCGAATGAAACTAATATTTGGCGGGGTAGAGATTCCGAGTAACCGTACATTGTTGGAGCGCAGCGGTGTGGATTACGTTATCCTAAATTACTGGGGCCTGAGGAAGCGTGGGCTGCCGAAGACTAAGCCGTATCTGGTTGGTGAGCATTTCCTGCCAAATATGAAAGTGTATATTGATTCAGGAGCAGTCCAAGCAGACAAAGCAAACCTATCCAGGCAAGAGCTGGAAGATTACGCAGCCGATTACGAAGAGTTCGTAGCATTAAATTATGACCGTATTGAGGGTTGGGTTGAGTTTGATTCGCAGGTACTGGGGTTCAATTGGATTTTAGAACAGCGCGATGCATTTGAAAATGACCCTAAGATGTGGGTAGTTTGGCACGAGATTTATGGCCAGAATTTATTGACACGCTGGGGTTCAGAGTATGCTAATATTGCAATTCCAGGTGAAACAATCGAATCCGTAACGTCATTGGCAGCCATTGTTCGTTCAATCAAAGTGCACAATAAAACACAGTTTATGGCGTTAGCAACAGCAAAACCAGACAACCTGCGCCAGATACCGTTTGACTATGCCTCCACATTGGCCTGGATAAGCCCTATGAGGCGCGGTGAGACCATTATATGGGATAATACGAAACTAGTACGGTATCCCAAGAAAATGAAGTCACAGGCCCGTTTAAGGTACAAATCGATAGTAGAAAAAGCTGGATTAGATTTTAAAAAGTTTATTGAAGATGACACACTGGAAGCAACAAAAGTTGCAATCTGGTCGTATTTACAGTTAGAGAAGACAATGGATAAGAATAAAAACAACAAAGTATCTGATAACAGTGACGATACCCTATATAGTGGTTTGATGGAATTGGGGGGTATAGGTTCTAATAACAGTGGTGTTGAAGAGCGGAAAGTCGAAAGACAAGAAGTAGTACAAAGAGACCCATCTGAGGTCCAACCAATGCCTGTTTTTGGATATCAAATGAAAGCAATTGTTGATAATGTTGATGGCCATGAAGTCCTACGTGAAGTACCAGTAGTCCAGTCAAATAACAGCAGTTTACGCCAGTGCGATACCTGTTTCGTGGCCGCGAATTGCCCAGCATTTAAGCCAGCAAACACATGCGCATTCAACCTACCAGTAGAGGTAAAAACCAAAGAACAGTTGAAGTCATTATTGACCGCAATCGTTGAAATGCAGGGACAGAGAGTAGCATTCATGCGGTTTGCAGAAGAAATGAACGGTGGATACGCAGACCCAAACGTGTCACAAGAAATCGACCGTTTATTCAAATTAGTAGGTAGTATGAAAGAGCTGGAAACCAATAAAGAGTTCATTCAAATTACAGCAAGTCGTCAAACCGAAGGTGGTGCATTGTCACGTATTTTTGGTGACCGCGCATCCGTATTGCGCAACCTAGATAAGCCATTATCTGAGGAGCAAACCACCCACATTATTCGGGATGCACTAGAGTAAAGTTATCTGATAACAGCGACATTTGATATATGAATTGATATAGTCGCCATTTTATTTGACAAGTTATCAGAAGAGTATTAGATTAATACCTGAGATACTGGTTATCCAACAAAACAAATTAAGGTAGATATGACAAATTTTTCATTTAAATTAGCAGAAGATTTCGTAGCGGGGTACAAGAACAAGAAAGCGCCATTTGGCTACGCGGATGTAGCAGGCAATTCAGTAGGAGAGATTACATTCCTACGTACATATAGTCGTTTGAAAGAGGATGGCACCAAGGAAACTTGGGCAGAGGTATGTGAACGTGTAATCAATGGTATGTATTCATTGCAGAAAGACCACGCAAAGCAGAATAGGTTGCCGTGGAGCGACGCCAAAGCTGCAGCGTCAGCAAAAGAAGCGTATGACCGTTTATATAATCTAAAGTGGACACCACCGGGCCGCGGATTGTGGGTAATGGGTACCGATATCGTAAATGAGCAGAAGAATTCAGCAGCGTTGCAAAACTGCGCATTCGTAAGTACCAATGAGATGACTAAGAACAATCCAGCAAAACCATTTGGATTCCTGATGGAAGCAAGCATGTTGGGTGTAGGTGTAGGATTTGATGATAAAGGTGCCGATAAAGCATTTGATATATATGAGCCAGGAGCAGTTCAGGAGTATGTGATTCCAGATACTCGTGAAGGCTGGGCAGATTCAACGACAGCACTGATTAATTCATATTTGAAGCCAGACCAGCCATCATATGAATTTAATTACGATGATATTAGGCCATATGGTACAGCAATTAAGACATTTGGAGGAACCGCATCGGGTCCGGAGCCGTTGATTAAGTTGCACGCAAACATAAAGAAGATGTTCGCAGGACGCAAGGGCGAGAAATTAACACGCGTTGATATTGCAGATATCGGTAATACGATTGGCGTATGTGTGGTTTCAGGTAACGTTCGCCGTTCAGCTGAGTTGTTAATCGGGCGTATTGATGATGAGGATTTCCTAAATTTAAAGAATGCAGACCGTTTCCCTGAGCGCAATTCATATGACCCTGAGAATCCAGGTTGGGCGTGGATGTCTAATAACTCGGTAGATGTTTGTGTTGGGACAGATTTTGACCCTATTGTTGATGGGATTGTACGCAACGGAGAACCCGGCGTTATATGGATGGACGTCTCTCGTCAATATGGACGTCTTGTAGATAAGCCTAATAATAAAGATAGGCGTGTAGTCGGCTACAACCCTTGTGCAGAGCAGAGCCTTGAAAGCTTTGAGATGTGTACATTGGTGGAAACATATTTGAACCGCCACGAATCCCTCGAGGATTTCAAACGTACGTTAAAGTTTGCTTATTTGTATGCTAAGACAGTTACACTACTCCCAACGCACTGGGAAGAGACTAATGCCATCATGCAGAGGAATAGACGTATTGGTACCTCTGTCTCTGGTGTGGCTAACTTTGCTGACAACAAGGGTATGCAGACTCTGCGTGAGTGGATGGACGAAGGCTACAAGGTAGTCAAGGATTACGATGTCACTTACTCAGAGTGGCTAGGTATTCGTGAGTCTATTAAGATGACTACTGTAAAGCCATCAGGTACTGTATCAATTCTAGCTGGTGAGTCTCCAGGCGTTCACTGGACTGCTGGTGGAAAGTTCTTCCTACGTGCCATTCGCTTTGGAAACAATGACCCTATGTTGCCTCTGTTCAAGATGGCTAACTACCGTGTAGAGCCAGCATCAGAGTCTCCAAATACTACATCAGTTGTATTCTTCCCTATCAAGACTGACGCTAAGCGTTCTGAAAAGGATGTGTCTATCTATGAGAAGATGAATCTAGCTGCTACTGCTCAGCGTTGGTGGTCAGACAACTCTGTCTCTGTGACTGTAACCTTTGATGCTGAAAAAGAAAAAGATGATGTTGGCACTGTCTTGCATATGTATGACGGACAGCTAAAGACTGTAAGCTTCCTCCCTATGGGTAATCATGTGTACCCACAGATGCCATATACTCAGATTACTGAGGAGGAGTACAACCAGTATGCATTGCAACTATTTGCAATTGACTTTGCTGGAGTGTATGCTGGTATGGCAGCAGATGCGGTTGGTGAGGCTTACTGCACCACTGACGCATGTGAAGTAAAACTAATATCAGAAAACAATAAGGAATAAATATGTTCGGTAAACTAAAACATCTAATCGCTCAAATTGAGGCTATCTGGGAGTACCTAGATGAGCACAAGGATGAGATTGCTAAGCTAAAGGCTGAGGTTGAAGCACTAAAGCCTAAGAAGAAGGTTGTATCTAAGCCTGTTGCTAAGGTGACTAAGAAGAAGTAAAGCAATAAGTAAACCCCTGCCCAACTAAGTGCCAGGCAGGGGTTTTCTATTACTTAATTATTACGTTTATATATTTACGTTCTTCTTCGGTAGTACCACCCCAGATACCCATCTGTTCATTGTCTATAGCAAACTGCAAGCAGTCTGTAACTATAGGGCATGAACCACATATCTGTTTGGCGTTGTACTCTTGCTCTCTTTTATTCTTGCCCTCAGGGAAGAATAGGTCAGGGTCTACTGATGTACACGCTGCTTGTTCTATATCCATTATTTGCGCCTCTCATTTTTTCTAACTATAACTAAACCATTAACACGTAAGTCACGTTTAATATTTTCCAGAGCCCTATGGTCTGATGGTGTTGAAGAAACAAACACAATTTTTCCATTAGGTGCCAATAGTTTTATGTGATTGTTTTTTGCTCTTTCTATTTTCCAGCCTTGGTCAGTTGCTATATTAAGCAGGGACCGCAACTCTTTCATTGTCGACATCTTTACCTCCTTTGATAGGCCATACATAGTCGTAGTGTGTAGGTGCTACACCTGTATCTTCTGGCCAGTTGAATTGATTGTAGTGTTCGTAGTTCTTGGAAAGCAATGCCTGGCGATGACTAGACGCCATGCGCTCAAACATGTCATTGTCACGCATCCATGCTGGTGTTTTTGTACCTAACTTACCGTTGTATTCAGCGTGTACTGCTGTGGCAATAACTTTAGCTTCTAGTGTGGTTTTAAAGCCACGCGCTTTCCATTCAGTAATCATTGCTAATATATAAAAGAAAAGCACGTGCTCTGAGCCACGCCACATCTTGACTGCAGGGTGGTTGGACCACCCTGCAGGTTCACGATAGTTGTTTTGTGGGTCAAGTTCCGTCAGGTTCATAAGAATCTGCCAGCCCTCAAGTGCTTGCTTGAACAAGCGTTTATTATCTAGTTGCCTAGCTATTTTATTAGCCCAATCAATAATGATTTGATGGGTGTGGGTTGTTTCAAACGTACTAAACGTTATCAGTGTCGAACTCGGCAAAAACGTCTGCATATGTCTCATCCTCCAATAGACCAGTGTCTTGTAGTATTAGTGCAATTGTTGTTTCGCTAAACTCATTCTCACGAAGAATAGGCACAAGCTTGTCTACTACAGATAGGCGCTTGTACTTCATTCCAAGAGTAAACGCTTCTTCCATTTGTACACGTACCTTGCTTAACAACTTGTCTGTTGCGTCGTTGATGATTGCTTCTTTTTCCATTGTATTGCTCCTTATTGTATTGAAGAGAAGTCGATTACTTCTCCACGTTCTACTGTGTTGTCGACATCTTCCCCATGGTATTCATAAGAAAACTTGCCTAGGTATACAGGCATGTCTGGGTTCCAGATGCCTTGCTGTTGCCATTCCTCAAACTCAGCCTTAGCTAAACTAAGTGCCTCATCCTTAGATTCTGCATCTGCTTTGAATAGCAGGTAGCCATTCTCGGTTTCTGCATGGAATATATAATCATACTCTCTATATGTTTGTGTTGGCTTGCTGGCCTCTACTGAGTCGATTACTTCATCATTCATTTGTTTTCTCCTTCGCAATTCATTATTGCTAATGCTTCTGTCGGATAGTTATCCCAACAGGTCTTTGGTTTATTTTTGGTACACTCACTCACACTATGAGTACCGGTTAAGTCTTGGTACTCATAGGTGGAGCAAGTGTAGTTCTGTTGCCAGTACATGTATCCTACACCTAATAGAATTAAAAGTAAAGATACTATGAGTAACTTTAATTCTTTACTCATAGTCTGGCTCTGGTTCCCAACTGTAGTCAGGCTCGTCAGGTTCACATCCGCCATCACAGACGCCTTGGCCGTCACAGTAATCACACTTGACGCCATCTAGTTCACCTAATCCACCACACTCAGGACATTCATGACTACAAGCTTCGCCTGTGTCATAGCCTGATTGTAGCCACTCATCGTACCCTGGTAATGATTCCATTAGTTTTCCTCCTCATCATATCTTGCATCTGCAAGTTTGATTAACATATCAGCAATTGCTTTTGACTGGTCTTTAGTTTTGTCAAACATATTTTCAGCTGGTATTCTTGATTCCAACATGATTATGTAGTCAACAATACTGTCTACAGTATCTATTGATAACTTGATTTTACTCATTACATCCCTCCTAACTTAATATCTAGGTCAACGCCCCTGTTGCCGTCAACATCCATTGCTACCCATCCTTCGTAAAACATTGCTTCACGTAGGACATTCATCTTGAGTAAGTACTCAATGATTCTTTCTTGTTCGTGCTGTGCACCTAAGTGGTAGTCACCACTACGTACTGTACCATCATTTGTTTTCATTAGATTTCCTCCTCATCCCACTTGTCTACTTCAAAGTCAGAAGCACCTACAAGCTGTTCTTTTTGTCTAGTCAGTAATACATCTACTGCCATATTATATAGTTCATTCTCAGTCGGTTCGTGGTCAAATTGCACCATCACTCCGTGAGTAATGAACACTGAATATGTATGTCTTTCCATTAGTTGATTCCCTTCTGTGATTTGTAATCATTTACGATGTGCCATAGTTCCATATCAAGATACTCTGCTATAGCATCATCAATAGCATCACAGACATCTTCCCACTCCGCATTTGTTAGCTGGTGAGCTAGTGTCATATCGATATAAGACTCAAAGTTCTCTTTATCGATTAGTAGTGTTTCTAGTGCTTTTCTGTTACTCATTTTCCACCTCCTCTTCAATTGCTTCTACTGGTGACTCCCAATCGTGGTCGCCATTTATCCATTCGTTTGCTTCTTCTTTTGTATCAAACGTAGGGGCCCAGCTAACTGGTACCCACCCATAGTCTGAACCATAGTCTACGTATATTCTCCAGATTGTCTTACTCATTGCTGTCCTCCAGTCCTTGTTCATGTTTCCAATCATTTACCCAGTCGTATAATTCTTCATTTGCAACTGCTAAGTTCACAATCCCAGTGTCATCAGGGTCGTTTTCCTGAATGAACTGTGCGAACTGTTCGTTAGTCAAGTCGAAGATGTCTGGTGTCCAGTATGCACCTAGCACTGGAGCATCAGGGTCTTGCTTGGATAGGTCAGCGATTAGGTCACTGATTGTGTATGGTTTCTTGCTCATTTATTTCTCCTTTTTACTAATTGATAAGTGTATTACTACATCGTAGAATCTTTCTACAATTTCTCTTGCAGTTTCCCAGTAACCTAAGTCAATGCCCGTGTCTCTGTGACTTGCTACTAACTCATCTGCCATACGTTCTAGCAGTTCATCATTAGTAAGGTGCTTTACATATTTCTCACTCATTTGTATCTACCTCTCTGTTAATAAAGGCAATAGCCTCTTCAGCATGTGCCCAGTTTGAGTCTTCTAACAATTCAACAATTCGTTGATACTCTGCTATTTGAC
>Ga0209085_1000608_pt1 | contig 25671 bp, 28 predicted proteins | sample C_131016_EF_Meta_FD_187310 | JGI IMG/M metagenome (GOLD analysis project Ga0209085, IMG submission 187310) | Freshwater microbial communities from Lake Croche, Canada to study carbon cycling - C_131016_EF_MetaG (SPAdes) (version 2) | ecosystem: Environmental > Aquatic > Freshwater > Lake...
ATTACAACGGGGGAGGGGCAACCCCGAGAGTCTTTTAAAGGGCGACTCCAAGCTCCACGATTTAAGCCTGAATCAGGCTTGTCTCGGGCCAATAAATTGGCTAGAGCGTTGATTATACGGCACAAGTTGAATGACAATGGGGTATTGTTGAGTCCCTTGACGTCCTCCGCGGAGCTGGCAAGAGAGATAAATCATGAAATCCGACCCTATATTGACGCCAAAAGCAGTTTCAGCCCGTACTCCGGCCACAGTTCTTCTTCAGACTATCGGCCCTGAAGAGGCTGGTCAACGCTTGGATAACTATTTGCTGCGCTGGGCCAAAGGAGTTCCCAAAAGCCACGTTTACCGGATTATTCGTTCTGGCGAGGTGCGGGTCAATAAGAAGCGCGCCGAACCAACCACTCGCTTGGTCGAGGGCGATATTGTTCGAGTTCCGCCAGTCAGGCTTGCTGAACCTGCCCAAATGGCAGCAGTCAATAGTGCTCACACTAAATCTCGGGCCCACGGCTACTCAGACAAAATGCCCATCCTCTTTGAGGACGAGGCGCTATTAATCGTAGACAAACCTCCTGGCCTAGCAGTACATGGTGGCTCCGGAATTGCCTTGGGAGTGATTGAGACTTTGCGCATCACTCGCCCAGAATTGAAATTCTTAGAATTGGTTCACCGCTTGGATCGAGATACCTCTGGCGTATTGCTGCTGGCAAAAAAGCGTAGTGCTTTAGTCGAGCTCCACCGCCAAATTCGTGAAGGTCAAACTGATAAACGCTACTACTTGCTAGCCCACGGAGAAATTGCGCAGGGCGCTCAAGTGATGCAACTTAAGTACCCACTCCATAAATATCTTTTGGCTAATGGCGAGCGCAGAGTGCGCGTGGACCCGGAAGGCTTACCAAGTCACACCGCCCTGCGTGTTACGAAAACGATGAAGCGTAACGAAGTTGCAATTACTCTGGCTGAGGCGCAACTCAAGACAGGGCGCACCCATCAGATTCGGGTACACCTTCAAAAACTGGGCCATGCCATCTTGGGCGACGATAAATATGGCTTTGAAGATCAAGATAAATTGATTAAATCCAAGCGCCTCTATCTCCATGCTCACCTGGCTGGCTTCACACATCCACGCACTGGTGAAAAGATGCGGATTGAATCCCCATTGCCGCCTGAGTTTGCGGCCATGATGAAAAACTTTGAGTAGTTAGTGAAAGTAAAAAGAGTAATTAAAGCCAAGATGATTGACGAGAACAAACGAGATCGCCGTTATGACCTGATTGTCTGGGATTGGGATGGAACGATTATGGATTCCACACCCACTATCGTGGACTGTATTCAGCAGGCCTGTCGTGACTTAGGCTTTAAAGAACCTGATGATGCATTGGCGAGTTCAGTTATTGGCTTGGGTATTGCCGATTCATTACGCAGAGCAGTTCCTTGGATTGAGCCAGTGCATTTTCCAAAATTGACGGATCGTTTTCGTTATCACTATCTAGCGAAAGATCATGAGCTCGATTTATTTGTTGGTATTCGTGAGCTCTTGGAAAAGCTTCGGGCGGATCAATATCTATTAGGAGTAGCGACAGGTAAATCTCGGGTAGGTTTGGATCGCTCCTTAAAGCACCACGAAATTGGCCATCTCTTTCATGAAACCCGAACAGCCGATGAGTCCTTCTCAAAACCCCATCCCGGGATGTTGCTAGAGTTATCGGATGTCACTCAAGTGCCCACTCGCCGTATGCTGATGATTGGGGATACCACACATGATTTAGATATGGCAGCCAATGCTGGAGTCGATGCGCTGGCGGTGACCTATGGTGCTCACCCACCGGATACTCTGAAGACCTCTAAGTCATTAGCGCATGTAGATGATGTGGCAGAACTGTCACAATGGCTAAAACAGAATCTGTAAACATTAGGCAATACTAAGGAATCAAAGATGGAAAATAATCCAAATCCAAACTGGGAACGACAAGCTCTTGAGCATCTGCTGCTAGAGAATTTGAAAGAGACCCGCAAGGCACGTCGCTGGAGGGCTGTGCTGCGCGTGCTGACTTTAGTAGTGATTGTCGGAGTCATTCTTTCAGTATTTGATTTTCATCTTCCTGGGCGCGGCATGGGTACAGAGAAGCACACGGCAATGGTGACGCTAGAGGGTGAGATTTCCTCGAGCTCCATAGCTAATGCCTTAGATATCAATTCTTCACTGGTTTCTGCTTTTGAGAATGAGCACAGTGCTGGCGTTGTTCTGAGAATTAATAGTCCTGGCGGTTCACCAGTACAAGCAGGCATGATCAATGATGAGATTCATCGTTTGCGAAAGCTCTATCCGAATAAACCGTTTTATGTAGTGGTTGAAGATATTTGTGCTTCAGGTGGTTATTACGTGGCAGTCGCTGGTGATCAGATTTTGGTGGATAAAGCCAGCTTGGTCGGTTCGATCGGCGTGATCATGGAAGGTTTTGGTTTCACAGGTTTAATGGATAAATTAGGTGTGACCCGTCGCATGATTACCTCGGGATCTAATAAGGGCATGCTTGATCCTTTTAGTAAAGAAAATCCGAAGCAGGTTGAGATCGTCAAGACCATGATCGATGAAATTCATCAGCAATTTATTGCGGTGGTGAAAGAGGGCCGCGGCGCGCGCTTAAAAGATGTACCTGATTTGTTCTCTGGCCGCATTTGGAATGGCGAGCAAGCTGTCAAAATTGGTTTAGTAGATGGTTACGGCACAGTAGAGTCCGTAGCACGGGATATCTTTAAAGCACCAGATATTTTGGACTACACCATGAAAGAAAATTTTGCAGAGCGTGTGGCTAAGCGCTTTGGCGCAGAGGCAGGTGCAGCTGCTGGCAAGGCCTTAGTGAAGGCGCCAGATCTAAAGTAAAAATGAATTCCTAAGCAAAACGAAGTATCAAATCTTAGGCCAATAGTAGAAATACGGTTGGCCTATTTTGTAATGGAGCGCATGCAGCTTCATTTGGATAGCGCTTACGCCAATCTGCTATCGAGAGCGTTGTGATTATTTCTGATGGAAGACTCAGATCTACCCCTAAGCAAAGTAAAGATTGTGGTGCTAAGGAATTTAAACAAGCCATCAGCATCGCAGTATTGCGATAGGGTGTCTCAATCCAAATTTGGGTTTGCTGTAATTTTCGGGATTCCGCTTCAAGCTGTTTGAGTTTGGCGCTGCGCTCATGGATGTCTTGCGACAAGTAACCCTGAAAAGCAAAGCGCTGACCGTTGAGACCACTAGCCATCAGGCCTAATAAGATAGAGCTTGGCCCAACCAAAGGCTTCACCTTTGCACCCAGTTGATGTGCTACCAGAACAAGCTCTGCACCAGGATCGGCAACCCCCGGAACGCCTGCTTCAGACATTAAACCCATGTCATTACCAGCAAGTAGTGGCTTGAGTAAATCCGCAGGCTTCACGGCATCACCATACTTTGCATTGCGAGCTGCGCCACGCCATTCACTCATTTGCATCTCTTGAATGGTGCAGGTAAGCGCAGAAATACTATCGACAGCTTTTAATAGTGCGCGCGCTGTTTTAGCGTCTTCCACAACCCAGTGTTTTAGTTTTGCAGCTTGGATCAGAGTTTCAGTCGGCAAGACCCAGGGCAACTGTTCGACCCGAGCTTCTTCCCCTAAGGTATTGGGAACTAAATAGAGTGTGCCTAACTTTGACATGAATAATTTTCTATTGGTCTTTTAATTCTTGACTGGAATCATAAAACCAGCATCACGTAATAAACCGGTTAAAGCAATCAGAGGTAAGCCAATGAGGGCTGTGGGATCATCGCTCTTGATCGACTCGAGCAGGCTAATACCTAAGCCTTCTGACTTAGCGCTACCAGCACAGTCATAAGGTTCTTCTGCTAGCAGATAACTTTCTAAAACATCGTCTGGCAATTTACGAAAAATGACTTCGGTCGGAACGTTCAATGTAGTTTGGATATCACCTTTCATCAAGCAAAGCGCCGTATGAAAGGTCACTGTTTGACCTCGCATCAGTTGCAGTTGCGCTAATGCCCTCTCGAAATTGCCGGGTTTGCCGATTGCAGCGCCACCCAAATCTGCTACCTGATCAGAGCCAATCACCCATGCATGAGGATGTTCTTTTGCAACAGCTACTGCTTTTGCATTTGCAAGGCGCAGTGCTAATTCGAGTGTGCTCTCCCCAGTCAGAGGCGTTTCATCTACTTTGGGGGAAATCACTTCAAACGGAATGCGTAAGCGCTGTAATAGCTCGCGACGATAAGCCGAGGTGGACGCCAAGATGAGGGGTGGGTTTTTGGGTAAATTCATTAAGTTACTCATTGCTACTGACTTTCGAGGATGCCTTGATTTAGACTGATGCCATGAATCGTAATCAAGTTTTACCTCAAGTCCAGCTATCGGCTGAAGCTATTGCTTTAAAAAAGGTCGACTTTTGTGCTCCACAGTCCTATCAGGGGGCTGGTTTTTTGACTATGACTGATATGCCTAGGCTTGCCAAGGAGGCTTCGAGCGTTAACCTTGGGGATGGCTTTGCCTGGCAAATGGAGACCCATTTTGAGAATTCGCCTGGTAGTGAGCCTCGCCAAATCTTGGATTTAGCCTTAAAAGGCCGCCTTCACTTGGTTTGCCAGCGTTGCCTGCAGGACTGTGCCGTCAATTTAGACGAAAAACGGCGTTTTATCTTAGTAGCTACTGAGGCCGAGGCGGATGACTACCCTTTGGAGGATGAAGAGCAGGAACCCTTGGTGGCTAGCCAGCATTTCAACCTCTTGGAAACCATAGAGGATGAGGTTTTATTGTCTTTACCCTTAATTCCGAAGCATCCAGAGGGCTTTTGTGAGCCTCATGCCACGGTATTTGGGCTTGAGGATGAGGATGAGGGGGCTGATGAGCGTGAAAATCCCTTTAACATATTGAAAAATATGAAGAAAAACTCATAAATGAGGATTTTTCCGCCCTGTTGTTTTAAGAAGGCTTGATCGATAAATCAAGCATTTAGGCGCTTTGTCATGCTAGAATATTGCCTTGCTTAGGAGTTCAATATGGCCGTCCAACAAAATAAAAAATCACCTTCCAAACGTGGCATGCACCGTGCGCACGACTTTTTGACCGCACCTGCTACGGCCGTTGAAGCCACAACTGGTGAGGCTCATTTGCGCCACCACATTTCACCAAACGGCTACTATCGTGGTCGTAAAGTTGTTAAAACTAAAAACGACTAATTTTTTAGTCTAAATAGATCGAAGCGGCTCCCAAAAAAGCCGCTTTTTTCTTAGATAAATCACTTGCAGCAATCATTGAGTTTATGAGCATTACTCTAGCTATTGATGCCATGGGCGGAGATCATGGAGTCGTTGTGACGGTTCCTGCTGCCTGTGATTTTCTAGAAAAAAATTCTGATGTGAAGATTATCTTCGTGGGCGATCCTGATTTAATCAAGCAAGTCTTGGATAAATCTTCTACTGCTCATATGGATCGCATTCAAATTATTGCTGCAAGCGAGGTGGTTTTGATGGATGACCCCATCGAAGTCGCTTTACGCCGCAAAAAAGATTCGTCGATGCGTGTGGCTATTGAGCAAGTCAAAGAGGGTGTTGCTGATGCGGTGATCTCCTCTGGCAATACGGGCGCGCTCATGGCAATTTCCCGTTACATTCTCAAAACCCTTGATGGGGTTGACCGTCCTGCGATTGCAACTGCGATTCCAAATGAGTTGGGGCTCGGCACAACGATGCTTGATCTAGGCGCAAATGCAGATTGTGAGCCAATGCATCTGGTGCAGTTTGCGCAAATGGCGAGTGTCATGGTGCAAGTGGTGGATGGTAAGCAGAACCCTTCAATTGGTCTACTCAATATTGGTGAAGAAGTGATTAAGGGTAATGAAGTGGTGAAGCAGACTGGAGAGTTGCTACGCCAAACCAATTTAAACTTTTATGGCAACGTAGAAGGTAATGATATTTTTAAGGGCACCACAGATATTGTGGTCTGTGATGGTTTCGTGGGTAATGTGGTTCTCAAAGCCAGTGAAGGTTTGGCCAAAATGATGAGTGGCTTGATTCGCTCGGAATTTAACCGCTCCTGGCTCACCAAATTGATGGCTGTATGCGCTATGGTGCCATTGCTGCGTGTGCGTAAGCGCGTAGATCATCGTCGTTACAACGGTGCTGTATTGTTAGGTTTACGCGGTTGCGTCATCAAGAGCCACGGCTCAGCCGACCGCTTTGGATTTGGTTTTGCCTTAGATCGTGCCTATGAAGCTTCCAAAAATCGTATGGTTGAGCGTATTGCTGCAGCCTTTACGGTGGAGACGAAAAAATGAGTACCTTTGCAAGAGTAGCCGGAACTGGAAGTTATCTTCCAGAGCAGCGCTTAACCAATCAAGATTTAGTCGAGCGCTTGGCGAAGAATGGATTAGAAACTAGTGATGAGTGGATCAGTACTCGAAGCGGAATTTCTGCACGTCACTTTGCTACTGAACATGAGCTGACGAGTGATCTTGCTGTCAAAGCAGCACAAGCCGCATTAACGAGTGCAGGGATTACTTCAGAAGATTTAGATCTCATCATCTTGTCAACTTCTACACCAGATCATTTGGGCGGCTTCCCAAGCACTGCTTGTGTAGTCCAAGATAAATTAGGTGCTCATACTGCCTGTGCCGCATTTGATGTTCAAGCAGTGTGCGCAGGATTTACCTATGCCCTTGCTACGGCAGATGCATTTATTCGGACTGGCTCATACAAAAAAGTCTTGGTGATCGGTGCTGAGACTTTCTCACGCATTTTAGATTTCCAAGATCGTACTACTTGTGTGTTGTTTGGCGATGGGGCCGGCGCTGTCGTGCTTGAAGCCTCGAATGAGCCCGGCATCCTAGCTACCGCTTTGCATGCTGATGGTAGTCAGCGCAACATATTATGTGTACCTGGTCGTGCGGGTAATGGCGAAGTTCATGGCTCCCCATTTATGACAATGGATGGCCAAGCGGTATTTAAATTGGCAGTCAAAGTATTAGAGCAAGTGGCTCACGAGGTTCTAGAAAAAGCCAATCTCAAGCCTGAGCAGATTGATTGGTTAGTGCCACATCAAGCTAATATCCGCATCATGGAGGGCACCGCTAAGAAAATGGGGATGTCCATGGATAAAGTCATCGTGACAGTGCATGAGCACGGCAACACCTCTGCGGCATCGATTCCCTTGGCGCTAGATGCCGGGGTGCGCTCTGGTCAGATTCAGCGTGGGCAATATCTTTTATTAGAAGGTGTTGGCGGCGGCTTTGCTTGGGGCGCGGTTGCACTCAAGTATTAAAACCATTCTCTTCATTACTTCGTAAATTAATCACATGACATTTGCATTCGTATTCCCTGGTCAAGGCTCCCAATCGGTAGGTATGCTCAATTCTATTTCTGAGCGTCCTGAAGTGCGTGCAACATTACAAGAAGCTTCAGAAGCTTTGGGTGAAGATGTTGCCAAGTTAATTGCCGAAGGCCCTGCAGAGGCGCTATCGTTAACTACCAATACTCAACCAGTGATGTTGACTGCTGGCGTGACTTTTTACCGCGCTTGGTTAGCTGCTGGGGGTCCCGCACCACAGGTGATGGCCGGCCATAGTCTCGGTGAGTACTCAGCCTTAGTGGCTGCTGGTGTTATCTCCTTTAAAGATGCGGTTCCTTTAGTGCGTTTTCGCGCGCAGGCAATGCAAAGTGCTGTACCAGTAGGTACGGGTGGCATGGCAGCCATCTTAGGTTTGGATGATGCAACTGTCATTAAAGTCTGTGCAGAAGCCAGCGCTGTATCGGGTGGTGTAGTGGAAGCTGTGAATTTCAATGCGCCTGGTCAAGTGGTGATCGCGGGTGCAAGTGATGCCGTCACTAAAGCTTGTGAGCTGCTCAAAGCTGCGGGCGCTAAACGTGCATTACCGCTACCAGTATCTGCACCATTTCATTCTTCTTTGTTGCAACCTGCTTCCGAAAAGCTTAAGGGCTACCTAGCCAATATTGAATTCAAAGTACCAACAATTTCCGTGATTAATAACGTAGATGTTCAAATCTTGAATGATCCCAGCGCGATTAAAGATGCTTTAGTGCGTCAAGCCGCTAAGCCAGTGCGCTGGCAAGAAACGATTCAAGCGATGGCTGCTCAAGGTATTACTCAAGTAGTAGAGTGCGGTCCTGGCAAAGTGTTGGCGGGCTTAACCAAGCGAATCAACGATCAGGTGACAGGCATGCCAGTATTTGATGAGGTTAGCCTAAATGAAGTATTGGCTACCTTAAAATAAGCACTATTGATCAACATCAATCGATATAGCGAAAGATAAACATGAATCTCGACCTCAGTGGACAAATTGCTCTGGTAACTGGCGCATCGCGCGGTATTGGTCAGGCGATTGCAGATGAATTAGCCAAGTGTGGTGCTAAGGTGATTGGTACTGCTACGACAAGTGATGGTGCTAAAGCAATTGATGCGCGCTTAAAGCCTTCGGGTGGTTGCGGTTTGGTTTTGAATGTCACTGCCCCAAATGCTTGTGAAGAAATGATTGATCAGATTGTGAAGGATCATGGCGGCATTAATATCTTGGTAAATAATGCTGGCATCACTCGCGATAACTTGGCGATGCGCATGAAGTCCGAAGAATGGACTGATGTGATTGATACGAATTTGAGTTCGGTGTTTCGCTTATCCCAGGCTGTTTTGCGCCCAATGATGAAAGCACGCGGTGGTCGCATTATTAACATTACCTCGATCGTGGGGCACATGGGTAACGCAGGACAGGCAAATTATGCTGCTGCAAAAGCAGGCGTTTCTGGAATGACCCGTGCCCTGGCGCGTGAAATTGGCAGCCGAAATATCACTGTCAATTGCGTGGCACCCGGATTTATTGATACCGATATGACCCGCGCCCTGAGTGAAGAGCAGCAAAATGCCCTAAAAGTGAACATTCCCTTGGCCCGCCTAGGTAGTCCTGAGGATGTGGCCCAGGCAGTGGCGTTTTTGGCCTCTCCAGCAGCTGGATACATCACGGGCAATACCCTTCATGTCAATGGCGGGCTCTATTTAGCCTAAGCCAAAAGCAAGGATTTGGCCATTTTTTGGGTGAATTTGCTAAATTACTCGGCCAAGCTGATAAAATTCTTCAATCGTTTTTTTACAACCCCTGGGGGACTTAATGGATAACATCGAACAACGCGTTAAGAAAATCGTCGCTGAGCAATTGGGCGTCGCTGAAGGAGATATCAAAAATGAATCTTCTTTTGTGAATGACCTGGGCGCTGACTCTCTTGACACTGTTGAGCTGGTAATGGCTTTGGAAGATGAATTTGGTATTGAAATTCCTGATGAGGAAGCCGAAAAAATCACCACAGTTCAGCTCGCGATCGACTTCGCTCAATCAAAAGCTCAGGGTTAATTCCCTAGCCTAGGTATTACTGTGTCAGCATCAAATGGCCGACGCCGGGTAGTAGTTACCGGTCTTGGCCTTATCTCACCCGTTGGTAATTCTGTTGATGTAGCTTGGTATAATTTGCTTGCTGGCAAATCAGGCATTGCTACGATCACGAAATTCGACCATGCTCCACTGAGTGTTCATTTTGCGGGAGAGGTGAAAGGTTTCAACGTTGAAGAATATGTTTCGGCCAAAGAGGCGCGCCATATGGATACCTTTATCCATTACGGCATTGCTGCGGGTACGCAAGCTATTCGCGATAGCGGTTTAGAAATCAATGAGCAAAATGCCGAGCGCGTAGGGGTGATGGTGGGCTCTGGGATTGGCGGCTTGCCAATGATTGAGGAAACGGGGGCGGAGTTATTGGCTCGCGGTCCTCGTCGTATCTCACCATTCTTTGTGCCTGGCTCAATCATCAATATGATTTCTGGGCACCTCAGTATTTTATTCGGCCTTAAAGGTCCAAACGTTGCTGCAGTGACTGCTTGTACTACTGGCTTGCACAGCATTGGTTTGGCAGCTCGCTTAATTCAGTATGGTGATGCTGATGTCATGGTCGCTGGTGGCGCTGAATCTACTATCTCTGCTTTAGGTGTTGGTGGCTTTGCTTCTGCAAGAGCACTTTCAACTCGTAACGATGATCCAGCAACCGCTTCACGTCCTTGGGATAAAGACCGTGATGGTTTTGTTCTTGGAGAGGGTGCTGGCGTTGTAGTGCTTGAAGAATATGAGCACGCTAAAGCACGCGGTGCCAAAATTTATTGCGAACTACTCGGCTTTGGCATGAGTGGTGACGCGTATCACATGACTGCACCAAACATGGATGGCCCACGTCGTTGCATGGTGAATGCGTTGCGTGATGCAGGTTTAAATCCAGATCAAATTCAGTATCTCAATGCTCATGGCACCTCTACGCCTTTAGGTGATAAGAATGAAACCGAGGCAATTAAAGCGGCCCTAGGCGATCATGCTAAAAAGACTTTAATTAACTCCACCAAGTCGATGACTGGCCATCTTTTGGGTGGCGCAGGCGGTTTGGAGTCTGTTTTCACTATTCTGGCTCTCCACAACCAGAAATCCCCACCGACCATCAATATCTTCAATCAAGATCCTGAGTGTGATTTGGACTACTGCGCCAATACCGCTAGGGATGTGAAGATTGAGCACGCGGTTAAAAACAACTTTGGCTTTGGTGGTACTAACGGCACCTTGATTTTTGGTAAGCTGACCTAATATTCTCTTTATCTCCACTTTTTGGTTTTTACCAAGTAGGCCTATAGCATTATGAAAAAGTACCTGATTGCGCTCTTGGCTATTTTGAGTCTTGGGCAAACAGCATTGATACCGAATGCTTGCGCACAAAATCCCCGTCTAACGCTTCCGGATTTTGCGGATTTAGTTGAACGCGCGAGCCCAGCTGTGGTGAATATTCGTACCACTGAAAAGGTCGTCGTTCAGCAGTCTCAAGGCGGCATCCCAGGAATGCCTGAAGAGCAAGCAGAATTCTTCCGCCGTTTCTTTGGAGTTCCTATCCCAGGTATTCCAAATAGCCCTAAGCAAGCACAACCAAATTCAGGCAAACCACAAGAAGCAGATCGTGGAGTCGGCTCTGGTTTCATTATTGAATCTAATGGTTTGATTTTGACAAACGCGCATGTCGTTGAGGGCGCAACAACCATTTATGTCACCTTAACGGATAAGCGTGAGTTCAAAGCTAAGCTATTAGGCTTGGATAAACGTACTGACGTCGCAGTTGTAAAAATTGAAGCGCGTGATTTACCAAAACTGCCATTAGGCGACTCTTCGAAGGTGAGGGTGGGCGAGTGGGTTCTGGCGATTGGTTCTCCTTTTGGCCTCGAGAACACGGTAACAGCAGGTATTGTCTCGGCGAAGAGTCGTGACACTGGAGATTACTTGCCCTTTATCCAGACTGACGTTGCAGTCAATCCTGGCAACTCTGGCGGCCCATTATTAAATACTGCTGGCCAAGCCATTGGCATTAACTCTCAAATCTTTAGTCGCTCTGGCGGCTATATGGGAATCTCCTTTGCAATTCCGATTGACGAGGCAATGCGTGTAGCAGAGCAATTGCGTACTAATGGAAAAATGACGCGCGGTCGCATCGGTGTTGCCTTAGGGGAGATGACAAAAGAGATTGCTGAGAGTTTGGGCTTGGGTAAGCCCCGTGGTGCTTATGTGCGCAATGTCGAATCTAATGGTCCTGCAGCAGCTGGTGGTATTGAGGCTGGCGATGTGATTTTGAGTTTCAATAGTCGTGAAATTAATAAGTCTACGGATTTGCCACGCGTTGTTGGTGACACTAAACCAGGAACTACGGCTGCTGTGCAAGTTTGGCGCAAGGGTAATTCTCGCGACTTAACCGTCACTGTTGCTGATACTGATACTGTGCAAGTCGCTGCTAAAAAGCCGGATGCTCCGGCTGCAAATGGCAATAGTGCGAGTGCCTTTGGTGTGGCGGTAGTGGACTTATCGGATGCCAAAAAGAAGGATCTTAATCTCAAGGGTGGCGTTGAGGTCACCAACTTGGGGGATGGTCCTTTGGCAAGAGCTGGCGCGCGCCCTGGCGATGTGATTATTCGGGTCGCTGATGCTGACATTACTGGGGTAAAGCAATTTGAGGCTTTAGTTAAAACTCTTGATGCTAATAAGGCCGTTCCAGTCTTTATTCGCCGTTCTGACAGCACCTTAGTCATTCCTGTAAAGCCAAAATAAGCCCTTTTTAGGCTAGAAAATGGGGTTTGGGGCCTTTTGGGCGCCACCCATTACAATCTCTTTAAGACGACTTTTTGCAGCGCATCATTGTGGTGCGTTCTGACAAGGCGTTTTTTTAATGACCTATTAAGACGCTATGGATTTAATCCGCAATTTTTCTATCATCGCCCATATTGATCACGGCAAATCTACGCTTGCCGATCGTATTATTCAACTTTGTGGCGGTCTTTCTGATCGAGAAATGGAAGCACAGGTTCTCGATTCGATGGATATCGAGCGCGAACGCGGCATCACTATTAAGGCCCAAACTGCGGCACTCAATTACAAGGCTAAAGACGGCAAAATTTATAACCTCAACTTGATTGATACCCCAGGGCATGTGGACTTCTCATATGAGGTCAGTCGCTCCTTATCGGCTTGTGAGGGTGCTTTATTGGTAGTCGATGCTAGTCAGGGTGTTGAGGCGCAAACGGTAGCGAACTGCTATACCGCAATTGAGCTTGGTGTTGAAGTGGTCCCTGTTCTCAATAAGATCGATTTACCTCAAGCTGATCCTGAGCGTGCTATTCAAGAAATTGAAGATGTGATTGGGATTGATGCGGCGGATGCAGTTACCTGTTCTGCCAAGACTGGTCTGGGAGTTCACGAAGTCATTGAGGAGATGATTCGTCGTGTGCCACCACCAAAGGGTGATGCTAGTGCACCGCTGCAGTGTCTCATCATTGACTCTTGGTTTGATAACTATGTTGGTGTGGTGATGTTAGTGCGTGTTATGAACGGCACTCTCAAACCTAAAGACAAAATTACTTTGATGGCCAATGGCTCTACTCACTTGGTTGAGCACGTCGGCGTCTTTAGCCCTAAGTCGGTGGATCGCCCTGAGCTGAGTGCTGGCCAGGTGGGTTTCATCATCGCGGGCATTAAAGAATTAAAGGCTGCAAAAGTAGGCGATACCGTGACACACGCCATCGGACAAGTAGGCCGCACACCTGCGACTGTGCCATTGCCTGGATTTAAAGAAGTGAAGTCTCAAGTGTTCGCTGGTTTATATCCAGTGGAAGCGAGTGAATATGATCAGTTGCGCGAATCGCTTGAGAAGTTAAAACTCAATGACGCTTCTCTCTTGTATGAGCCTGAGGTTTCACAAGCACTTGGTTTTGGATTTCGCTGTGGGTTCTTAGGCTTACTACATATGGAGATCGTACAAGAGCGCTTAGAGCGCCAATACGGTATGAACTTGATTACTACTGCACCAACGGTGGTGTATCAAGTACAGCAATCTGATGGGACGATCTTGAATGTGGATAACCCATCAAAGATGCCTGAGACCAGTAAAGTTGAAACCATCTTAGAGCCTATTGTGACGGTCAATCTCTATATGCCTCAAGAGTATGTAGGTTCCATCATTACCCTATGCGTTGGTAAGCGGGGCATTCAGACGGGCATGAACTATTTAGGTCGCCAAGTGCAGCTGACTTATGAGTTACCGATGGCAGAGATTGTGATGGACTTTTTCGATCGCCTGAAATCCATTTCACGGGGCTATGCTTCGATGGATTATGAATTCAAAGAATATCGCCCAGCTGATGTAGTGAAAGTCGATATTTTGATTAATGGTGATCGGGTTGATGCTCTGTCGGTGATTGTCCATAGAAGCAATAGTCAGCACCGTGGTCGCGAGGTAGTGTCTAAGATGCGCGGCATTATTCCGCGACAAATGTTTGATGTCGCTATTCAGGCGGCGATTGGTAGCAATATTGTTGCGCGTGAAAACGTCAAAGCCTTGCGTAAAAACGTGTTAGCAAAATGTTATGGCGGTGATATCTCTCGAAAGCGCAAGCTACTTGAGAAGCAAAAAGAAGGTAAGAAGCGTATGAAACAAGTGGGTAATGTGGAAATTCCACAAGAAGCTTTCTTGGCTATTTTACAGGTGGAAGATTAATGAACTTTGCACTCATCCTTTTGATTTTGGTATTGGTTACTGGCATTGCTTATGCCGCTGACAAGTTCTACTTTGCACCTCAAAGACGCTTGGCCGGTATTGATCGTATGCCTTTGTGGTTGGAATATACCGCTGGTTTCTTTCCGGTAATTTGCGCAGTGTTTGTCTTGCGCTCATTCATTGTTGAGCCCTTTAAGATTCCATCAGGCTCTATGATTCCAACCTTACAAATTGGCGATTTCATCTTGGTAAATAAATTTACCTACGGAATTCGCCTGCCGGTGATCAACCAAAAGGTAGTTGATCTTGGTACTCCGAAGCGCGGAGATGTCGTGGTCTTTCGTTATCCACGCGATGAGTCTATTGATTACATCAAGCGTATTGTGGCGCTACCTGGCGATGTGATTACTTATCAAGATAAGCGCCTGACAATTAATGGTCAGCCATTGCAGTACGGTGGCGGTGAGTCCTATCTCGATCCCGAGAATATGCGCTATGCAAAACTCTATACAGAGGCCTTCCCTGTGGATTTGGGCGGTAATCGTCACGAGATTTTGAATGATCCAGACCGTCCTACAACTATGTTTCCGACAGAGCGCTTTCCGGGCTCAGATTTTTGCCAGTATCAGCAATCGGGCTTGACTTGTAAGGTGCCTCCAGGACATTACTTTGCCATGGGTGATAACCGGGATAACAGTGCCGATTCTCGTTACTGGGGTTTTGTGCCTGATAAAAATATCGTGGGTAAAGCCTTCTTTGTTTGGTTGAATCTGGGCAATCTGGGTCGCATCGGCGGCTTCGAGTAAAGATCATGAACGCGCGCGCTGTGATTGAAACCGCACCACTACAAGAGCAGCTTGGCTATAAATTTAAGAAGCCTGAGCTCTTAAATCAAGCTTTGACTCACCGCAGTCATAGCAAGAAAAATAACGAGCGTTTGGAATTCTTGGGTGACTCGATTCTCAATTGTGTCGTTGCAGATTTACTATATGAGCGTTATTCCGATTTAGACGAGGGTGATCTCTCGCGTGTGCGGGCTAATTTAGTCAAGCAGCAAGCCTTATATGAGATTGCACAAACTTTATCTTTGTCAGACTATCTTCGCTTGGGTGAGGGTGAGCTCAAGAGTGGTGGCTTTCGTCGCCCCTCTATTTTGGCTGATACCTTAGAGGCAGTCACTGGAGCCATCTTTTTAGATGGTGGATTTGATGCTGCAAAAGCGTGCCTCAGAAAGTTATATTCGATCATCCTTGCACAAGTTGATCCAAAGACTCTAGGTAAGGATGACAAAACACTCTTGCAAGAATGTTTGCAGAGCTATCAATTACCTCTACCTACTTATAACGTGACTGGTACTACTGGTGCTGCTCATAACCAGCAATTTGAAGTGGAATGCTTGATTTCTAGCTTGAAGGTATCGGTTAAGGGCGAAGGTGCGTCACGTCGTGCTGCTGAACAGTCCGCTGCTAAGACTGCTTTGCTTGCAGCCCTCAAGGCTTTGCCTCAGGAATCTCGTAAGCCTAAGAAAACTCGGTCAGCTAAGAAAAAGGCAGCCAAAAAAGAAGTGGCCGCAGAGCAATTAAATTTGAAGCTGAAGGGCTAATCGTGTTCAGATGCGGCACTATCGCCATTGTTGGGCGTCCCAATATGGGCAAATCAACACTGCTCAATGCTTTGGTCGGTCAAAAGATTAGCATTACTTCTCGTAAGGCTCAAACAACCCGTCACCGCATTTTGGGTATTCAGAATCGCGAAGAGGCACAATTTATTTTTATCGATACGCCTGGTTTTCAGACGCGTCTCATGAATACTCTTAATAAAGCACTGAACCGCACCGTGACAACTGCCCTGCAGGACGTGAATGTGGCCTGCTTTGTGGTTGAGGCTGGATATTTTGGTGAAGACGATAAAAAAGTTTTACAACTACTGCCAGCTGATTTGCCAGTAGTGCTGGTTCTGAATAAGCTCGATCTTTTTAATAGCCGGTTTCAGACGCCTTCTGAGCGTGATCAGGCTTTACTCAACTTTATGAAAGAGATGGCGCGACCTTGGAGTGAGCTAGGTGGCCACGAAGATCAAAAGTCTGAGTTTGTAGAAATCGTGCCAATGAGTGCTAAAAGCCCCGGTGATATTGAAAGACTTTTAGATGTATTAGAGGGGTATTTACCTGAAGCACCAGCTGTCTATGATGGCGACACTATTACCGATCGTAGTGAGCGCTTTCTCGCTGCTGAAATTCTGCGTGAGAAGGTCTTTCGCTTTACGGGTGAAGAGTTGCCCTATACCAGTACGGTAGTGATTGATCAATTTAAGATGGATGGCAAGATGCGTCGTATCGCGGCAACTATTTTAGTTGATCGCGATAGTCATAAGGCCATGATCATTGGTGCCAAGGGCGAGCGATTGAAGAAGATTTCTACTGATGCCCGTATTGATATGGAAAAGCTCTTTGATGGCAAAGTCTTTTTAGAGACTTGGGTTAAAGTAAAACGGGGTTGGGCAGATGATCGCGCTGAATTACGGGCGCAGGGTCTGGAATAAGACATCATGGCCTCGATTCGTATTGCTGACGAGCCTGCTTTTGTATTGCATAGTATTCCCTATAAAGAGACCAGCTTAATTCTGGATGTCTTTACACGGCAGTACGGTCGCATGGCCTTAATTGCTAAAGGCGCAAAGCGTCCACACTCTACATTGCGTCCAGTGTTGCAACGCTTTCAACCGCTACTCGTTTCTTGGAGTGGTAAGTCAGAGCTACGCACGCTCACCAAGTCTGAGTGGGTGGGTGGGATGCCTTCATTAGTGGGTGATGCATTGCTTTGCGGTTTCTATCTCAATGAATTGCTTGTCAAGTTTTTGGCACGCGAAGACGATTACGAAAAACTCTATGATCGTTATACAGAAACGATTAATGCCTTATCTAATCTCGAATCTGAATCTAAAGGCCTAGAAGAAATTCTGCGCCCGTTCGAGTTATCACTCTTGCAAGAGACGGGTTATGCAGCTGCTTTGGATCGATGCGTTGAAACCAATGAGTTACCCGATGCCAAAACCCAGTATGTTTATCAGCCTGAGCGTGGTGTTCGTCCAGTTCAGGGAGATGATCCAGGACATTGGCCTGTCTTAACCGGCAAATCCCTGCTCGCTATTGCAGCTGGGGATTTTTCTGATTCAGAAACACTATCTGAGAGCAAGCAGCTCATGCGTTTTCTTCTGGGTTTGCATCTGCAAGACCAAGTCTTGACCACCAGACAAATTTTGATTGATCTTAAAAAAATCTAGTAACCTACAGTAATGACAACCTTAGAACTAGGAATTAACATCGATCACGTAGCCACGCTCCGTAATGCCCGTGGTACGGTTTATCCCGATCCCATCAAAGCAGCACAGTTGGCTGAAGCCGCTGGCGCCGATTTAATTACCCTGCATTTGCGTGAGGATCGCCGTCACATTAAAGATGCGGATCTATTTGCGCTACGCCCACTCATCAAAACACGTATGAATCTCGAGTGTGCAGTTACTCCTGAAATGGTTAACATCGCTTGTAAGGTCAAACCGCATGATGTGTGCTTGGTGCCAGAGAAGCGAGCAGAAGTGACTACTGAAGGTGGTTTAGATGTAGTGGGGTACTATGAGGTGGTGAAGGCTGCGACAAAGCAATTACAAGAAGTAGGTATTCGGGTATCGCTATTCATTGATCCAGAAGAAAAACAAATTCAAGCGGCAAAAGATGTTGGAGCCACGGTAGTGGAATTGCATACTGGTCGTTATGCTGATTTGTCTGGCGCAGATCAGACGACTGAATTAGAGCGTATTCGCAAGGCGGCTCAATTTGGAAAAAGTATTGGGCTACGAGTCAATGCTGGTCATGGTCTTCATGAAGGTAATGTCATGCCAATTGCAGCCATTGCTGAGTTATCTGAACTGAATATTGGTCATGCCATTGTGGCTGAGGCCTTGTTTAAGGGATGGCAAAAGGCTATCACCGATATGAAGATTCTGATGATTCAGGGTCGAACTCACTCATAAATTAAAAAAGTAAATATGATCATTGGGATTGGCACCGATATTCTGCAGATTGAGCGCTTACAAGCGGCTTACGATCGGACCAATGGCCGCTTGGCTGAGAGAATTTTGAGCCCCGATGAGATGTTGGTATTTAAACAGCGTCTTGCCAGAAATCACAAACGGGGTATTGCCTTCTTAGCGACTCGCTTTGCTGCTAAAGAGGCTTTCTCTAAAGCCATTGGTTTAGGGATGCGTATGCCGATGACATGGCGTTCTTTACAAACCTTAAATGAGCCGAGTGGCAAGCCGGTGACCTCCTATTTGGGAGCGCTCGCCAAATTTATGGCAGAAAAGAATTGGGAAGCACACGTTACTGTGAGTGATGAACAGGACATGGCAATTGCCCATGTCATTGTTACGCAAAAGTAAGCACAAGATATTTAGAATTCACAGAGGAAGAAATGAGTAAATCCACCATGAACCCAGGCCCAGTCACATTAGATGTGGTGGGTCAGGTCTTAAATGCTGAAGATCGGCGTCGCATCCTAAATCCTTTGACTGGTGGCATTATCTTGTTTGGCAGAAACTTTGCCGACCGTAAACAACTGACTAAACTCACTACTGATATCAAAAAACTACGCCCTGATGTGTTGATCTCCATTGATCATGAGGGTGGACGAGTACAGCGTTGTAAAACAGATGGATTTACCCATCTTCCAGCAATGCGTAAGTTGGGCGAGCTTTGGGGTGCCAAGAATAATTCGACCCATGCAGCCGAGTCAGCAGCGCTTGCGATGGCAATAGCTACTGCCTGTGGCTATATTTTGGCTGCCGAGTTGCGTTCTTGTGGCGTGGATTTTAGTTTTACACCAGTTCTGGATTTGGATTTTGGTCGCAGTGGAGTCATCGGCGATCGTTCATTTAGTCGTGATCCGCAAATTGTATTTGCCTTGGCAAAGAGTTTGAATGAAGGTTTACGCTTAGCTGATATGGCGAATTGCGGTAAACATTTTCCGGGACACGGTTGGGCAGAAGCAGATTCTCATGTGGCTATTCCGGTAGACGAGCGTTCCTTGGCCCAAATTTTGAATGATGATGCCAAGCCTTATGAATGGTTAGATCTCAGCTTGGCAGCAGTGATGCCCGCGCATGTTATTTATCCGAAGGTAGACAAAAACCCTGCAGGATTTTCTAATATCTGGCTGCATTCTATCTTGCGTCAAGAATTAGGATTTGAGGGTGTGATCTTCAGTGATGATCTCTCAATGGAGGGTGCCAGTGTTGCAGGCTCTGTAGTGAAGGGTGCTGAGTTGGCATTGAATGCAGGCTGTGATGCCGTTCTGATTTGCAATCGCCCAGATTTAGCAGATCAATTACTTGAAAAACTCAAGGTCTCTAAGGTCAAACACTCTGAATCTGTTACTCGTCTGAATCGCTTAATGCCAAAGTCGGTCGCTTTATCGTGGGATGAATTGCAGGGTGAAGCAGAGTATCAACACGCTAAAGGCTTACTCAAGCAGATGAAGTTAATTGCTTAATGCGTCTCTCACTTTGAGAGAGAAATAAAAAAGCCCGGCGTACCGGGCTTTTTTATTGAGTTTGCTACTCAGTTTGTTAATTAATTGGCCCGACTTCGGTATTCGCCGGTGCGTGTATCAATTTCAATCTTATCGCCAGTATTACAGAACAAAGGGACTTGCAATTCATAGCCAGTGGCCAGCTTTGCATTCTTCAATACTTTGCCGGAGCTGGTATCGCCTTTGACTGCAGGTTCTGTGTAGATGATTTCACGAACGAGTGAATTTGGCATTGCCACTGAAAGTGCTTTACCTTCGTAGAACACCACTTCACATGGCATGCTTTCCTCGAGGTAATTTAATGCATCACCCATGAATTCAGCTTCCACTTCGTACTGGTTGTAGTCACCATCCATGAATACATACATTGGATCAGCGAAATAAGAATATGTGCAGTCTTTCTTGTCGAGGATGACAACATCAAACTTATCATCGGCTTTATAAACACCTTCGTTTGGTGCGCCAGTTAATAAGTTCTTAAATTTCATTTTCACAACTGAGGAGTTACGACCTGAGCGGCTGTACTCAGCTTTTAAAACGACCATGGCATCGCTGCCGATCATGACTACGTTACCAACGCGGAGTTCTTGTGCTGTTTTCATCGTGCTATTCCTGGGTGCAGAGTGATTTTTCTGCGGTTTTTATCAAAAACAAGATTGTAACCGCCCGCAGGTCTTTATTGCACGGCTTAGGCTATAAAGCGCATTAAGCGTGCCGCCAGACCGCCATCTTCTTGTTTTTTGAGTATGTGCGTACGCCAGGCTTTGGAATGGTCATGCCAGGCGTTTAGGGATTTAAACCATTCATGCGGCATTGCCCAGGTCATTGCCGCAATAGTGGCTAATCTGAGTTCTTGGCTCGCATTATTGAGGTACAAATTCAAAAAGGCCGCCAATTTGACTTCGTGCGCTCGATCTTCTTGGGGGTAGATATGCCAAATAAATGGTTTGCCAGCAAGTTGAGCGCGGATAAATGAATCTTCACCTCTCACAATATTGAAGTCGCATTGTGAGAGTGCCCAGTCATACTCATCTTGCGATACAAATGGTATCGAGAGGAGTTGGATGTTTGCAGGTAGCACAATTGGTTTTTCACTATAAAAATTGAGTAGTTCCGCATGACCATGGGTAAGTAATACATCAACGTTTTCTCCAAGCTTACCTAAGTCTTCAAGCCATTTGTGTAAGGGAGCTCCAGGGTAGCAAAAAATACTGATGCGTTTTGCTTGGGGGCGTAGTTTTAGCCAGATCGATTTCAGGCTCTTAGGAATGAGATGAGCAACTTCTGATCCTTCAGGGGGAATGGGGTCTAGTAAGAGTCCGCCAACATCATCTTGAAAGCCTGGAAAGAAAAAATACTTTGGTATGCCGTGTGATTGCGGTGATGCCTTTGCATGAAATTCGCTAATCCAGGGCTCGGCGCTGAGATACTCTAAATTTATAATGATCGGCTTTACAGGGGCAATAAAGAGCCCTGCAAGATAGCGTTCTGGTAAATCACAGCCAAAAGCTTCAATCACCACATTGGGGGTTTGAACGGGATGCCTAGCATTGCTATAGCTAGCCTCCCATGGTTGGAGATCAATTTGATGAGCTAGCGCTTCATCACTCCCAGAAGCGAGTAAATTAAGGGTTGGCAAGTCATTGCAGAAAATGCGTACTTCTTGGCCATGAAGACTTGATAAGCTTCGGGCTAGACGCCAGCAAATACCAGCATCACCATAGTTGTCTACGATTTGGCAGAAAATATCCCAACGCATGAGCAATTCTTTTTTTGAAAACCTTCAGCAAGACGTTAAACGGCTACCCGGATTGCCGGGGGTGTATCGCTTCTTTGATGAAGCGGGGCATATTCTGTATGTTGGTAAAGCTCGCCATCTCAAAAAACGGGTCTCCAGTTATTTTCAAAGCAAACAACTTTCTCCACGCATAGCTCTCATGGTGGGCAAAATTGCCCGCTATGAAACAACAGTAACACGGACTGAAACTGAAGCACTCATTCTAGAGAACAATCTCATTAAAGAATTGGCTCCACCATTCAATATTTTATTTAGAGATGATAAGTCTTATCCTTATGTGATGTTGACGGGTCATCAGTTTCCTAGGCTAGCTTCTTATCGCGGCAAGATAGATAAGCGCAATCATTACTTTGGACCTTTCCCAAATTCTTGGGCAGTACGCAATAGTGTGCAGATTTTGCAAAAAGTGTTTCGCCTAAGAACCTGCGAAGACTCTGTCTTTAAGAACCGCAGTCGTCCTTGCTTGCTGCATCAAATTCATCGTTGTAGTGCCCCTTGTGTTGGCAGGCTCAGCGGAGAACAGTATGGTCAAGATGTAGCTCAAGCAACCCGCTTTTTAGAAGGCAACCATAGTCGGGTGTTATCAGAGCTTGAAAAAGAAATGCATGCCCATAGCGAAGCCATGGAATTTGAAATGGCTGCAGTTCTTCGAGACCGCATTGCTGATCTCTCGAGTGTTCTGCAGCAGCAGGCTATGGACACCGTTGCCGAAGGTGAGGGTGATGTTGATGTGATTGCTGTTGCACAAATGGAAGGAATGGTTTGTGTGAACCTGGCCATGGTGCGGGGCGGTCGCCACTTGGGCGATAGAGCTTACTTCCCTAAGGGGTTGCGAACCACCTCTGGCGAGTTGCCGTCACCCCCAGAAATTCTAGAAGCTTTTATTGCCCAACATTATTTAGAAGAAAATATGGATGAGGCAGCTTCTGGAGCAACGACTCATTTAATCCCACCCGTGCTGGTTTTAAATCATGCCCTGCAATCAATTAGTGATGATGTCTCTAAGCTTAGTGATGCACCTCCGGAAGATTTGCATGAGCTATTAAATGTGCAAGCCGGCAGAAAAATCACCTTCTTGCATCAACCTCAAGGGCAAAGACGTCATTGGCTTGCAATGGCTGAGGGTAATGCCAAGATTGCCTTAACGAAGCGTTTAGTAGAGACTGGCGGTCAATTAGCGAGAGCGCGGGCATTGGCAGATATTTTGGCGCTTGATTTAGAAAGCCTTGAGCAATTGCGAATCGAGTGTTTTGATATTAGTCATACCTCTGGTGAAGCCACTCAAGCTTCATGTGTGGTGTATGCCAAGAATGGAATGCAATCCAGCGAGTATCGCCGTTTTAATATTACCGACATTACTCCGGGTGACGACTACGCTGCTATGCGACAAGTATTGCAAAGACGCTATGCTAACTTTCAAGAACTTCCGGTAGATAAGATCCCGCAAGTCATTTTGATTGATGGCGGTAAAGGACAGGTGGAGATGGCAAGACAAGTTCTTGCAGAATTCGGTATGGATGTAGGCCTGATTGTTGGGGTAGCTAAAGGCGAGGGTCGTAAGGTTGGCCTAGAAACACTGATCTTTGCTGATGGGCGTAATGCCCTAGAGTTGGGCATTGATAGTGCCGCTTTATTATTAGTTGCGCAGATTCGAGATGAGGCTCATCGTTTTGCAATCACCGGAATGCGGGCTAAACGGGCTAAGGCAAGAACAGTCTCTCGCCTAGAGGAGATCGAAGGTATTGGTGCCAAGCGACGTCAAAAGCTATTGGCCCGTTTTGGTGGATTAAAAGGGGTTGCTAATGCGAGTATTGAAGAGATTGCCAGCGTGGAAGGAGTCTCACTCACTCTTGCTGAGCAGATTTATCGCCAACTCCACTAGCAAATCTGTCGCTCACTTAGTTTATCCTTGATACATGCCATTTAATTTACCCATTGCCCTAACCTGGTTGCGTGTTGCAGCAATTCCCTTGCTCATTGCGATCTTTTATCTCCCCGGGACATGGTTAACGCCTTTTGAAAAGAATGTCATCGCGACGGTTATCTTTGTCTTTGCTGCACTCACCGATTGGTTGGATGGATTTTTGGCGAGGCGTATGCATCAAGAATCTGCCTTTGGGCAATTTCTAGATCCGGTTGCAGATAAGCTCATCGTGGCGGCAGCATTATTGGTTCTGCTGAATATGGATCGTGTTCAGGTCTGGGTTGCCCTCATCATCATCGGACGAGAAATTACGATCTCTGCTTTGCGAGAGTGGATGGCTTTATTAGGTGCTGGTAAAAGCGTGGCTGTGCATATGGTCGGAAAATTAAAAACGACAGCGCAATTGGTGGCCATTTCATTTTTGTTGCTCAATGACACCTTATTTGGGTGGTTGGACTGCGCCAGAATTGGTACTTGGCTGATTTGGGTGGCTTCTTTTTTAACACTCTGGTCCATGTTCTATTACATGAAAAAGGCCTTGCCACAATTGGCTGGCAAGATTGATTGAATTCTAAAAAGCCCAGCCAGCTAAGCCTTTATAGGGAATAATGCTTTCTCTTCGATTGTTTGTTAAACTGTCGCCCTGTTATGCGGGAATAGCTCAGCTGGTAGAGCGATACCTTGCCAAGGTATAGGTCGGGAGTTCGAACCTCCTTTCCCGCTCCAAGTTCGATGGGAAGCCCTGAAAAGCTTCCCATTTTTGATTTAAGTATCTGGCGCGTTGGCCGAGTGGTTAGGCAGGAGCCTGCAAAGCTTCGTACGGGGGTTCGATTCCCTCACGCGCCTCCAGTAATTTCGCTTGACGAAATGGGGGTATCCCCTAAAATACTTTCAAGTAATGTAGCAATCCTCGTTCACTAGGTAAAGCGAAAAATGATCAATCTTCATCATCTTAAAGTCGGAACGCTGGTATTGAGCTTGTCTGCCTTTTTAGGCGCTTGCGCCAGCTTTGGGGACTCTCCTACTGGTACGTCCAGCGAAGTTCAAGAGATTCAGACTCAACTCTTAGGCGATATGCCATTACCAGTCGCCTCAAAAATTATTGGTTCAGACTCGTTAATTATTGGTCGTGGCGACAGCTGGGTAGGACGTGCCATGTTATCTGGAGTACAAACACCAACAGATATTTATGCATTCTTTCAATCTGAGTATCCAAGAGCTGGTTGGACAACAGTTAGTGCAGTGAAAGCTAAAACGAGTATTTTGGTTTTCACTAAAGGCGATCGCACGGCTACAGTAGAGCTGAATGAAGGTCCTTTCACTGGACCAAAAACCATCATCATTATTACTTCATCCCCAAAGAATGCAAATGTATTGGCACCAAGTCGCAAGTGATTTAAGTGACATAATAAAAAAGGCCTCCACTGGAGGCCTTTTACTTTATGGGTCTTACTTACAGCCTCCCAGCCCTAATGAGGCCAACGGCTTGGCCCTCAATAGCGAAATTAGGTTGACGACCATCTACCAGAATATTTTTAAAGTCTGGGTTCTCAGCTTGTAATTCGATCACCATACCGTTAGCAGTTTTCTTTTGATTCCAGCGCTTCACGGTGACTTCATCATCAAGGCGCGCAACCACGATATCGCCATTGCGCACCTCGGTAGTTTTGCGAACAGCTAAGTAGTCACCATCCAAAATTCCGGCATCACGCATACTCATACCCACAACCTTCAATAAGTAGTCAGCGCTTTTGCTAAACAAACTCGGGTCAACAGGGACTTGTTTTTCAATATGCTCTACGGCCATGATTGGCGAACCAGCAGCAACTCGTCCAATTAAAGGAAGTGTGAGTTGTTGTAATGCACCTGATGGCAATGACATCTGGCGATATTGATTGTTGTGATGTGTTTGATTGAAGCGTTGCGAAATCCGAATACCGCGAGAAGTGCCTGGCGTTAATTCGATATAACCTTTTTTTGCGAGCGCGCGAAGATGTTCTTCAGCGGCATTGGCAGATGCAAAACCCAATTGGGTTGCAATTTCCGCTCGAGTGGGTGGTGAGCCACTCTCATCGATCGCTTTAGAGATCAATTCTAAAATCTCACTCTGGCGTGAGGTGAGTTTGGGGAGGGCAGTCAGCTCCTCAGGAAAATCGACTGTATTTATGTCCATACTGGGATTGTATACAGCACTATTTGATATTTCAAGGGCTTTTGGCAGGGGATAATGGAATGATGAGCTCAAATCAAGCTAAGC
>Ga0209085_1000611_pt1 | contig 25635 bp, 21 predicted proteins | sample C_131016_EF_Meta_FD_187310 | JGI IMG/M metagenome (GOLD analysis project Ga0209085, IMG submission 187310) | Freshwater microbial communities from Lake Croche, Canada to study carbon cycling - C_131016_EF_MetaG (SPAdes) (version 2) | ecosystem: Environmental > Aquatic > Freshwater > Lake...
TTGGACGCTCGGGGCCGCCGACGCGCGGGCCTCCTCGAGCAGCCTCTGCACGCGGCCGAGGCCGTCGTCGGCCCGGGCAATGTTCTCGGCGACATCGGACCACGAACTTTCGGCATACGACGCGGCGAGCCGCTCGGCCGCCGCGATCGCCGCCTGCCTCCGGGCGACGAGCGCCTCCACGCGGGCGGCGCAGGCCGGCAAGAGCTCCTCGGTTTTGGCGCGGGCGGCGACGATGCTTTCGACGAGCGCCGCGGCCTCCGCGTTCGACCGCTCAGCGCGCTCGACGTGGATGAGCGCGGCGTCGGTCTCGCCCGCGTCGAACAGCTGGATGGCGAGTTCGGCCTGTTTGGCAGCGGCATCGAGGCGATCGTCGGGGTTCGCGCCCGGCTCGGTCAGCAGCCAGCCCTCGGCGCGGCGGTCGGCCACCTTCTTCCGCAGTTCGGCCGTCTGCGCGACCGCCCGCTGCCGCCGATCATCTGCGGCCTCGAGCGCGTCGAGTCGGCCGAGCATCGACTCCAGCGAGCCGCGGGCCTCCTCCAGGCCGCCGCGGGCAGCCACTGGGTCGCTCTCGACGTGCTCGCCGGCCCGCGTCCTGCCGCGGGTCACCTCGGCGAGCACCGCCTGGAACACGGCCGCCGAGCGGCCGCGGCGAGCGACGGCATCGAGCCGCCCCGACGCTTCGGTGATCTCGGCGTCGAGTGTGGCGGCCGACTCGCGGGCCTTTTCGTGGGCGGTCTCGAGCGCGTCGAGCGGTGCCTTGCATTCGGCGGCCACGTCGGCGAGCGGCGGCCGGGCCTCGGCCGATTCGAGCAGGCTCATCGCCTCATCGGCGGCCGACGTGCCGAGGAACCACTCCGCGTCGATCTTCTCCTGCGCCGTCTCCCAGACGTCCATCAGGCCGAGCCACCGCTCGCGGTAGCGGCGAATCGCCCCCTGCACGTTGTCGTACGTGGACCGGGTCATGCCTTGCATCGGGGTCACGAAGTCGGGGTCTGAGTGGGGCAGCATCCGGTGCCGTTCCTGCTGGCCATCGAGGAGGTCGGAGAGCGAGACGACCTCCTCCTTGAACGCGGCGAGTTTCTCGCGGGCCGCCCGGAGCCGGCTGCCGTGCCGCGCCCACTGCACCGCCAGCCCACCGAGCAGGCCCGCGGCACCGAGTCCGGCGAGTCCAAGCGGGAGCGTCCGCGTCGTAAAGATCCGCGCTGCCTCGGCCTTTCGCCGCTTCTCTTCGGCCGCGTCCTGCACCCACCGCTCGGTCGCGTTGACGAGTTCGGCGATCCCAGCATCGAACAGACCGTCCTTGGCGCGGGGCACGAACGTGTTTGCAATGAGTTCCCGTTCCAGGGTCGCGCGGTCGAGGCCAGCCGAGGCCTCGAGCGACCAGGGCACGTCCATGGCGATCTGCCGGTCGCCGACGTCGAGCACGACCGTGACGTCGCCCGCAGGGTTGAACCCTCCCTCGGTGCGAGCCGATTCCTCCCGCCAGCGGGCCACGACCTTCTCGAGAATCGCTGCGGCGTTCTCCGCACTCGCCGCGGAGTCGACCACCACCACCCGGTAATCGCGGCCGGTCCGCTGCTTTGCGGCGGCGATCGCGGCGCGGGTCTCCACAAAATCGTCCTTCACGCCACTGACGAACACCCGCGGCGGGTCGTCGCGATCGGGTGCCGCGGGGATCGAAGACTCGTCGGCACGGGCTCCGGCGGCCAGGGCGATCGCGACGACGCAGAGCAGATGACGAAGAACGTTCGGGATGGTCGACATGGCGGCTCCGAAATGACGTGGGAACGGAGCGTGGAGTTTATCCGCGGCCGTGGGCCGGAATCCACGGTCGGGTTTCGCCCTTACGAGGGCTGGTTTCCGTGGGCGGCGTTGCCCACGGCATCGGCCGCCGCGAGGGCGGCGACGACCGTGGCGACGTCGACCGGAAACGGCATGGCGTGGATCGTCTCGCCCGGGGCGGTGGCCCGGGTGGCGACCGCCTCGGCCGCGGCGGCGTCTGCGGCGTCGATGCCGAGTTCCCTGAGCGTGACGGGCAGGCCGATGCCGACGAGAAACTCCGCGATGCGCCGGGCTTCTGCCTCAGCCTCCGCCCGAGCCGCCGCGCCTGGCGACCGCTGCGCCTCGAGCATGAGGTGCACGAGCGTTCCGAAGGCCACCTTCTCGCCGTGCAGCATGCCGTGTGTGGCAGGAACGGCCGTGAGGCCGTTGTGCACCGCGTGGGCCGCGGCGAGCCCCGCCGACTCGAAGCCGAGGCCCGAGAGCAGCGTCGTCGCCTCGATGACCCGTTCGAGCGATTCATCGACCACGCGGTTGCGGCAGGCCGCGAGGGCGGCGACACCATGCTCGAGCACGACGTCGCGGCACAGTCGCGCCAGTTCGATCGCTGCGAGCGTGGACCGGCCGCCGCGCATGTTCGCCGCGCCGGCGGCCGCTGCGGCCCGTGCCTCGTAGTATGTGCTCAGCGCGTCGCCGATGCCGGCCGCGAGGAATCTGGGCGGGCTCTCGGCGATCACGAGGCTGTCGACAAGAACGAGGTCAGGCGAGCGCCGGTGGATCTCGTAGACCTCAAACGACCCGCGGCGCGGGCCCTCGTCGGCATAGATCACCGACAGCGCGCTGGTGGGGGCGTCGGTGGAGCAGACCGTGGGGCAGGAGATGAACGGCAACCCGCTCGCAGCGGCAGCGGCCCGCGCCGCGTCGAGGGTCTTGCCGCCGCCGGCCCCCACGATCGTGCGTGCCCCGAATGCGGAGGCCTCGGCCGCGATCGCCGCGATCTCGCGACGGCTCGATTCACCACCGAAGGCGAACACGCGATGCGTCCATCCCGCCTTGGCGAACGAGTCGGCCCACGCGGGCGCGAGGCTCGCGATCGCGGCGCTGCCCGCCGCGATCAGCACCGGACCCTCGAGGCCCACGGCCCGCATTTCAGCCGCCAGGTGCCGCGAGACTCCGGGGCCCTGCACGTATCGCAGCGGCGAGCAGAAGACGAGCGCTGGGCGGGGTCCGTCGTGCATGGAGTGGGCGTCAGAAACTGCCGATGTCGTCGGCGGTCACCCGCGGCGGTCGCGGCGTCGGGGCTGCTGGTGTCGTCGGACGCGGGGCGAGCGGCAGTCGCGTCGAGGGCAGCAGGCCGCCCCGTGGAACGCCGGCGCGAGATCCCGTCGGCCGAGTCGTATCGGGGAGCGGAATGCCCGCGTTGAGCGTGGGCTTCGGCGCCATCGATCCGTAGCCCGGCCGTGCCCCAGGAGCACCGGCGCGGACTCCGCCGGTGACTGATCCGGATCGCGACGATCCCCACGAAGGTGCTTGGTTCGTCGATTGCCGTTCGGGATCGCCCGCCGTCAACGATGGCACTTTCGGCACGGACGGGCCGGACGGGCCGGAGACGGCTGGCGTGGAGTCTGGCACCCTGGTGCCAGGCAGGGCGGGGCTGGCGGACGAACGCTTTCGAGGTTCGGGCGGCGTGTTGAGTTGAGTGTCGGGGGTGGCGGGACGATCCTCGTTGGTCGGCTCGCCGTCCGCGAGGACCCGGGGCTTCCCAGTGACGGGATCGAAACCACCGTCGAATTCGAGCTGCATGCGGCTGCGTCGCATCCGCGCTCGCGCGACAGACGCCTCGGACTCATCAATCGTGCCATTGCCGTCGAGATCCCATTGGCGGACGAGTTCGTCGCGGGACGCGCCCGAGTCCTTGACTCCAGGCACCATGCCGCGGCTCCGCAGTCCGCCCGTCGGATCGGGCTCTTCGGTCGACTGGGCGGCCGACGGACGCACGGTGGCGGCAACGACGGCAACGACGAGCAGTGCCGCGATGCGCATGGGACCAAAAGAGAACGTTGCGAACATGAAAAACCCTCCGGCGAGGTGGCGACGCGATCGAATCATCCTATCGCGGCGGCTGGCACCGTCGCCAGCGCGGCGGCCATCCGTTCGGCCGCGGCAGCCACGTCGCCGCCCGACCGTTCGAGTTCGCGGGCCGCGACGTGGCAGTGGACGACGTGGCCGCCGACCGGCGTCGCCGGCGGATCGACGGTTCGACACGCTGCCTCAGCGAGTGGACACCGCGGATGGAACCGGCAGCCGGATGGCGGGCGGGCTGGGCTGGGCACGTCCCCGGGCAGCACGATTCGTCGCCGTCGGCGGTGCACGTCCACCGAGGGCACCGCCGAAAACAGCGCGATGGTGTAGGGATGCAGTGCCACTCGGCGCAGGTCAAACGCGGCCGCCTGCTCCACGATCCTGCCGAGATACATCACCGCGACCTCGTCGGCGACATACTCCACCGCGGAGAGGTCGTGCGAGACGAAGAGGTAGGTGAGGCCGAGCCGGTCGCGGAGATCGACGAGCAGGTTGAGCACCTGCGCCTGGATCGAGACGTCGAGTGCGGAGATCGGCTCGTCGAGCACGACGAACTCGGGTTCGAGAACGAGGGCCCGCGCGATCGCGATGCGCTGCCGCTGGCCACCGGAGAACTCGTGGGGATAGCGTTCGAGCGCTTCCGCCGGCATGCCCGTGCGATCGAGGGCCTGTCGGATGCGGCGGAGGCGGTCGGCCGCGTCACCCATGCGATGAACGACGAGGCCCTCCTCGAGGATCCTCCGCACCGTCATCCGGGGATTGAGCGACCCGTACGGGTCCTGGAACACGATCTGCATCCGCCGTCGGAGCGCCCGCAGTGCGGCACCGCCGAGCCCGCGGACATCGTGCCCTCCGATGACGATCCGGCCGTCGGTCGGCTCCACCAGCCGAAGGATGCTCCGGCCTACGGTCGTTTTCCCGCAGCCACTCTCGCCGACGAGCCCGAGCGTGCGGCCGCGCGGGATGGAGAAGCTCACGCCATCGACCGCCCGCACGGCGCCGACCTGCCGGCGGAGGAGGCCACGGCGGATCGGGAAGTGCGTCCGCAGATCGTCGACGCGCACGAGTGGTTCGGGAGGTGATGTCATACGGGGGCGGCCTCAACCTCGGCTCGATGGGGATCGCCGAGCCGGGTTGCGTAGTGGCAGCGGACGAAGTGGCCCGGCTCGACCTCGTGGAGCTCCGGCACCGCCATCCCGCAGGCTGGTCCGTCGGCCTGGCTCGCTCGTGCGTATGCACACCGCGGGTGAAAACGGCAGCCGGAGGGAAACGCCTGCGGTGGCGGCACCATGCCGGGAATCGTCCGCAGCGGCGTCCGGCGGTCACCGCGCACGGCGTCGAGGTCGGGCCGGGCCGCGAGCAGGCCGATCGTGTAAGGATGGAGCGGCCGCGCGAAGAGCACGTCGGCACGTGCCCGCTCCACGATCCGGCCGGCATACATCACCGCGACGTCGTCGCAGGTCTCCGCCACGACGCCGAGATCGTGGGTGATCAGCAGGATCGCCGTGCCGAGTCGCTTCCGCAGGTCGGCGAGCAGGTCGAGGATCTGGGCCTGGATGGTGACGTCGAGGGCTGTCGTGGGCTCGTCGGCAATCACGAGGTCGGGCTCGCATGCAAGGGCCATCGCAATCATCACCCGCTGTCGCATGCCGCCGGAGAGCTGATGAGGATATTCATCGAGCCGTCGCTCGGGATCGGCGAGCCGTACGAGCCGGAGCATCTCGAGCGCCCGTGTTCGGGCCTCCTCGCGGCCGCAGGCCTTGTGAAGCAGAACTGCCTCGGCGACCTGATCGCCCACCGTGAACACCGGATTGAGGCTCGTCATCGGCTCCTGGAAGATCATCCCGATCCGCCCGCCCCGGACCTGCCGCAGGTTCTGCTCGGGCAGCGTGACGAGGTCGACGGCGCCCGTGGGCGAGTCGAGCGTGATTGATCCCGACTCGATCACGCCCGGCGCCGCCACCAGTCGGAGGATCGACATCGCCGTCACGCTCTTCCCGCAGCCGCTTTCGCCGACGAGCCCGAGCGTCCGTCCCCGCTCGATCGACAGCGACACGCCATCGACCGCCGGCACGCGGCCGGCGGGTGTGTGAAACGCCGTCACGAGATTACGGATATCAAGGAGTGGCATCGTTGGTTCGTGAGTCACCACACTCAAAACATGGATTGGGAAGGCGGCGGGATCGGGGCGAGGATGACGAGCGTCGGCTATCCTGCCGTTGGCGAGGCAACTCGTCCCGTCCCGCCGCCGGGTTTGGCGAGTTGGAGATGAGCGCCGAGAGGCCATTCGAGCTCATTTCCGCGCCTCGCGCAGTCGGGGATCAGTCGCTTCCTGGAGGCCTTCGCCGACGAGGTTGTAGGCGAGCACCGTCAGGAAGATGGCGATGCCGGGAAACACCACCAGCCACCACATGGCGAGGTTCGAGCGGGCGCCGTTCAAGATCGAACCCCAGCTCGCCGACGGAGGCGGCGCTCCGAAGCCAAGAAATGAGAGGCCGCTTTCGACGAGGATCGCCGCGGCGATGCCGAAGGTGATCGGCACGAGAATCGGAGCCAGGGCGTTGGGCAGGATATGGCGGAGCATGATCCGCAGCGGCCCGGCGCCGGCGGCCCGGGCGGCCGTCACGTATTCCGCGCCCTTGAGCCTGAGGAACTCGCCGCGGGTGAGCCGGGCAATGCCGGTCCAGCCCGTGAAACCGATGATCGCCATGGTGTGCCAGATCGTCGGCTTCTCGATGATCGCCACGATGGCCAGGATCAGCACGAGTGTCGGGATGCACATCACGATCTCGGTGACCCGGCTGGTGACGGCGTCGATCCAGCCACCGAAGTAGCCGCCGAGGGCGCCGATGAGAATCCCGATCGTGCCCGCGATGCCCATCGAGAAGAAGCCGACGAGCAGCGCCACGGTGGTGCCGTGCACCATCTTTGCGAGCACGTCGACCCCCGCCTGGTCAGTGCCAAACGGATGTGCTCGGCTGGGTATGCCCTTGTCCATCGCGGGATTCTCGGGTCGGCCCGGCCACTCGTCGGCGCGGACCGCCCGGTAGGGATCCTGGAAGAAGAGCGGCCAGATCGCCCAGCTCTCGGGATCCTTCTCGGCGAGGTTCTTTGGGTAGGTGCCGCGGAACTTGTCCTTGGCGAAGATCGCGGGCTCGAACCGGCGGTCGAAGTAGGCGAGGCACGGTGCGTAGAGCCGGCCCTTGTAGCGGCAGAGCACGGGCTTGGTGCCCGCAATCGCCGGCGCGAACGCGGCGACGGCTATGAGGAAGCTGACGAAACCGAGCGCGGCCATCGCCAGCGGTCGCCGCCGGTATCGCCGCCACGCCTCGATCCAGAATCCGTGTGCGGCCATCATTCCACGCTCACCCGGGGATCGACGGCGCAGTAGAGCAGGTCGGCGAGGAGCTGCCCGAGGAGCGTGAGCACGCTGAACATCAGCGTCAGCCCCATGATCGTCGGATAGTCGCGTTCGCGGATGCTCTCAAAGAACAGCCGGCCCATCCCCGGCCAGGTGAAGATCTGCTCGATGATGATCGAGCCGCCGACGAGCGACGGCAGCGAGAGGCCGAGGAGCGTGACCAACGGGATCAGCGTGTTCCGGAAGGCGTGGCGAAAGAGCACCCGCCACGGTCCCGCGCCCTTGGCCCGGGCGGTGCGGATGTAGTCCTGCCGGACCGCCTCGGCCATGGTCGCCCGGATGAATCGCGTGTCGTAGGCGAGGCTCACGTAGGTCTGGCAGGCGACCGGAAGGATCATGTGCCGCGCCACGTCGATGATCCGCGCCCCGAGCGGAGCATCGGGCGGCAGGTCGGCCATCCCAAAGAGCGGCAACTCCCAGGCCGTGCCCTTGCTCCACACAGAGAACATGATTTGCAGAAAGAGCGCGGCCACGAACGTGGGGAACGAGTAGAGGGCATAGAGCACGAGGCTCACGCCGCGTTCATCGGCTGTGCCGGAGCGGGCCGATGCGTAGAGACCGAGGGGAATAGCCAGCGTCCAGATCAGCAGAAAGGCTGTCCCCGAGACGAGCAGCGTGGGGCCGATCCGCTCGCCGATCAGCGTCGTGACCGGCTGCTTGCGGGTGATCGACCGGCCCAGGTCGCCGCGGAGGAGGTTGCCGGCCCACTGCAGGTAACCCTCGACCCATGACTTGTCGAGGCCGTAGGCCCGCTGCATCCGCTCGTAGTCGGCCGCGCTCACCTTGCGGCTCGGGTCCTCGCCGAGTTGCGCGGTGAGCGGGTTGCCCGGCATGGCGCGAGCCAAGGCGTAGACCACGATCGTGATCGCCACGAGCGTGACGCATCCCAGCATCAATCGCCGCACCAAGTAGGTCGCCATGGGTCACTCGGCCCGCGGCTTCCACAGGCTGCCGGAGCCGGGGGAATAGTGGTAGGGACCCCGCGGGCTGAAGGCGTAGCCTCGCAGGCTCTTTGAGAAACCATAGAAACTGTTTCGCCAGAAGAGCCAGGTGTAGGGCTGGTCTTCGTAGAGGATCTCCTGGATGCGGGCGTACTTCTCGGCGCGGCGATTGCGGTCGAGTTCGCGGCGGCCTTCCGCGAAGAGTCGGTCGACCTCGGGGTTCGAGTAGCCGCAGTAGTTTCGCATCTCGCCGGTCTTCCAGATGTTCTCGGAGGTGTCGGGGTCGGTGCCTGAGCCCCAGCCTGAGAAGCAGGCCTGGAAGTTCTTCTTCTGCATCATCTCCTGCATCGCCGTCACCTCCACCGGCCGGACGTTGGCGATCACCCCGATCTGCTCGAGGTTTTCCTTGAGCAGCGTGCAGATCGCGATCCGAAACGGCTGCTGGTTGACGAGGAGCGCGAATTCAAAGGGCACGATCTGGCCATCGATCTCCTTGTCGCGGATGCCGTCGTTGTCGTGGTCGGTCCAGCCAGCCTCGTCGAGCAAGGCCTCGGCCTTGTCGAGGTCCTGCTTGTAGGGCTCGAGCCTCTTCGGGCCGGCCATCCACGAGCCAGGTGCGAAGTTGCCGGCGCATGGTTCGTAGAGCCCGAGGCAGATCTTTTCGAGCATCCGATCGTGGTCGAAGGCGTAGCTCAGCGCCCGCCGCACCCGGCGGTCGGCGAAGAATGGCGTGCCGATGTTCCAGGCGAAGTGGAAGCTGACCCACTCGGGGGCCGTGGCCTTGGTAGTGAGCCGGTAGTAGTCGTCGTCGATGGTCTGCGTGGTCCACTGCTCGGGCTGGAGGATCATTTCGTCGATCTCACCCGACTTGAGGGCCAACAGCGCGGTGTTGGGATCCTCGATGATCCTGAAGCGGATGTCCTTGAAATACGGCTGCTCACGGACCGCGCGGCCGTTCACCTGGCTCCAACTCTCGCGCCGCCTGAGCACGATCTCTTGGCCGCGTTTCCGCGAGAGGATCTCGTACGGGCCGCCCGAGATGGGCTTCTCCTCGAGGGTTACGTGTTCTGGGCTGTCCTTGAGCGTTGGGTCTTTTTCCCACGTGCCTTCGTAGACGTGCTGCGGCAGCACCGGGTAGTTGATGTTCCAGACGTTGGTGGCCAGGGGCTCCTTGTGAAAGAAGACCACGGTGCGGTCGTCGTAGGCGTGGACACCCTTCATCTGGTCGGTGCCGGTGCGGACCGCGGGCACGGGCACGCGTGGGTCCATGATCACCCGGTACGTGAACGCGATGTCGTGGGCGGTGATCGGCTGCCCGTCGCTCCACACGACGTCGTCCCGCATCACCACCCTGTCGTAGAGCCCGTCAGCGCTCGTCTGCCAACTGACCACCGTCTCGGCGTTCGCGAAGGGCTCAAGGGTGCGGTCGTAGGAGAAGAGCCCGAAGCCGGTGAGTCCGAGGATATCGAACTCGGCGCTGGAGCTGATCAGGATCGGGTTGGTGCTACCGAGGTCGCCCGCCACATGGCGATCGATGCGGGCCTCGAGGTCGGCTTCACCCTTCTCGGGAAGGCGGCCGAGAGCCGAGAGGATCGTGGCGTTGGCCCGCACCGAGTCGTTCTTCAGCGCCAGTGCTTCGGCCACCGTGCCGAGGACCGGCTCCTTCGCCTGCTGCTCGCGGAGCACGGCGAGCGCATCCTTCACAGGGCGGTCGATCCAATTGGCGTCACGATCGAGCGCCTCGAGTGGCGGCGGCTCGAATGCCGCCTCCGGCGGGGCGGACTGGCGTGCCTCTGGTGTTGTTGCCTGCGCCTCCGGCTCCGCCACGAGCCGGCCCTTCTCGGATCGGCTGCACCCGCCGGCCACCAAGGCCGCCACGCAGGCCACCGCGGCCCACAGCCACGGTGCCGAAGCACGGACCGTCATCTGGCGGAACAAGACGGGCATGGATGACTCCAGGGCGCGGAAAAACCCCGATGCTACGGGGCCGCGCGGGGCCGGGTCAACTTTCGCCGCCCCGGTTCACTCCGGGAACTTGTGCCCCATCTTCTCGCGCTTCGTGGCGAGGTACCGCTCGTTGAACTCGTGGACCGGCGGGATGATCGGCACCTGATCGACCACTTCCAGGTCGAAGCCGCCGTAGATGAATGCGTCGGTCTTCTTCGGATTGTTGGTGAGGAGGCGAACACGGCTGAGGCCGAGGTCCTTGAGGATCTGGATGCCCACACCGTACTCCCGCGAGTCGGCCTGGTAGCCGAGCGCGAGGTTCGCCTCGACGGTATCGAGCCCTTGGTCCTGGAGTTGGTAGGCCCTGATCTTCTCGACGAGGCCGATCCCGCGGCCCTCCTGCGGGAGGTAGACGAGCACGCCGCAACCCTCGCGGCCGATCATCTCGAGGGCCATGCGGAGCTGGTCGCCGCAGTCGCACCGCAGGCTGTCGAGTAGGTCGCCGGTGAAACACGACGAGTGCAGCCGTACAAGCGGCGCATTCGGCGCTGCCACGTCGCCCAACGTCAACACGATCGGCTGCTGGGTCTCGAACTTCACCCCGTAGGCGACGATTCTGAAGCGGCCCCACGTCGTCGGCAGGTCGGCCTCTGCGATCCGCTCCACGAGCTTCTCGCGGGTGCGGCGGTAACGGATCAGCTGTTCGATCGAGATGATCTCAAGGCGGTGCTTCGCAGCGAGGGCGAAGAGCCCGTCGCGGTTCGCACGGTTGCCTGAGTCATCGAGGATCTCGCAAATCACCCCGGCGGGCGGCCGACCCGCAAGCCGGGCCAGGTCGACAGCCGCCTCGGTATGGCCGGCGCGACGGAGGACCCCGCCCTCCTTCGCGACGAGCGGAAAGAGATGGCCGGGTCGGACGAAGTCGCCCGGCACGCTGTCGGGATCGAGGATCGCCGCAACCGCCTTGGCTCGCTCGGCGGCAGTGATGCCGGTTTTCGCGGAGCGGTGGTCTACGGGCACGGTGAAGGCGGTGCCGAGCGGCGCGGAGTTTGTGGCCACCATCATTGGCAGGTCGAGCCGTTTGGCCACATCTGGCAGGATCGACATGCAAACCTGACCGCGTCCCTCCCGGATCATGAAGTTGATCACCTCGGGCGTCGAAGCGTTGGCGGCACAGACGAAGTCGCCCTCGTTCTCGCGGTCTTCGTCGTCGGCGACGATCACGGTCTCGCCACGGGCAATCGCGGCGATGGCGGCCTCGACGGAGGAGAAGCGGCTGGGCATGCGGCTGAACCGATGGCGGGTGTGAGGGGAGACGACCCATTATAGGATGCAGCCGGCGGCTGCCCGCCGCCCGCACCACCCACACCCCGGAAGGAAGCGGATCGCCGCGATGCTCGACCGTGAGGAATACATCGAGCAGGCCTACCTGTTCCGGTCGTTCGGTGAACGGATCCTCGCCGGCATTGCGGCTCAGGAGGCACTCGTGGCGATCGGCCAGGAGGTGCTCGCCACATCGAAGCTGCCGATGGCACTCGACTACCTGGCGGGTGAACTGAAACTCGTTGGCACGCTGTCCACCGCGATGACCCGGCTGCGGCACTACTTCACGCCGTTCCAAACGTTCGTGATCGCCACCGCCGAGGAGGAGGGCGGGCGGTTCGACATGCGGACGGCCCTGGCGATGCTCGAACGGGAGGCAAACTACCGGGCCGAGGCTGCGACGCCACAGGGGCTCTTCCTCTACCGCTTCGAGTGCCTGTCGCGAAACCGTCTCGACTACGCGCGGGGCCTGGCGGCGATCGCGGCCGACGACATCTTCGATGCTGCCTGGAAGGCCTGGATCGAGATTGTCTCCCGGCAGGTGGGGCTGATTGACCTCGCCGACCTTGTCTACGTCCGGAGCCCCGAGTACTGGCGGGTGGAGAAGCGCGACGCGCTCGTGGCGGGCCGTGCCGCGCCCGAGCCCGATCGTGTCATCCTGTTTGGCGACAAGGAGGGGCGGATCGCCCGGGCCAACCGCGGCAAAGACCCGCTCTTCTTTTTCGCGGCGCTCCAGCGGCAGCTCGGCTATCCCGCCGTGCCGCGGGTCAATCCGCTCGCGCCGTCTTCTGAGTCGCCGGCACTGCTCGCCCGCCGGCTCGAACGGCTGGAGATGCGGGTGAAGCTCCTCGAGGAGGAGTCGCGGGGCGGGATCGATCTATCTCGGTTCGACCCTAAGAACTTCCCGCTCTCCCGCGACGAATGACCGCCTCCATCCGCGCCGAGATGGCGCACCTCGTCGAGGCCGCGATCGCCTCCGTGAGGCCGGAGACGCTCGTGCCGCATCGGCTCGCCGCAGCGCGTGGGGAACTCCTGCTCGACGGGCAGGCGTTCCCCGTGGCAGCGAGGCTCGGCGGCCGAATCGTCGTCGTCGGCGGTGGCAAGGCGGCGGCCGGCATGGCTGCCGCAGTGGAAGCAGTGCTCGCGTCGGCCCGGCCCCAGGGGGGCACGGTGAGTGGCCTCGTGAGCGTGCCGGCGGGCTGCGGGAGGCGCCTCGGCCACGTGGAGGTCCGCGAGACGCGGCCCGCAGGCGTCAACCTGCCGACGGTTGCGGCCGTCGCCGCGACGGGTGACATGCGGGAGGCGATCGCGGCCCTGGGGCCCGACGACCTCGCGATCGTGATCGTCACCGGGGGCGGTTCGGCACTCCTGGAGGATCCTCGTGACGGCGTGACACTCGACGGCGTGCTCGCCGTCAGCCGATTTCTGTCGGCGGCCGGAGCAGACATCCGCGAACTCAACCTCGTCCGCCAGGCTCTCAGCCGCGTGAAGGCAGGCGGTCTGGCGCGAGCCTGCGGTGCGGGACGGCTGGTGGCCCTCGTGATTTCCGACGTGATCGGCGATCCCCTCGATCTGATCGCTTCAGGTCCCTGCATGCCGGCATCGACTGATCCGGTCGCCGCCCTGGCGGTCCTCCGGCGACACGCTGCGGTGGATGTCGCCCCAGACGTGACGCGGCATCTCGAGCGAGCCCTCGCCGATGGGACACCTCCTGCGCTGCATGCAGCCGGGGGCGAGTGGATGACCCCGTCGGGCTGCCGCGTCAGCCATGTGCTCCTCGGCAGCAACGCCACCGCCGTCGACGCGGCGGCGCGGACGGCATGCGACCTCGGCTACGACGTGACGATCCGGCACGCCGTGCCCACGAGCGAGACCGCCGAATCGGTCGGCCGCCGGCTCGCCGCCGAGGCCACCGAACTCTGCGCGGCTGCAGCCCGCGACGGTCGGCCTCGGGCGGTCATCGAAGGGGGAGAAGCGGTGGTGACCGTTCCCTCCGACCACGGCGTGGGCGGCCGTAACCAGCAGACGGTGCTGGCGGCGGTCGAGGCCTGGTGGTGTGCGGGCGAACCGTGGCCTGCGGGGCTTGCGGTCGCGAGCCTCGGCACCGATGGCGAGGACGGGCCGACCGACGCCGCGGGAGGCATGGCGGATGACGACGTTGTGCAGCGGCTTTCGGACGCGGGCATCGACGTCGCCCGTGCGGTCGCCCGGTGCGATGCCTATCCCGCGCTCGCTACGGCAGGAGGGCTCATCCGCACGGGCCCGACCGGCACGAACGTCGCCGACGTGCGGATGATTCTGGCGAGGTCGTGACAGAGGCTCCATGAGTCGGTGGGTTCTTGCCGTCCCCGTAGGTGCAGGTTGGCAACCTGCACACGAATCACCATCGGCGGTGGTTCGGCACAGGTTGGCAACCTGTGCTACGTGAGGCGGTGGACCTGCACACGAATCACCATCGGCCGTGGTTCGGCACAGGTTGGCAACCTGTGCTACGTGAGCGATCAGACGTCGCAGACTTCGACGGCCTGCTTCAGGCCTGCAAACGCGTCGCGGTTCGGGATGAACTCGTGGCCCACCCAGCCCTTGTAGCCGATCTCGAGGAGTTTCCGCAGGCAGGCCGGGAAGTTGATTTCCTGGTTTTCGTCGAGTTCGCCCCGGCCGGGATTCCCGGCGGTGTGCACATGACCGATCACGTCCTTGCACTGCTCGATCCGGCGGATCAGGTCGCCGTTCATGGCCTGCACGTGGTAGAGGTCAAAGAGCACCTTGACCCGCGGCGAGCCGACGCGGCGGACGATGTTTGCGACGTAGTCGATGTCGTCGCCCTGGTAGCCCGGGTGGCCTTTCATCGGGTGCGTGTCATCGCGGGTGTTGAGGTGCTCGAGGCAGATCGTCACCCCCTTCTTGTCGGCGTGGTCCGCGAGCCGCTTCAGCCCCTCCACGCAGTTGTCGGCTCCCTCCTTGGCCGAGATCTCACCGCTCGCCGGGTTTTCGGCGTCGCGCCACTTGTAGCCGGTGAAGGCGATCACCGAGGGGATGCCGAAGTCGGCGCAGGCGTCGATCGTCTTCGTGGTGCAACCGATCACCTGGTCGTGGTAGGCGAGGTTGTTGAGCCCCTTCATGAAGGGCGCGCCCGGCATGCCGTTCATGGCGATCGCCGAGGTCAGGCCGTGCTTCCTGATCGTCGGCCAGGTGTCGGGATCGGAGAGCTCGATCGACTTCACGCCGAGCTGCTTGGCGACCTCGCAGGTCCGGTCCATGTCCCACTTGTCACCGGCCACGTTGAAGCACCAGAAGACGATCGAGTGGTGGATGTTTCCTTTGAGCGGCATGGGAGGGTGCTCCTTCGACTGCACGGGTGAAACGGCGGCGGTACACTACCATGCGCCGGGCGTCGCCGGAAGCGACTTCCCGTTCCTCCTCAGGACCCCAGGCATGGCCTCGCTCAAGCGGATTCTCGTCACTGGTGGCGCCGGCTTCCTCGGCAGTCACATCTGCGAGCGGCTCGTCGGCGCCGGCCACGACGTGATCTGCGTCGACAACTTCTTCACCAGCCAGAAAACGAACGTGGCTCACCTGCTGGGCTGCGGCAACTTCGAGCTGCTCCGGCACGACATCGTGCACCCGCTCTGGCTGGAGGTGGATGAGATCTACAACTTCGCCTGCCCCGCCGCCCCGGGTCACTATCAGTACAACCCCATCAAGACGATGAAGACGAGCGTGATGGGGGCGATCAACGTGCTTGGCATGGCGAAGCGGTGCCGGGCGAAGGTGCTGCAGGCCTCGACGAGCGAGGTCTACGGAGACCCAGAGGTGCACCCGCAGCCCGAGACCTACCGGGGATCCGTCAACCCGATCGGCCCCCGCGCCTGCTACGACGAGGGAAAGCGGGCCGCCGAGACGCTCTTCATGGACTACCACCGCAGCAACGGGGTGAATGTTCGCATCGTGCGGATCTTCAACACCTACGGCCCACGGATGCATCCTTTCGACGGCCGCGTGGTGTCCAACTTCATCCGCCAGGCGCTCGCCGGCGAGCCGATCACGATCTTCGGTTCCGGCAACCAGACCCGCAGCTTCTGCTACCGCGACGATCTCGTGGAGGGGATCATCCGGATGATGAACGGCCCCGACGACTTCGTCGGACCGGTCAACATCGGCAATCCCGGCGAGTTCACGATCCGCCAACTTGCGGAATTGACGCTCGAACTCACCGGCTCGACGTCGAAGCTCGTGGAGAAGCCGCTGCCGGTGGACGATCCGGAGCGCCGCCGGCCCGACATCACGCTGGCCAAGCGGCATCTCGGCTGGGAGCCGGCGGTGCCGCTTCGCGAGGGGCTGGCGAAGACCGTCGACTGGTTCCGCTCGGTGCGGATCGACGACTACCGCGCTCCCACGCCCAACTACTGAGCCCGGGCGAAGCGGCGGACGAGTGCCACAGCCGACACGACCGTGGCGATGCCGATCGCGATCCCGATGCAGTCGTAGACCCAGTCGAGCGGATCCGCATGCCGTCGGAAAAACGGCTGGGTGATCTCGTCGATGGCCCCGAAGCTGGCGAGAGCGATCGCCAGCGGGGCGATGCTCCGGTGGGCCGTGCGGCGCACCGTGAGCCAGGTTGCTACCGCCAGTGCGGCGAACACTGCATAGGCGACGAAGTGGAGCGTCTTGTCGGGCGGCGCATTCGGGCCGAGCAACTCCTCAGGCCTGGGATAGTGAGTCGCGAACACCAGCACGCCCGTATAGGCCACCGTGGCCACCGCCAAGAGGCGGGCCATCCACGGTCGAACAAACGGCTTGGGTGCAGGCGTCATAGGCAGTTGACGAGACTCGCTGCAGAACACGATGACGGAATGGCAGGGCTCAAAAAAGCCCAAGAATACACCAGTTTTTGCTCTTCGCCGCGTGCGACTCGTCCGCTACCTTCCCCGCCTTCCCACCCGCGCAACCGTTTGGAGGCCAGCGATGACCCGCCAGGAACTGTCGACCGTCGTTCACGAACTGCTCGAGAAGGAGACCGGCGAGACGTACCCGGGCCTGCAGGAATCGACGTCCCTCCGTGAGGGGCTCAACCTCGACTCGCTCGACATGGCGGGCCTCGTGCTCCACGTGGAGAGCCGCTTCGGAATCCAGATCGAGACCGAACTCCTCGAGGGCATTGCCACCGTCGGCGACATGCTCAACGTGCTGGAGCAGAAGTTGGCGGCCAAGTCGGGCCGCCACGCCGCCTGACGTGCCGCAGGGGATACCAGATGAACTGCCACGCGACACGGACGTCGCTCCCATGACGCAACTGCCGTTCCGCCATCGCCGTGAAATCCCGGACTGTGGGATTCGCACTCACGCCATCGTGGAGGCTCCGCTCTCCGCGGTGGCAATGCTTCGCGATGCGCCGTTGCCGGCGGGTGGCCCCGCGCTGCCGCCACGGTTTCTCCGCCACTGCGACGAGCAGACGGTGGTCGCCGTCCGGGCGGTCCTGAATGCGATAGCATGCCTGCCTGAGCCGCTGCCGCTCGACCGCTGCGGTGTGGTGGGCGCGCCGTGTCAAGCCGGCCGAATAGCGACAGCTCGGTCGCTCGCACAGCTTCGCGTGGGAGGCGCCGTCACCGTCTCGCCGCATATCGTGCCGCAGTGCTCGTTGCATTCCCTTGCCGGCGCGGTGAGCGTGGCTTTGGGCATGCACGGTCCGCACCTCGGCATTGGTGGCGGCCCCGACGCCCTGGCAGAAGGCTTGTTCACGGCACTGACGCTGTTTCACGGCGGAGCCGCGGAACACTGCGACGCCGTTTGGTTGCTCGCGAGCGAGTGGGACACCGAGCCGGAACTCGATTCCTCCGGCGAGGCGATCAACGACCCGGTCTGCCGAGCGATCGCGATGTTGCTCGTTCCCGAGTCGGGGGCGGCACACGACCGCCTGACACTCACGCTGCACGTCCCGGGCACCCAGTCGGAAGCCGCTGAACGCACATCGCTGGCCGACTTCTGCCGGGCGCTCGACATGTGTGCCGCGGGTTCGGCGCTCACCGCCTGGGGTATCTCCTGCCCGTGGGGCGTTGAGGTCCGGCTGGCGGCGCGGCCGCCAGCGGCGCGGATCACCAGCCCACGCCTTCGGGAGGCCGCATGAGTCCAGTCGATCGTTCGACCGTCGAGCCCGTGGTGATCACCGGCATCGGGGCGGTGACTCCGCTCGGCTGCACCTTCGCGGAGATCGCCGAGAACCTGTTGGCTGGCCGGTCGGGCGTGCAGGCGATCGACGCGGGTGAATATGCCCGGGAGCCGGTGCAGTTTGCGGCGCCCGTCACCCACATTCCGACGCCACTGCCTGATGCCTGCGGCCTTTCTGCCGATGAGTTCGAACGGCTCGGCCGTCTGGAGCGGCTGTGTCTCGCTCCGGCGGCTTCAGCGCTGGTGGACGCCGGCATCGACCGCAGCCGCGGTCCACGAATCGGACTCGTGCTGGGGCTTGGTGCCGAGCACCTCAAGACCTGGGAACTCGACTTTCTGTCAGGCGGTAGCACCGTGTTCGGTGACGGCCGCGACCGCACCGTGGTCCATCGTCTCGCCCGCCGGCTCGGCCTGCGCGGTCCTGCCGTCACCGTGGCGGCCGCCTGTGCCTCGAGCGGCTATGCCATGGCGATGGGCCGCACCTGGATCGACGCCGGCTGGGTCGACGCCTGCGTGGTCGGCGGCTGCGACATTCTCAGCCCCACGTCGATCGCCGCCTTCTACAACCTCCGCGCGCTCTCCCGCCGCAGCGACGATCCCGCCAAGGCGTCGCGGCCGTTCGACGGCGACCGTGATGGCTTTGTGATGGGTGAAGGCGGGGCGTTTTTCGTACTCGAGCGGCAGTGCGACGCGGCTTCCCGAGGCGTTACCGTCCGTGGCGAACTTGCGGGCGTGGGGATGTCGAGTGACGGTGCCCACATGGTGATCCCCAGCAGTGACCCCGTTCATGCGTCCCGGGCCATTGCCGCGGCCCTTGCCGACGCGGCGGTCAGCCCGGACGAGATCGACTACGTCAATGCCCATGCGGCCGGCACCCCGGTCGGAGACGTGGCCGAGGCGGGCGCGATCCGTATGGCCCTCGGCGACGCCACCGACGGCATTCCCGTCAGTTCCACCAAGAGCATGTCGGGGCACATGATCAGCGGTGCCGCCGCCTTCGAGGCGCTCGCCTGCCTCGCGGCCATCGACCGCCAGGCCGCACCGCCGACGGTGAACCTCGACCGCCCCGATCCGCAGTGCCGGCTCGATCACGTGCCCCACGTGTTTCGCCCCCGGCGAATCCGCGTGACCGCGAGCAACTCCTTCGGCTTCGGCGGCTCGAACCTCTGCCTCGTCCTCCGCGCCGCCTGACTCCCGCGCGGCCGACGAGTGGCCCAGCACCCGATCACCCCCCATCGACCCGGAGTTTTCCAGCATGACGAAGTCCGCCACCCGTCCCGCCGAGATGGCCACGATCGACTCCCTGCTCACGCACCTCGTCGATCACTGGCACCACTTCGAGCCGGAGCACACCGAGGAGGGGCTCCAGGGCCGGATCTGCGACCTGCACCGCTACAACTTCCTCCTCTGGCACGAGGAAGACATCGCCCGCTCGCCTGCCGTCACCGACGGCCGGATCGCGCAGGTGAAGCGGGCGATCGACCGCTACAACCAGCTGCGAAACGACTGCATCGAGAAGGTGGACGATTGGCTGGTGGCCGACCTCGCCGCCCGCGGCATCGCCGCCGCCCCGACGGCCCCGGCTGCCACGGAGACCCCCGGTGCCGCGATCGACCGGCTCTCGATCCTCGAACTCCGCCGCTACCACATGCGTGAGCAGATCGACCGGAAGGACGCCACCCAGGAGCACCGCGAGAAGGCGGCCGCCCGCATGGTGGTGCTCGACCAGCAGCGGGCCCACCTCATCGAGGCGACCGACCGACTGCTCTCCGAGATTTACTCCGGATCGCGGCCGCTCCGCCTATTCCGCCAGATGAAGATGTACAACGACCCGACGATGAATCCGTATCTCTACAAGACCGCCGCGAAGGCTGCGTAGCGGGCTGGATCGTTCTTTTTCGCCGCATGCAGGCGGCGTTCGAGCCGCGCCGCAGTCGGCCGGAAGCATGCTCTTCGCCGGCGGGATTTGTGATTTCGCTACCCAAACGGTACGGAGCGGCCGCCACGAGGCACAAATCGCACCGGCTCATGCGCGTGCCTCCGGCCGCCTGCTACCTCCTCTACGAAACCAACGGGAGCAGCAGCCGGATCGGGGGCACGCGCAGAAGTCCGGTGACATTTGCGAACGCCGGGCGACGATATTCCGTTGGGGCACTGAACTCGCACACCGCAGGTGGGTCGGAGACCTCAATGCCGCCGGCTTCGAGCATGTCACCGGCCGGTTGCTGCGGCGGAGTTCCTACTTCGGCAGGCAGTACGACAGCGCCAGGAGCGCGTACGCGGTGGTGAGATCGGTCTCTCCCTCCATCCAGCGTTCGTTGCCGTTCTTCCAAGCGCCATCCTCGCGTTGGCGGGCGACGATCGCCGTGGAGAGTTCGTCCCGCCAGGCGTGCGATGTGCCGTCGGCATCGGTGAAAGTCTCCACGCCGAGCACATCGAGCGACTTGGCGGCGGTGTGGAAGTAGTAGAAGAGCCCCGCGTCGCCCATGCCCGGGTTTTCCTCGAAGGTGTAGTGCTTCGCCAGCCAGGCCAGCGCCGCCTTCACCCGCGGGTCGTCCTTGGTGACGCCGGCGTAGATCATGCTCTTGAGGCCGGCGTAGGTCATCGAGCCGTAGCTCCGCAGGCCCCCGTCTGGCGTCGTGCCCGCCTGGCTCTCGCCGCCCGCGGCGGGAGTGTAGTAGAAGCCCCCGTCGGGGTTCTTCTCCGGGAAGGAAGTGGTGTTGTGGGGGCCTGGCAGGTTTTGCGTCCGCGACACGAACGCCAACGCCCGCTGGATGGCCGGGTCGTTCTCACTGGTGCCGATCGTGCGAAGCGCCTCCACCATGAACTGCGTGTTCGAGAGATCGGGCCGCGATTTTTTGCCGTAGCCGGCACCTCCGTAGGCCGGGTCAGCCAGACCCTTGCCCTCGCCGTCGTCCCACTGAAGGTGCTTCACATAGTCGGCCGCAGCCTTGATCGTGTCGTCGAGCGAGCCGTCGGTGTTGCAGGCGGCGAGCGCCAAGAGCCCGATCGAAGTCTCGTAGTTCGCGGTCGGTGACCCGGGCGCGTAGATGCCGCCGTCGGGTTGCTTGAACGAGAGCAGGTAGGCGAGCCCCTTCTTCACCGCGGGCGCGTCGGCGGGTGTGCCCGACCGCACGAGCGCCGTTACGGCAAGCGCCGTGACCGCCGGGCCCACCTCGGCGGAGAAGCTCCCACCCGCCGCCTGCTCCTTCTCGACCAGGAAAGCAGAGCCCTTGGTGATCGCGGCGCGGATCGACTCGGGCGGGGCGGCGTGAATGAAGCAGCAGGGGAGCAGCACCGCCGGCAGGCAGACGCGGGCGAGCAGACGCGAAGCGGGTCGCATGGGAGGGCTCCTGAGGCGGGCGGATCTCAGCAGGAAGCATATGCCCCCCGCACGCCTCGGTGAACCCGCGAGGCCTCATCAGACGGGGAAGTTTTCATCGGCCGATCGACAGCCGTCGGCCGTCCATCCGTCGCGTGAGCCTCAGGGGGCGACCGGCAGGGCCCGCGGATAGGGTGGCACCAGCTTCGGTGGCGGGTTGCGGCCCTCCTCGAGCCCCCACTCCTCCCGCTCCTCGTCGCTGGCGTAGTAGACCAACCAGACACTCTCGTCGCCGTCGATCGTGGCGCTGCAGTCCCAGTGCACGTAGTTGTCGGGCACGTCAACCTGCTTGATCTTTGCAGTCAGGATGTCGCGGCGAATCAGCGAGTAGAACTCGCGGTCGGAGAGGTGGTCGGTGAAGTCGAGGACAATTCGCTTCTCATAGAGCGCGTCGATCGTCAGCCAGAGACGTTCGTGGACCTGATCGTCGTCAAGGGTGCAGGCAGGCTGTAGCGCGAGTTGCGGCTCGAACCAGCGAGCCACCGGCGTGAGCGGTGCAAGTTCCCAGGCGAGCATCGACTCTAAGAAACGGTTTTCCACCGGCGTCGGCATGCTGCGGAAATCGACTTCCCAGATCGACTCGTCGAGATAGGGCTCGATCGCCGTCCGCAGTTCGCCGTTTCGCAGCAGGCAATCGACTTCGTCGGGGTCAGGATGGCGGGCGAGGGGCATGCCAGCGAGATTCCTCGGGGGAGTTCCCGGCCGCGGACAACGTGTCCGAAGGCAGCGAGATGCATCCGACGATACCAACGCTGGGAGCCGCTTCAACGATTTTCGGCGGGCTTTTTCGCGGTTTTTTGTCCCTGCCGCCGGCATGACCGCTACGACACGACGACTTTCCGCGGTCTGCCACCGCGGCCCCATTTGCCACGCCGGAAGGTCCATCAGGCGTCATGGCCGCACGGTGGGCAGGCAGCTGGCGTTGGAACCGCAGGGTGCCAACCTGCGGCTACGGGAAGGCCGTCTGCAGGTACGGCTGGCGCACATGGTTACCCGCAGGTTGCCCACCTGCGGCTACGGGAGGCGGGCGGCGGCCTGCTTCAGCCGCCAGCGGGAGCGCCCTTGCAGGCCGTCTCCAGGGCCGCGATCTTCGCGACCCGACGCGCATGCCGACCACCCTCGAACGGGGTGGAGAGCCACGTGCGGATGATCTTGTCCTGGACCTCCGGGCCGATCAGTTCCGCTGACAGGCTGAGGACGTTGAGATCGTTGTGCCTCCGGCTCATTTCGGCGGTCACCTCGTCGTGGCAGGTCGCCGCCCTGACGCCGGGCAACTTATTCGCCGCGATCGCCATCCCCACGCCGGTGCAGCACAGGAGGATGCCGCGGTCCACGGTCCCGCTGCTCACGCGGCGGGCCACATCGGCGGCGATGTCGGGGTAGTCGACGGCCTGATCACCGTCAGATCCGCAGTCGATGACCTCGTGGCCCATCCTTTCGAGGAGTCCGACGAGCCGCTTGCGTGACGCCACACCCCGATGGTCGCTGCCGATTGCTATCCGCATGGATTCCCGAACTCCTCGCTCCTTCCGCCAGCCGGTCACCGCCCCAGGCGGTCACGCGTCCGGAGGCTCGATTCCGAGTGTATCCATTCTGGCGGTCAAATGCCCGTGGATCTGCCGGGCGCAACTGCGGTAGGTATCGATTGAACCGCCAACCGGGTCGATGACGTCGCGGCGGTCGGGGGAGAGCATCGCCAGCCGCCCACCAGCCTCGGGAAACTGCGCAAGGATTGCGGCCCGGTGGGCGGCAGTCATCGTGAGGATGATGTCTGCCTGGGCCACGAGCGACTCGGTGAGCGGCTGGCTCTCGTGGCCGCCAAGGTTGCCCCCCATTTCCCGCATCGCCTCGACCGCTCCCGTGCTCGCGGGCCCTCCCCCCCAGGCGGCGAGTCCGGCACTGGCGACCACCACCCCGTGCCGTTCGATCTCTTCTGGTTCGCAGCCCAGACGTTCGGCGGCCATGATGCGGAAGAGCACCTCGGCCATCGGGCTGCGGCAGGTGTTGCCCGTGCAGACAAAGAGCACCATGAGGCTGGAGAGACGGCGGAGCGCCTCCTCGCCGACGACGCCGGGCCGCACCATGCGAAAGCCACGGTCGCTGAGTTCGATCGTCGACGGGGGCTGGGCGTATTGCGTGCGGCCGTCATCGATGATGAGGGAGACCACGCTCCCGGCCCAGGACACGACGTCAGCGGCGGTGACAGCGAGGCTGCCGCCAGACTCAGGCTCGGCGAGCATCACTGGGCCCGGCAACATCCGCATGCAGTCCGCCAGCAGTTGGTGGCCTGGAACCCTGAGCCGTAGCCGCCCGTCGCCCACCACGCCGGCCCGCGAAGCCTCAGGCAGGCGGTGTACGAGGCTCTCGGGATGGTTGTCCGGCACCAGCATCGACACCGGGCCCGGCCAGCACCGGCGTGCCAGCCGACGGCCCATCGGCGAGATCCGCGGCGCCCAGTCGATCGCCTCGTCGGCGCTCTTCAGGGCCAGCGATAAGAGCGGCTCGCCCGGACGCGGAACGACGATCGATGCCAGCCGCTTCGCCGCATCGTCGCGGCGGCCGCTCGCGGCGACGACGTACTCGGTCTCCGTCGGGAACGCGACGCAGCACCCTTCGGCGAGCGCCTGAACCGCACGATGCACCACATCGCGGGCATCTTCGGTTCGGCGCAGATCGATGACCATCGGCGGCATAGCGGGGCCGGCGGCCGGGGGAGCCGAGGACCAAGGGGCGCGAGCACCGCGTGAGGCACGCGAAAACCCGCGGGAATACGTCAAAAATACAGCGGTTGGCGCGGTTGAGTCAAGGATCGTCGTTTGGGCAAGACGCGGCGGCTCGGCCGTCGCCTAGGACGGTTTCGCCGCCTCTGGGCCCGGGTCGTAGGGCCGCTGCTGGACGGCATCCTTTTCGGCTTGTGGCCGCTGGTGCCGGTCGGCTATTTCTCCGCGGCTTTCACCGGTGCCCCCGGTACCAGCTCCCCCATGGCCATCCGCGTGATCACCACCATCACCTCCCGGCGACTGCTTTCCGCGCTCGCGACGGCGGTCGTTTTCGCGGCGGCGACGTGCGTTGCCCAGCCGGCGGCCGAGCCCCTGCCATTGCCTCCGGTCTCCGACGCGCCGGCGGCGGCGACCGGTGACGTGATCGTCGAGGTGCGAATCGAGGGCAATCATGCCACCGACGTGTCGAAGCTTCCGAAGCTCGTGACCCGTGCAGGACAGATCTTTGATGCGCAGGCGATCGAGGAGGACGTCCGCACGCTCCACCGCTCGCGAAAGTTCGTCGACGTCCACCCCAAGTACGTCCGCGTGGCGGAGGGGATCGTGGTCGTCTTTCAGGTCGTTGAGCGACCGATGCTCCGCTACGTGAAGTACGTCGGCAACGAGCGGGTGACCACCCGCGCCCTTCGCAAGAAGTCGGAGATCGACGTCGGCGACGCGATGGATCCTTACGTGGTCGAGGAGGCGCGCCGCCGGATCGAGTCGCACTACCACGAAAAGGGCTTCGATACAGCCCGCGTGACGACGGTCGAGGGCGACAAGCCGAGCGACAAGGGAGCTGTGTTCCTCATCGACGAGGGCCGCAACCGCAAGGCGCTGTGGACGAGCTTCGTCGGCAACACGATCGCCAGCGATGCGCGATTGCTGACCCAGATCAAGTCGAAGCCCGGCGTGCTCTGGTTCATCGGCGGCAACATCGACCGCGAGGTGGTCGAGCAGGACGTCGAAACGCTCACCGCCTACTACCGAAGCCTCGGCTTCTTCCAGGCCAAGGTAGGCCGCGAGGTGGAGGTGGTCCACGAAGGCGACCGGGACTGGACGCACCTCACGTTCGTAATCAACGAGGGGCCTCGGTACACCGTCCGCAACGTCTCCTTCAACGGCAACACCAAGTTCATGAACGAGTTTCTCGAGCGGGACCTCAAGCTCAAGGGAGGCGAGCACTTCAACCAGTCGAAGATGGATGCCGACTTGAACCTGATCCGCGACATCTACGGCGGGCGGGGTTTCGTGTTCGCCGACATCCGCGCCGATCCACGGTTTCTGGAGGAGCCGGGCCAGCTCGACCTCGTCTACAACGTCTCCGAGGGTCAACGGTATCGCGTCGGCCAGATCAACATCCGCATCCGCGGCGACCACCCGCACACGCGGCACAGCACCGTCCTCAACCGGCTCTCGCTGCGGCCCGGCGACATCCTTGACATCCGCAAACTCCGCGACGACGAGCGGCGGCTGAAGTCGAGCAGTCTCTTCCTCGCCGATGCGTCGAAGGGCGAGGGGCCGAAGATCGTGTTCTCGAAGCCCGACCCGGACGACACCCGCGTCGCCCGCGAGCCGGAGCCCGCACGGCCGCCGGGATTCCGGGGTCAGAGCCCCGACGACGAGGCCGTGCTCGACCTCGTGCTCGAGGGTGAGTGGAACGACGATTCCGGGCAGACCAACGGTGGCCAGGAGCCGGCCGCCACGCCCGTGGCGCCTCCCGCCGGGATGGCTGCCCAGCCGGTGTGGCGCGGCCAGAGCCCGGGGTATCCGGTCGCCGTTCCCCAGCAACCGTTCGTCGGTCAGCCGGTCGCACCGCAGGGTGCGTTTCAGGTG
>Ga0209085_1000613_pt1 | contig 25608 bp, 20 predicted proteins | sample C_131016_EF_Meta_FD_187310 | JGI IMG/M metagenome (GOLD analysis project Ga0209085, IMG submission 187310) | Freshwater microbial communities from Lake Croche, Canada to study carbon cycling - C_131016_EF_MetaG (SPAdes) (version 2) | ecosystem: Environmental > Aquatic > Freshwater > Lake...
CTCATTAACATCGCCGCTTGATCAGCCTGAAATGCTCTGACAGGTAAAAAACCTTCGTGACTTAAGTTAACAGAAATAAGTTCTGCTATGGATGGTTCATCTTCAACGATTAGTATGCTACTTGCCATATTATTTGTTCGCTTCTTGGATTAATTGGTCATGCGGTAAATGTCTAACGTCCATGCCTTTGTCAACATAAATCACAAACTCAGAGATGTTTTTAGCGTGATCACCGATTCTTTCAACTGCTTTAGCAATAAATAAAATTTCAAGGGCTGTAGAAATAATTCGTGGATCTTCACTCATATAAGAGTTTAATTTACGAACAAATCCACGAAACTCGTTATCAATTTCTAAATCATCTGCAACAATCGTTGCCGCTGCTTTAGAATCCATTCTAGCAAATGCATCTAATGAACGACGTAATAAGCCTAAAGCCATTTGACCAGCAATACGAATTTCAGCAACGTTAATTTGATAAGGTGCATTCACTTCTGCAATTTTCTTAATTCTTGCAGCAATATGATCAGCCTCATCACCAACACGCTCAAGATTCGAAATCGCTTTTGCTATAGCTAAAACTAAGCGTAAATCCTTAGCTGTCGGTTGACGACGTGCCAAAATTTCAGCACATTCTTTATCAATATTAATTTCAAAATCATTCACGGCTTTTTCTTTGGCTAAAACTTCAGACGCAAGTTCAGCATCCATCGTCGAAAAAGCCTTCATTGCATTTGCTACTTGAGCTTCAACTAGACCGCCCATCTCTAATAAATGCGCATTAATCGCATTTAAGTCAGCGTCAAATTGTGAAGATAGATGTTTCTCAGTCATTTCGTTCCCCTATATCCGTATGTAATTAACCAAAACGACCAGTGATGTAATCTTCTGTTTCTTTACGATCTGGTTTTAAGAAAATTTGTTTTGTTTCATTAAATTCAATTAATTCACCAAGATACATAAACGCTGTAAAGTCAGAAACACGAGCTGCTTGTTGCATGTTATGCGTCACGATTGCTACTGTATAGTCATTTTTTAATTCATGCACTAACTCTTCAACTTTACCTGTTGAAATTGGATCAAGAGCTGAAGTAGGCTCATCAAGTAACAGTACGGAAGGCTTCACAGCAACTCCCCTAGCGATACATAAACGTTGTTGCTGTCCACCTGATAAGGATAAACCACTTTGGTTCAGCTTTTCTTTAACTTCATTCCACAAAGCGGCTTTGTTTAAAGCCCACTCAACACGCTCATCCATATCGGCTTTGTTCAGGTTTTCGTATAACTTCACACCAAAGGCAATATTGTCGTAAATGGACATTGGAAATGGTGTTGGCTTTTGGAAAATCATACCAACTTTAGAACGTAACAAATTGAGGTCACGTTCTTTATCTAGAATGTTTTCACCGTACAAATTGATTTCACCCTCTGCACGCTGTCCTGGATATAAGTCATACATACGATTAAATGTACGTAATAGAGTTGATTTACCACAACCTGAGGGTCCAATAAATGCAGTTACTTTATTTTCTGCAATGTTTAAGTTAATGCTTTTGAGGCCCTTAAATTTTCCGTAAAAGAAATCCAGATTACGAACTTCGATAGCGTTTTTTAAGTTAGTTGTGTCTAGCGTCATGATTTCTCTCTAAAAAATACGCGGGCAAGAACATTCAAGCCCAAAACAGTTAAAGTAATAAGTAATGCACCACCCCAAGCCAAATTCACCCAGTTTTCATAAGGACTCAAAGCGAATTGATAAATCACTACTGGTAAATTAGCCATTGGCTTATTCATGTCAGTACTAAAGAACTGGTTGTTCAGAGCAGTAAAGAGTAATGGTGCAGTTTCACCACTAACGCGTGCCACTGCCAATAAAATACCAGTCATTACACCGCTTTTCGCAGCTCTAAGAATTACTGAAAAAGAAACTTTCCACTTTGGGGTGCCCAAAGCATAAGCCGCTTCACGCAATGTTCCTGGAACCAGGCGGAGCATATTTTCAGTGGTTTTTAAAATCACAGGTACAGCGAGTAAAGATAAGGCCATAGTTCCTGCCCAACCAGAAAAATGCTTGACCTGAGCAACCAAAATTGCATAAACGAAAAGTCCAATCACAATTGATGGTGCTGACAACATAATGTCTGTAACAAATCGGGTAATTCCAGCAATCCTGCTTCGATCACCATATTCAGCCATAAAAATACCAGCTAAAACGCCAATCGGTGTACTGATCAATGTACATGACACAACCATCATGAGCGAACCAACGATCGCATTGGCAAGTCCACCACCATCAGATCCTGCTGCCGGAGTACTTTGTGTGAAAAAATTTCCACTCAGAGCCGCAAAACCTTTTGAAAAAAGAATGAATAAAATCCATAAAAGTACAATCATTCCAAGAGTCATGGCAACCATAGATAGGGTTAACCCAATCTTGTTTGTGCGTTTCCTTCTGTTGTAGATTCCAATATCCATAAATTAACTCTTCGTTCCCTTTTGTTTTTCCATTCTTACAAGCATCCACTTCGCAGCTGAAAGTACTATGAAGGTGATGATGAAGAGTGCTAAGCCTAATGCAAATAATGAAGCGTAATGTAAGCCCGGTTCTGCTTCACCAAACTCGTTGGCCAGTGTGGAAGCAATTGATGAACCTGGTGAAAATAATGAAGCACGAATTCGATGTGCATTACCAATCACGAAAGTAACCGCCATTGTTTCACCAAGGGCACGGCCAAGTCCCAGCATAACTCCACCAACTACACCGGCTTGCGTATATGGCAAAACGATACGTGTTACAACTTCCCAAGTGGTACAACCAATGCCGTAAGCAGACTCTTTTAATACAGGGGGTACGATCTCAAACACGTCACGCATCACCGATGTAATAAATGGCACAACCATAAACGCCAGAATTAAAGCAGCGCACAAGAGTCCAATACCATTAGGCGCTCCTTGAAATAATGCCCCAATCACTGGAACTTGGCCAATTGTATCGGTCAAAAATGGTTGTACATACGTTGCAAATAGCGGCGCAAAAACAAACAATCCAAACATACCGTAAATAATCGAAGGAACCGCTGCGAGTAATTCAACTGCAGTTCCCAAAGGGCGACGCAACCAATTTGGGCACATTTCTGTTAAAAATACCGCAATACCAAAGCTGAGTGGTACTGCAATAACAAGTGCTAAAGTAGCTGTTACTAAAGTTCCGTAAATCGAAGTTAATCCACCAAACTTCTGATTAACCACATCCCATTCAGAGCTAAAGAAAAATCCTGGGCCAAACTCTTTTAAGGCAGGCCAAGATGTCATCACTAGTGAAACTAAAATACCTGCTAAAACAATCAACACGAGAGATGCAAAAAAGAAAGTTACTTTATGAAAAAGAAAATCTTGCATCTTTTGATTACGAACAATTTTTGCCATTTCAGGCGTGAGTTGTATTCCAGAGGACATACTAGTCATTTTATTTTCCATAAAAAACTTTTTATTTAAGAAATACACCCTGGAATTCCAGGGTGTATGTACTAATTATTACTTGGCGATTTGTGTCCAAACATTCTTGGAGATCATATCTGTTACAGCAGGAGGCAATGGAACATACTCTAATTCAGTTGCAATCTTGGCACCATCTTTGAATGCCCACTCAAAAAACTTGAGAGCTTCATTAGACTTTTCTTTATTCGCTGGATTCTTATACATAAGGATGAAAGAAGCGGCAGCGATTGGCCATGAAGCTGCACCAGGCTGATTAGTCATTGAAATCCCCATTCCTGGAGCAGAGTTCCAGTTAGCACCTGAAGCAGCAGCTTTGAATGAATCAATGCTTGGCGATACATACTTACCATCTGCATTTTTCAACTGCAATGTAGTCATCTTGTTGAGTTTTGCGTAAGCATATTCAACATAACCAATTGAACCTTTAACACGAGTTACGTTCGCTGAAACACCTTCGTTACCTTTACCACCAACGTTTGAATCTGCTGGCCACTTAACAGTTGCACCTTGTCCAACGCTGTCAGCCCATGCTTTACTTACTTTTGATAAATAATCAGTAAATACTGCAGTTGTGCCTGAACCGTCTGAACGAGTTACAACGGTGATAGCTTGGTTAGGTAATTTTTTACCAGGATTGACAGAAGCAATTTGTGGCGCATTCCAATTCGTAATGTCACCTCTGAATACAGCAGCTAATATGTCACCATCCATTTTTAATTCGCCAGGAGCAAAACCAGGTAAATTAACAACAGCAACAACTCCACCGATAACTGCTGGGAATTGAACCATACCGTCTTTATCTAAATCAGCACCTTTTAAGGGATTGTCTGTAGCACCAAAATCAACTGTTTTTTCGCGAATTTGCTTGATACCACCAGATGAACCAATAGAAGCATAGTTCACTTTATTCTTTGTAATCTTTTGATATTCTTCAGCCCACTTTGAATATACTGGAGCAGGGAAAGAAGCACCGGCACCTGTAATGTCGATTGCCATGGCATTGATTGAAGCAGATACAAGTGCTCCAACTAAAGCTAATTTTAGAAATTTATTACGCATTTTCATCCTCGTTTATTAAAAGTCATATGACTTGATAAGACTTTAATACTTGAATGTGAGGATAATATGACAAAATCGTGATTTGTCACTTAATTGAAAGAAAATGTTTAAAAATCAAGCAATTAATCACTCAACAGGTATTTTTTGAGCGATTTTTTCTGCTAAAGACTTTGCCATTTCAAGGGATTTTGCTTCCACCATGACCCTCAACACTGGCTCAGTACCAGATGCTCGCACCAAAACGCGTCCATTCGAGCCCAAATCCTGAACGACATCTCGTTGAACTTGTTGTAAATTTTGGTCATTTTGCCAGTCGTAGGGTTTTTTATAACGTACATTGAGCAAGATCTGTGGATACATCTGCACATTGGACAGTCTTTCGCGTATACCCTTACCGCTGCGCCGAATCGTCGCTAAAACTTGCAATGCAGCCACAATACCGTCTCCAGTTGTATGCTTATCCAAGAATATAAGGTGTCCAGAACTTTCACCACCCATCATCCAATCATGCTGTTTTAATTTTTCTAAAACATACCGATCACCAACTGCCGCCCTTTCAAATGGCACACCTAGGTCCTGAAAAGCTTTTTCAATGGCAATGTTAGTCATTAGGGTTCCTACTGCCCCACGCACCTCTTTACCAGACTCAATGCGATCTTTGGCTACCAAATATAATAATTCATCACCGTTAAATAAGTGGCCTTGAGCATCTACCATCTGCAGTCGATCAGCATCACCATCAAGCGCGATGCCGTAATCAGCACCTGAAGCTTTAACTTCAGATATGCAAGCTTGTGGTGCTGTTGCACCAACGCCATCATTGATATTCATACCATTAGGTTGATTACCTATAGCAATCACCTCTGCCCCTAGTTCATGAAAGACATTGGGGGCTATGTGGTAAGCAGCGCCATGAGCGCAGTCCACGACCAGCTTGAGTTTGTGTAAGTCAAATTGATTCGGAAACGTGCTCTTACAAAATTCAATATAACGACCAGCAGCATCATCTAGTCGACGAACCTTGCCCATCTCCATCGATGAGGCGCAGATAAATGGCTTATCCAACATACTCTCAATTTGATTTTCTATTGCATCAGGCAACTTATCACCGTCAGCTGAGAAAAATTTAATCCCGTTATCTTGATAAGGGTTATGCGATGCTGAAATTACTACACCTGCCGATAAGCGTAAAGCTCTTGTAAGATAAGCAACGCCAGGGGTCGGGATAGGGCCACACAAAACCACATCCACACCTGCTGCTGTAAAGCCAGCCTCTAGAGCCGACTCCAACATGTATCCTGAAATACGGGTATCTTTACCAATAAGAACGGTTGCACGTCCATGACCACCACCTAGACTTGCAAAGACCTTACCTGCCGCATAACCTAATCGCATCACAAAATCGGGAGTAATGGGAGCTATCCCCACTTCGCCACGAATACCATCAGTACCAAAATATTTTCTGTTCATAAGTTGATTTTAGTATGAATCAAAATATGTGCTCTTGATGCATCGCTGTCCAAACTTGAATTGCTTGGATTGTAGGTTTAACATCATGCACGCGAAGAACTCGTGCGCCTCTTTCAACAGCTAAAAGAGCTGCCGCCACACTCGCTGTCGTAAGATCCGTCTCTTGATCACCTAAGACTTTTCTTAAGGTTTTTTTTCTGGATAATCCAACGAGCAAAGTGGTGCCACTTAAGGGAAGTTCTGCTAAGCGATGTAAAAGGGTTAAATTATGTTCAATGGATTTCCCAAAACCAAATCCAGGATCAATCGCAAGGCGCTCAGGCTCGATTCCTAAACTGACTAATTGCAGAACTTTTTCATGGAAAAACTGCCCTACTTCTTGAACAACATTTTCATAATGAGGTTGGTTCTGCATATTTTGTGGAGTATTTTGCATATGCATGACACACAGTCCAACATCCTTTGATTCTGCAGCAACAGCAAGATTCATTTCACTTTGAAACCCACTGATATCGTTCAAAATATCTACCCCGATTCCTAAAGCATATTGCATTGTTTGTGCTTGATAAGAATCAAGTGATAAAGCTACCCCAGCAGACTGGAGTTTTTCTAACACAGGCAAGACTCGATCTTGCTCTTCTTGAGCGCTTACAGGAATGGCTCCAGGCTTAGTTGACTCTCCACCTAAATCAATAATCTTTGCACCATCTTCAATCATCTGAAAAGCATGATCAATAGCTCTAGCATGATCAAAATACTTCCCACCATCTGAAAATGAGTCAGGGGTAACGTTCAAAATTCCCATAACAATCGGTGATGGGCTAACACCCCAATCAAAATAAAAACGCCCACAGCGCCATGCCGTGGGCTTTATTAAAGGTACATCCATCATTAAACAACAGTTGCAGGTGCACTACCTTGGCTAGGGGTTGGGGAATTGCTATCACCACCTGTCGTATTGACTGGGTCCGCAGCCTTTGGTGGACGAGGAAGATTTCCCGCCATGATGTCATTGACTTGATCAGCGTCAATCGTTTCCCACTCCAACAATGCAACAACCATAGCTTCTACCTTGTCACGATTGGTTTCAAGTAAATGTTTTGCTAATGCATATTGAGTATCGACCAATGAACGTATCTCAGCATCTACTTTTTGTTGAGTAGCCTCAGAAACTGTTTTGGAATTCATACGGCCAAAAACACTCTCTGATTCTGTGTCAACGTAAACCATCGTTCCCAAAGACTCACTCATACCATATCTAGTAACCATATCGCGAGCCATTTTAGTTGCGCGTTCAAAGTCGTTAGAAGCTCCAGTACTCATTGAATTTAAGAAAACTTCTTCTGCAGCACGTCCACCGAAAAGGATGGCTAAATCCTCTAACATACGATCTTTATATAAATTAACGCGATCAAATTCTGGAAGCTGCCAAGTAACGCCTAAAGCCATACCACGAGGCATGATGGTCACTTTGTGAACAGGATCAGCCTTTGGCAACAACTTGGCAACAACAGCATGGCCTGATTCATGATAAGCCGTATTGCGTCTTTCATCCTCACGCATGACTGCAGATTTTCTTTCAGGACCCATGTAAATTTTATCTTTAGCATCCTCAAAGTCACTCATATCAACTGCACGCTTATTTCTTCTTGCGGCAAAGAGGGCTGCTTCATTCACTAAATTAGCTAAATCTGCTCCAGAAAATCCTGGAGTACCACGTGCTAATACCGCTGCATCAACATCTGCATGTATCGGAACTTTACGCATATGTACTTTAATGATCTGTTCACGACCACGAATATCTGGCAACCCAACAAAAACTTGGCGATCAAAACGGCCTGGTCTAAGTAATGCCTTATCAAGAACATCCGAGCGATTGGTTGCAGCAATCACAATCACGCCACTGTTTGCCTCGAAACCATCCATTTCAACCAACATCTGATTTAAAGTCTGCTCTCTTTCATCATTACCACCACCTGTGCCTGCGCCACGATGACGGCCGACAGCATCAATTTCATCAATGAAGATAATGCAAGGGGCTTGTTTTTTAGCATTCTCAAACATGTCGCGAACACGGGCAGCACCAACACCTACAAACATTTCCACAAAATCAGAACCAGAAATTGCAAAGAATGGAACTTTGGCTTCCCCAGCAATTGCTCTTGCTAATAAAGTCTTACCAGTTCCAGGAGGGCCAACTAACAAAACACCTCGTGGAATTCGACCACCTAGTTTTTGAAACTTAGAAGGATCTTTTAAGAAATCTACTAATTCTGCAACTTCAGATTTTGCTTCGTCACATCCAGCAACGTCGCCAAAATTAACTGAATTACTATTTTCGTCAATTAATCTTGCTTTGGACTTACCGAAAGAAAAAGCACCACCTTTTCCGCCGCCCTGCATTTGGCGCATCATAAAAAACCAAAAACCAATAATTAATATTGTCGGCCCGAGATAATATAAGGCTGAAACTAGGACATTAGGCTCGTCCTCAGCTTTACCTGTGACCTGTACACCATATTTCATTAAATCACCCACCATCCAAATATCACCTGGTGAAATAATGTTATAACGATTACCATCTACCGCAGTAACCTGTAGTGTTCGTCCTTGCACATCGACACGTCGGACCTTACCAGCTTTGGCATCATCCATAAACTGTGAGTAAGTGACTTGATTTTGAGTACTAGTCTTGTCAAATTGTTTAAAAAAGGTAAAAACAACTAGTGCCACTATCAGCCAAATGCCGACTTTTTGCATCGTTTGATTATTCAAAATATCTCCAAAATCCGAAATGTTCGGTACATGTAGAGTAAATAATTCTACTACCCCTAACTTTCAAGTGCTCAAGTAAAAATAAATATCTTTCATTCTTCTCTCTTTTAAGCCATTTGTCAATAAATACAATAACTTAGAAATAGCACCTTTAGGAAGGTTTTAAAAACCTCCCTAGCAGAAAGGTTTCTGCAGAACGATTTCGTGATGCAAGCGGCTTTCTTGGGGCAACCACTTTAAATTCTTTTTTGAATAATTCCACAATTTGGCTGTAACCACTTCCATGAAAACATTTAATCAACAATGCGCCGTCTTCTTTTAAATGCATTTTCGAGAACTCTAATGCAAGTTCTGCTAAATGCCCCATGCGGGCAGCATCTGCAACAGCAACCCCTGATAGATTGGGTGCCATGTCAGATAAAACTAAATCAACCTTTTGGATACCGATCTCACCTTCGCGGAATATGACTTTTTCCAATTCATGTACAACTTCATCTTCTCTAAAGTCCCCTAGCAGAAAAGTGACGTCTGCAATTTCCTCCATTGGCAATAGATCAATGGCAACTATTTTTCCATCAGGCTTTCCTGGTTCAACTTTAGGATTGTTTTTACCTAATTCCACTAAACGGTTTCTTGCATATTGACTCCAGCTCCCAGGCGCACTTCCTAAATCAACAATCGTCATGCCAGCTTTGATTAAGTGATCCTGATCATCAATCTCTTTTAATTTATACGCTGCACGAGCACGATAACCCTCTCTTTGAGCCATCTTTACATATGGATCATTGAGATGATCTTGCAGCCACTCTTTGTTAAATTTGTTTTTAGCCACGATAGGTTTAAAAAATTCTTTATGTTAAGGGTTAAGTCGGCGATAATATCACTATGACTATTTTAGAACTTGATTCAACTACACGAGCAGATTTACGCTCAAAAGCACATAGTATTTCACCGACTGTGATGATCGGCGCCGATGGTTTAACACCAGGCGTTTTAAAAGAAGCCGAATTAGCTCTTGGCTCCCATGAACTAATCAAAATTAGAGTTCTAGGCGACGACAGGGAAGTAAGGCTAGAAATCTATGAAACGATTTGTAACAAGCTTCATGCGGCTAAAGTACAACATATCGGCAAACTTTTGGTAATTTATCGCCCAAATCTGACTTCTAACGCATCTAACTCTACGCGAAAATCCATCCGTAATGAAGATGGCTTTGGCGCCCCAAGAACCGTAATGGTTAAAAAATATACGCGTAATCCTCAAAAAAGACCTAAAGCAATTGCAACCAAGGTTTTAGGAAATGAACGAGTGGCCGCTGGTGGTCAAATCAAGCGTGTTAAACCTAGGCAAAAGAGTGTTAAGAAAAAACAACTTTCTTAGCTTAATCTCTATTACCTTGAAGTCGGGAAGCTAACCAAAAAACCCCGCCACATACAATCACTTCGATTGTAAATAAAATACTGGAGAGTTGATGCAGTGTTGAAAACTCCCTTGCTTGTGGTGACTGCATCACTGGGGCACCTTCACTTAATGCTAACTCTCTTAAGTCATTCATCAGCGGTTGGACGACAAAAGTTCCAAGGAGGGTTAATACAATACTAACCAACAATAACCAGCGACTCCATTTGTATTGACTGAAGCCTCTTTTTACTAAAAGATTGGAGTAAATCAATAGAAACACACTAATTAACAAACTAAAAAGACTTGTATTTTTAAAGATTTCACCAGCAATCATCCCAGCCACTTGCTTATCAGCCAACACAGAAAATAAACTTGGGGTAACTAAAAAACCAACAATGAATAAGCCCCCAAACAGAAGCCCTGAAGTCATTAAAAAGATACGTTGCGCCAAAAAGGAGTCAGTACCTCTTTGCATGAGATTAAATATATTGGACAGAAATAATTTCGACTTCTCTATCCCCGCCTGGTGTGGTAACTTTTACTACATCACCAGCTTCTTTACGGATTAAGGCCCTTGCAATCGGGGAACTGATGGAGATTTTATTTGCCTCCAAATCTGCCTCATCATCTCCCACGATTTGATAAGTCATCTTTGATGCGTCCTCTAAATTTTCTAATTCAACCGTGGCGCCAAAAACAACTTTACCATCAGCATCAATCAGAGAGGGATCAATAATTTGCGCGGCAGCCAACTTACTCTCAACCTCTTTAATCCGACCTTCAATAAATGCTTGCTTTTCTTTAGCCGCGTCATATTCAGCGTTTTCTGATAAGTCGCCTTGTGCGCGCGCTTCTGAAATTGCATTGATAACAGCTGGTCTTTCTACAGACTTCAAGCGATGTAACTCTTCTTTTAGGCGCTCAGCACCAATTCTAGTAATTGGAATCGTACTCATAAAATCAACTTTATAAAATTAAATTATTGTAAGGATTGATGCAGACTTTGCAAGTCATAGACTTCAAGTTCGTTGATGGCTCTAAGGCCCTCAACCGCTGCCAATGCAGCACTTATTGTAGTGTAGTAGGTAACTTTATTCGATTGTGAAGTTGTACGTATAGAGCGAGAATCAGCAATTTCACCCCGATTTTCATCAACCGTTGTAAAGACTAAAGTAATTTCACCATTTTTGATGAGATCAACGATGTCCGGACGTCCTTCTTTAACCTTATTGACTGAACGCACTGGAATGCCAGCTGCTTCAATCGCTTTGGCTGTTCCGCGGGTTGCAACAAGGGGGTAGCCCATGCCATGCAACATTTTCGCTACTTCAACAGCACGTGGCTTATCACTATTTTTAACGGATAATAAAACCGTCCCACTACTAGGTAGCAAGGTACTTGCAGCTAACTGGGATTTAAAGAGTGCCTCACCAAAGGTTCTGCCAACGCCCATCACTTCTCCTGTAGAACGCATTTCTGGCCCTAAAATCGGATCAACGCCTGGGAATTTATTAAATGGGAAAACTGCCTCTTTAACTGAAAAATAACTTGGCTTGACTTCTTCACCAATGCCTTGCTCGTCTAAAGACTGACCTGCCATACATCTCGCTGCAATTTTAGCTAACTGTAAACCCGTTGCTTTGGACACAAACGGTACAGTCCTAGATGCTCGCGGATTAACTTCTAAAACATATACAATGTCCTTGCCATGCATTTGCTGAATAGCAAATTGGACATTCATTAACCCAACTACATGCAAACCCTTCGCCATGGCTTGTGTTTGACGTCTTAACTCTTCAATTGTTGCTTGAGACAAAGTATAAGGAGGAAGCGAACAAGCTGAATCCCCAGAGTGAACACCTGCCTGCTCCACGTGCTCCATCACACCGCCAATAAAGACTCTGTTACCGTCACTAATACAATCCACATCACACTCTATTGCATCATCTAAGAAACGATCGAGAAGTACTGGGGAGTCGTGAGAAACTTTGACTGCTTCACGCATATAGCGTTCAAGATCTGTCCCATCGTTCACAATTTCCATTGCACGACCACCTAAAACATACGATGGACGAACCACGAGAGGATAACCGATTTCTAGAGCTAAATTTAAGGCCTCTTGTTCAGTTCTTGCCGTTCTGTTAGGTGGTTGTCTTAAATTGAGTTCATGCAACAGTTTTTGGAAACGCTCCCGATCTTCTGCTGCATCAATCATATCTGGAGAAGTACCAATAATAGGCACTCCATTAGCTTCAAGATCTAACGCCAATTTGAGCGGAGTTTGACCACCGTACTGCACAATCACGCCCAAAGGTTTTTCCAGAGCAACGATTTCTAAAACATCTTCTAAAGTTAAAGACTCAAAATAAAGACGATCAGATGTGTCGTAATCAGTAGAGACTGTCTCAGGATTGCAGTTAACCATAATCGTCTCATATCCATCTTCACGCATCGCTAGAGCTGCATGGACACAACAATAGTCAAATTCAATACCCTGCCCAATACGATTAGGTCCACCACCTAAAACCATAATTTTTTGTCTAGATGAAGGGTTGGCCTCACAGACTCCATTGGCATTTTCATAAGTAGAATACATATAGGCTGTATTGGTTGCAAACTCTGCAGCACAGGTATCTACTCGTTTATAAACAGGCCTAATATCAAATTCATGACGACGAATTCTGACTAAACTCTGATCAGAGTTCATCAACTTTGCTAAACGACGGTCTGAAAAACCCTTTTGTTTAACATAGCGAAGCTCTTCTGGAGATAAGGTTTCTAACTGACGAGTGGCAATCAGTTGTTCTAGTTCAATAATTTCTTGAATCTGAATCAAAAACCATGGATCAATAGAACTATGTTCATGAACTTCCTCTAAGCTCATGCCAGATCTAAAAGCATCTCCCACAAACCAAATACGCTCAGGTCCTGGTGATTTAATTTCGAGAATGATTTCATCAACATCGCTTGTTTTTTCGTCTAAACCATCGACACCAACTTCAAGACCTCTTAAAGCTTTTTGTAATGACTCTTGAAAAGTTCTGCCAATCGCCATTACCTCTCCAACGGATTTCATTTGGGTGGTTAAATGCTGATCAGCTTCAGGGAACTTTTCAAATGCAAATCGTGGTACTTTTGTAACAACATAATCAATAGATGGTTCAAAAGATGCGGGTGTCGCTCCTCCGGTGATTTCATTTTGAAGTTCGTCCAAAGTAAACCCAACAGCTAATTTTGCGGCAATTTTTGCAATCGGAAAACCAGTTGCTTTGGAGGCTAATGCAGATGATCTAGATACACGAGGGTTCATTTCAATCACAATCATCCGTCCATCTTGAGGATTAACTGCAAACTGAACATTTGAACCACCTGTATCAACGCCAATTTCACGTAAAACAGCAATCGATGCGTTTCTCATGATTTGATATTCACGATCAGTCAAGGTTTGTGCAGGCGCGACTGTAATTGAGTCTCCTGTATGCACTCCCATTGGATCAAAATTTTCAATTGAACAAACAATGATGCAGTTGTCGTTTTTATCTCGAACAACTTCCATCTCATACTCTTTCCAACCAAGCAATGATTCTTCAATTAATAACTCATGCGTTGGTGATAAGTCTAATCCGCGTTTACAAATTTCTTCAAACTCTTGACGGTTATAAGCAATACCACCACCTGATCCACCCATCGTAAATGAAGGGCGAATAATGACGGGATACCCATTGCCTCCAGTTAATTTGGCAATGTATTGTTGAACCTGTTGTGCCTCTTCCCATGAGTGAGCAACATCTGACTTAGCAGAGCCTAAGCCAATCTTGGTCATCGCTTCTTTAAATTTTTGGCGATCTTCCGCTTTATCAATCGCTTGAGGAGATGCGCCAATTAACTCACAGTTATATTTTTCTAATATCCCATTTCGGAATAAATCCAAGGCGCAATTCAGAGCAGTTTGACCACCCATTGTTGGCAAAATGGCATCGGGTTGTTCTTTCTCAATAATTCTCTCAAGAACTTCCCAGGTAATAGGTTCAATATAAGTAACATCTGCCATTTCAGGATCAGTCATGATCGTTGCAGGATTACTATTCACTAAAATAACTTTATAACCTTCATCTCTCAATGCTTTACAAGCCTGAGCACCAGAGTAATCAAACTCACAAGCCTGCCCAATCACAATGGGGCCTGCTCCAATTATTAATATGCTTTCTATATCGTTACGCTTTGGCATCTAATCTCTCACATCAATTCTATAAAGCGATCAAATAAATATCCAACATCTTGAGGGCCAGGAGAAGCTTCAGGATGCCCTTGAAAACAAAATGCTGGACGATCTAGCCAAGCCATCCCTTGAAGAGATCCATCAAAAAGGGATACATGGGTTGGCTCAACATGACTGGGCAAAGTTGCAACATCAACTGCAAATCCATGATTTTGAGAGGTAATAACGACTTTACCTGTTTTTAAGTCTTTTACTGGATGATTTGCGCCATGGTGCCCAAACTTCATTTTTAAGGTATTGGCGCCAGCGGCAAGTCCCATAATTTGATGGCCTAAGCATATTCCAAATAGAGGAATTTTTTTCTCTAAAAATACTTTAGTAGCAGCAATAGCATAATCACAAGGCTGCGGATCACCAGGGCCGTTGGATAAGAAAACGCCATCAGGATTCATCGCCAAAACTTCTTCAGCTGAGGTTTGTGCAGGCACAACCGTCACGCGACATCCTCTTTGAGCAAGCATCCTTAGGATATTTTTCTTTACACCAAAATCATAGGCAACAACATGCTTTTTTGCCACAACTTGATTAAAGCCAGTCTTCCCATCAGGTCCTGATAGATGCCACTCACCTTCTAACCACTCATAAGGTAAAGTCGTAGAAACAACTTTAGCCAAGTCTAAACCTGCCATTCCAGGGAAAGAACTTAATTTCGCTTTAGCTAACTCAATGAGTGATTCAATCGATTGGCCCATTTCACCAGTGGCAATAGCGCCACTTTGAGCACCGTGTTCACGCAAATGCGTCGTCAAGTGTCTGGTATCAATATCTGAAATTCCAACGATCTTTTGCTCTCTCAAAAAATCCTGAAGTGACTTTTGACTTCTAAAACTTGAAGGTATTGGGGATAAGTTACGAATAATGATCCCTGAAGCATAGATTTTGTTCGATTCACTATCTTGATCATTAATCCCCACATTACCTATATGTGGATATGTCAAAGTGATCATTTGTTGGGTATAGCTTGGATCAGTGAAAATTTCTTGATAACCAGTCATGGAAGTATTAAATACCACCTCGCCTGAGCTGACCCCCTGAATACCAATTGATTTTCCAATAAATTGTGTTCCATCAGCCAATAGAAGCACCGCTGGTGGAAATTGTGAAGTTAGAGTTGTTAGTTTATTTTTTGATAGTGGCAGCAAATCATTCTCCATTACCCTGCTGCCCCAAGATCTACTTCACCCAAAGACGTATCCCAGAGGTGAGTTTGACGGGAGGAAATTGATCTAAGCGCTAGGGATATGTAGGAAGTTACAAAACATGTTTATTATACCAAGCAAAAAAATATTTCCTCAAAAACACATCATGACCTAGTGTTTTTAGGCCTTAGAAATCACTTCTTGTATTTGATTCAATACATTTTTGTCTTCCATCGTACTAATATCGCCTGGATCCCGATGCTCAGCAATCGCCTGTAATGCCCTTCGCACAATTTTTCCGGAGCGAGTTTTTGGTAAAGCTTCCACAATATAGATACGTGCCGGCCTTGCCACAGGGCCTAACTGCTGATCCACTAGATTCATCAACTCTTTTTCAAAATTACCTTCTAGTTGAATACTTTTTGGTATCGCAAATGCAATGGCAACTTGCCCCTTTAACTCATCAGCAATTCCTACAACAGCTACCTCCGCAATATTGGGATGACTAGAAATACTCTCCTCTATTTCTCGAGTTCCTAATCGATGACCAGCGGTATTAATAACATCATCAGTTCTTCCCAAAATGAAGAAATAACCATCCTCATCTTTAATCCCCCAATCAAAGGTTGAATATACAAGTCGCCCAGCAAAACTTTGCCAGTAAGTACTTACAAATCGCTGATCATTACCCCATACGGTTTGCATGCATCCTGGAGGTAATGGCCCCTCAATCGCTAATAACCCTTTGGAATTTGCGGGTAACTCTTCGCCGGTTACATCATCGAGTAACTTCATGTTGTAACCAAAAACAGGCACTCCAGGGGATCCGAATTTATTTGGCATGTCTTCAATGCCCCGCTGCAATGACAAAATGGGCCAACCGGTTTCTGTTTGCCAGTAATTATCAACAATTGGTTTTTGTATGGCTCCTGAAATCCATTGAGCGGTTGGTTCATCAAGTGGCTCGCCAGCCAAAAAAAACAATTCTAATGAAGATAAATCATATTTATTAATAAATTGTGGGTCTTGTTTTTTTAATACCCGAATCGCCGTAGGTGATGAAAACATGGTTGATACCCGATACTTCTCAACTAAACTCCACCAAATGCCCGGGTCAGGCTTAAGTGGCGTACCTTCAAACATAATGGTTGCCATGCCATGAATGAGGGGTCCATAAATAATATACCCATGTCCCACAACCCAGCCGATATCTGAGGTACAAAACATCGTTTGGCCTGGCTTGGCACAAAAAATATATTCCATACTAGTAGCAAGTGCAACAGCATACCCGCCTGTGTCGCGTTGCACACCTTTGGGTTTTCCTGTAGTTCCTGAGGTATATAGAATGTAAGAGGGATCGGTCGCATTTAACCACTCACAGGAAACCACATCATCCAAATGCTTCTGTCTTTCAACGGCATAATCTAAATCTCGACCAGCAACTGATGCAAAATCACAAAGCCCTCTGGAAACAATCAATACATGCTCAGGTTTGTAGGTTGAAATCTCAATGGCTTCATCCAATAGTGGCTTATATGGCACCACTTTTCCAGCCCTCATACCTGCCTCAGCGGTAATGATGAATTTTGGCTCTGCATCTTCAATTCTGGCAGCTAAGCTATGTGAGGCAAACCCACCAAATACGACTGAATGTATTGCTCCCAAACGCAAAACAGCGAGCATGGCAAAGCAAGCTTGTGCCACCATCGGCATATAAATCAAAACACGGTCGCCCTTGCCGACACCGTAAGATTTTAAAATCCCAGCCATTCGATTAACTTCTGAATACAACTCTTGATAACTATAAGTTTGTTCAGTATTGGTTTCTACTGATACCGCAATCAATGCAGTTTGCTTTGCGCGGTCTTGTAAGTGACGATCTAATGCGTTGTAACAAATACTAGTTTTTCCATCGACAAACCACTTCGCAAATGGCGGAGCAGAATAATCAAGCACTTGGGAAAAAGGTTTTTCCCAATAGATTCTTTTGGCTTGCTCAGCCCAAAAAATTTCAGGTGTCTGAATAGACTGTTGATGTTTTTGAAGGTAATTTCCCATTAAACAACCCCTAATTTATTTACTGTTTGAATTTTTTGGAGTAGATGATTTACTTTGAGTCTTATTATTAGTCGTACTGTTTGACGTGGCAGATTTTGCAGATTTACTCGATGATTTACTACTTACCTCTTTAGATGAGGATGTCTTCGATTGATTGGAGGCGCTCATGACTTTTGCATTATCTTTGGAGTTATAGTTGGCAAGGTTGCTCGGCACTGCAACACATTTCTTTCCTTTACATTTCATCACTACAGGAACGGGCACAAATTCTCGTTCCAAACTTAAACTAGGGTTTTGTGCCAACTCAATCGGTACATTACCTTTATGAGTCTCGTTTCTCGGAATAATAATAGTTGACCCTGAACGGATTTTCATCCCCTTCGGAATTTTATTCACTTCCCGAATTTGTTCCGCATCAGTATTTAAACGACTTGCAACATTGTCAACAGTATCAGTTTTATCTAACCTCACCACCGTCCAACTAGTAAGAGGAGTTTTGTTAATGCTTAAATTTTTCTTGAATATCTCAGCCTTACCATAAGGCAACAAAATCTCTTGATTAAAGCCCGATAAAATAACTGGTCCATAGTAAGACGGATTAAGGGCTAAAAACTGTTCCCGAGTTATTTCTGATAATTGAATTACCTTATCCACGTCAATATCCTGGGTTACTGGAATATTAACGAAATAAGGATGGTTAGCAACGTTAGGTAACTTAAATCCATATTTAGCTGGTTCATCAATAATTCTTTTATATGCCAATAATTTGGGCACATAATTTCTTGTTTCATTTGGCATAGATAAGCTAAAGTAATCCGCCTCTAAGTTGGCTGACTTATTTTTTGCAATTGCTCTACCTACGGACCCTTCCCCCCAGTTATATGCGGCTAAGGCTAAATGCCAATCACCAAACATATCGTATAGCTTTTGTAAATAATCAAGAGCAGCTCTAGTCGACTTGACTATATCTCCGCGCTCATCCCGAAAAATATTCTGATCTAACTTAAAATACTTGCCAGTGGCAGGCATAAATTGCCACATGCCGGAGGCCTTAACCGGAGAAACAGCTTTGGGATTAAACGCACTCTCTACAAAAGGTAACAAAGCCAACTCGCTTGGCATATCTCTTGCTTCAACTTCTTCAATGATATAAAAAAGGTAGGAAGAAGATCTTTCTAATAATCGATCGACATAAGCCGGATTAGACCTCAATTGTCCTACGTGACGATCGATAATAGCTAAATTAGGATCTTGAATATCAAAACCTAATCGAATTCTTTCCCATAAGTCGTCATAAACCTTAACATCTTTTTTTGGTTGGACAATTTCAACAGGCTTTTTAATCGGCTCATTTGTCCAAGCATTAGTCTCGGTATTATTCGTTGCACATCCTGATATAAATAAGGCGCAAAACATCGCCATAAAAATAATTCGCGTCATTTAAAAGCTATCTTTCATTTTTCTAATGGCCGCAAGTACCTCAGGAGGCGAACTAACCTGCCCTTGTGATGCTTGCTGAGCAAATGCCATCATACTAGGTAAATCACATCTCATAAAGGGATTTACTTGTTTCTCTAGACCAATAGTGGTCGGAACTGTAGGCAGATGATTATTTCTTAACTCAGTAGCTCGCTTTGACCAAGCCAATAAATCTGGATTTTTGTCTTCTACTGATAAAGCAAACTTGATATTTGATAAGGTATATTCATGAGCACAACAAACTAAAGTTTCATCAGGTAACTGAGCAAACTTTTTGAGTGATTGGTACATGTCATTTGCACTTCCTTCAAACAATCTGCCGCAGCCTGTTGCAAAAAGTGTATCGCCACAATACAACCTAGGCGTAGGATTAGATATTGACTGGTCTAAAAAGTAGGCCAAATGTGACAGAGTATGACCTGGCACGGCTAGCACCTTAGCAATAACATTAGGAAATAACTCCACTTCATCTTGATCCTCAATCACGCGATCTAAAAATGTAATTCCAGAATGTAAAGGCCCAAATGCAATGACTGGTGTATGGTTAGTTTTATTTGCCCATGCCAATAATTGCTCAGCGCCACCAATATGATCCAGATGGTGGTGGGTAATCAGAATACCTTTTAAAGAAATATTTTCTTTTTCAAATAGCTCAATGATTGGATTAGCATCACCCGGATCTACGACCCAAGCTTGTTGGTTTTGTATGATTGCCCATAAGTAATTATCATTAAATGCGGGAATTTGTTTAAACTGCAGGAGGGTATTTTCCAATTTATCTTTCAAGAAAATTTCTTAATTACAATGATTTGAATCACATACCGATGATACCAAGCACTTCAGAAAATTCCAAATACTCTCAAAATGAATGGGAACAGTGGTTAAAGACTTCTCCAGGTCAGTATGTACTCGCTTGGGAGGATACCCAATTTAGTAAATCCGTTGAGGATGCTTTTGGTTTTGAGGCCTTACAAATTGGTCTTCCACAAATATCCTGTCTCGCAAATAATCGCATTACACACCGTTGGCAAATGTTATTACCAACTCAACCTTTTGATAATGAACAACTGGACCCAAATGTACATATTCTTTGTCAAGGATCAATTTACGACCTCCCTTTTGCGAATGAAAGCTTTGATTTGATCGCATTGCCTCATGTTTTAGAATTCATGGAAAGTCCTCATGAAGCTCTTCGAGAAATTCATCGCATATTAAGACCTGAAGGCCGGATTGTTATTTCTGGATTTAATCCTTATAGTTTGTGGGGGCTGCGCCAATATAGTGGTAGCTTAATTGATCGGCCCTTCCTGCCTAAAGAGGGTCAATTTATTAGTCATCACAGGATAAAAGATTGGTTAAATTTACTCAATTATTCTATCGATCGTGGCAGATTTGGTTGCTATGGAATTCCCATTAAAAATAGCTCGCGATTACATGGTCAAACACTTCTCGATAAAGTGGGGGATCGATGGTGGCCATTTATGGGTTCGGTATTTATGTTGAGCGCCGTAAAAAGAATCCCAGGAACTAAAATGGTGGGACTGATTAAACCAAGTCGTAAAATTCTGCCTACCGCTTTAAAGCCCGTAGCTAGCTCCAGTTCAACCCATGAAAATAAATAAACATTCCGTCATTATTTACACCGATGGAGCCTGTAAAGGTAATCCTGGGCTAGGTGGTTGGGGTGTTGTTTTACGTTCTGGTGATAAAGAAAAACATCTTTATGGTGGGGAAAAAAATACAACCAACAATCGCATGGAAATGACGGCGGTCATTGAAGCTTTAAAAGCCCTCAAATCTTCTTGCCATATTCAACTTTTTACTGACTCTCAATATGTCAATCGAGGTGTCAACGAATGGTTACAAAACTGGAAAAAAGCGGGTTGGAAAACAGCTTCTCGTGCACCTGTGAAAAATGTGGATTTATGGCAGGCAATTGACGAACTTCTGAATGGTCACGAAATTGAGTGGCATTGGGTAAAAGGGCACTCTGGGGATCCCGGAAACGATTTGGCGGATGAACTTGCGAATCGGGGGGCTCTCGAGGCTGGAAATAGTTGATTTTTGACTTTTTAAACACAGGTTTAACATTTTTAGACTTTTTCTAAAAAACTTGTGAGAAAATCACAGGTTAAGAGTTTCGACGCCTTTATTTTTTGTATTTAAGGGTTTTAATAATTAATATAAGATTCGAATTATTGGGGATTCATGAATACATCAGCAAGTAGCCGTTTTTCTTTGAAAAAATCGATTATTTACATCATTGGCTTGGCGTTAATTGCCGTTTTGGGCTATTTTCTCTACTCCTCATTTGTGACTACCAAAAAAAAGCCACCTGAGGTAGTTCAAACCGTTGTTACAACAAAAGCTGTTCAACAAGATTTTCCCGTCATCATCGAAACTTCAGGGAACATTGTTGCAACCAATATTGTTGACATTCGTCCTCAAGTATCAAATGTCATTGCCCAAATTCATATCAAAGATGGTCAAGACATTAAAAAAGGTGATTTACTGTTTACGCTTGACGACAGAGCAGATAAAGCGAACTACGAGAAATTTAAAGCGTTAGCTGAAGATGCAGAGCGTCAATATCAACGTGCTCTTGAGCTTGCAAAACAAAACTTTATTTCTAAAGCAAGCGTCGAAACTGCTATGGCAAATGCAAACTCTGCTAGAGCAGCCGCAAACTCTGCCCAAGTCACCCTCAGTTATGACTATATTCGCTCACCTATTTCTGGACGAGCAGGCGTAATCAATGTTTTCCCAGGATCGTTAGTCTCACCTAGTAATGCCGTTTCTATTACCTCTCTTGCAACAGCAACGAGTACGCAAGGATCGATGGTAACCATTAGCCAGTTAAATCCGATTAATGTGCAGTTCACGATTCCTGAAGCATATATGGCTGAACTCATTAAACTGCAACGTTCCTCGAATGGCTTAATTGTCAATGTCGACATCGGTGGAGGAACCATCAAAGAAGGAAAAGTATATGTAATTGATAATCAAATTGATCCCGCAGTTGGCTCAGTTCGTGTAAGAGCATCTCTAGATAATTCTGATTACGCATTAGCTCCAGGTAGATTTGTGAATGTCAGTTTACAAACCAAACTCCTGAAAGATGCAATCGTTGTCCCCAGTCAGTCCTTAGTCTCTAATACACAAGGGGATCTTATTTATACAGTAGATGCGGAAAATAAAACAGTCCTCAATAAAGTCAAGGTTCTAAGTCAAGGCAATGGCAACGTTGCGGTATCGGGTCTGAAAGAGGGTGATCGCGTGGTGGTTGAAGGTAAGCAAAATATTCGACCAGGCCTAAAAGTTGTTGAAGGATCTGCAAGAAAAGCAACCGAAGAAGAGTCGAAGAAATCATCGCAATAGGTCTTTAAGACTAATCCAACCAGGAATTTTCTATGACAATTTCAGAACTATGTATACGACGCCCAGTAATGACAGTATTGTTATCACTCGCCACAATTGTTGCGGGGTCCATTGCCTATACTAAAATTCCTGTTGCGGCTTTACCGAGTTTTAACTCACCGGTTATTCAAGTGTCGGCATCACTTCCGGGTGCAAGTCCTGAAAATATGGCATCTAGCGTGGCGTTGCCGCTCGAAAAGGAGTTCTCAACAATTGACGGTATCAATGTCATTAGTTCTACGAATTTTTTAGGTAGTACGAGTGTCACCCTCGAGTTTAGTAACTCAAAAGACATTGATAAAGCTGCGGTAGACGTGCAGGCAGCATTATTGCGCGCACAAAGAAGACTTCCTATCGAAATGACTATACCTCCATCCTACAGGAAGGTAAATCCGGCAGATGCTCCTGTTTTATATCTGACCATGACTTCGCCTTCAATGAGTCTGTCAACCATCAATGATTATGCGGAAAATTTGTTATCGCCTAATCTTTCCACAATTGATGGTGTTGCTCAAGTGATTATCTTTGGAGCTAAAAGATATGCAGTGCGCGTCAGAGCCCTACCAGCTAAATTAGCGCTAAATAATCTTACGCTTGATGATATTAGCGTTGCAATTAATAAGGCTAACTCTAATTCTCCAGTTGGCTTATTAGAGGGACCAAGGCAATCTTTAACAATTTATGCCAATAGTCAAATGATTAAAGCTGCAGAATACGCAGATCTTATTATTGCCCAACGTAATGGTTTTCCGATTCGATTAGGGGATGTGGCGGAAGTTTCTGAATCATTTGAAAACGTGAGAACCTTGGGTAGGTATAAATCTGACCGCTCAATTACTCTTGCCATTCAAAAACAACCTAATGCAAATACTGTAAAAGTGGTTGATGCCATTAAAGAAATGCTCCCCCAATTTCAGGCACAACTCCCTGCTTCAATTCAAATTAACCAACTCAATGATCGCTCAAAGTCTATTAAAGAGGCTATTCATGACGTTAACCTTACTTTAATGCTGACGATTTTCTTGGTGGTGTTAGTCATTTTCTTGTTTTTAAAACACATCTCAGCTACTGTGATTCCCGCCCTTAGTTTGCCAATTTCATTAATTGGTGCTTTTTTCATAATGTATTGGATGGGTTATAGCCTTGATAATATTTCCTTACTCGGCATAACTTTAGCTGTGGGCCTGGTGGTAGATGACTCTATTGTCGTTTTAGAAAATATTATTCGGTATATTGAAGAGGGTATGTCGCCTTTGCAAGCCGCTCTGAAAGGTAGTAAAGAGGTTGGCTTTACGATTATCTCTATTTCTATTTCGCTCGTGGCGGTTTTTATTCCTATTTTCTTTATGCCAGGACCTGTAGGCCTTTTATTTAGAGAATTTGCGGTTGTTGTGAGTTTATCCATTCTTGTTTCAGCGATTGTCTCTTTAACCGTGGTACCAATGCTGTGTAGTCGTTTTTTACCAAACCTGTCTGATCCCGCAAATCATCCCAAAGAGTATTGGATCACGAGAAAATTTGATGTTTTGTTTAACGCTATTTACAACGGTTACTCTAGAACGCTTCTCGTAGCTTTAGATCATAAGCGCATCGTCTTAGGGGTTGCTTTTGCAACTTTCGCTATCACTATTGCCATGTTCATTTATGTTCCTAAAGGATTCTTTCCAGAGGAAGATATCGGCCAAATCATTGTTACTACTGAGGCATCTGAGGATGTGTCTTTCGAGGCTATGCTAGCACTTCAAGACCGCGCTGCAGATATGATTAATCAAAGCCCTTATGTGGAAAGTTTTGTTTCAGTATTGGGTGGTGGTGCAAGTACGGGGCTTAACTCAGGTCGAATGTTTCTTAATTTAAAGCCAAAAGGTGAACGTCCGAAAATGAGTAAGTTACAGGAGGAATTACGAAAAGAATTTAGAAAAATTCCTGGTTTAGTTGTTTTCATGCGCCCCATTCAAAATCTTCAACTAGGTGGAAGATCAAGTAAAAGTAGATTTCAATATATTCTTCAAAGTGTCGGCTTTGAAGGTATTAACGAATGGTCTGAAAAAGTTCAAGCTCAAATGAAAAAAGACCCTATATTTAGAGACGTTACCAGTGACTCTCAATTAAAAGGGCTAAGCTTAAAAGTTGATATTAACCGCGAAAAAGCCGCTTCCTCAGGTGTAACAATTCAAGATATTCGAACAGCACTTTATACCGCCTATGGCGAAAAGCAAGTTTCTACCATTTACACGCCCGTAAATACTTATCAAGTGATTCTTGAAGTTACTCCACAAGATAAGCAATTTGAATCAGACCTGAATTCGATTTATGTGCGTGGTCGAACAACGGATAAATTAATTCCTTTGTCTAGCCTTGCAACATTTAAACGCTTTATTGGCCCTACTGCGGTAAACCATCAAGGACAAATACCTGCAGTTACCATCTCTTTTAACTTAGCCCCTGATGTGCCATTAGGTGATGCTACTAAAAAATTAGAGAATATTACTAAAGATATCAAGTTGCCGAATTCAATCTTGACAAGCTATGGTGGCGATGCTGCGGTATTTAAAGACAACCAAGGTGGGCAAGCGATTTTATTGATTGCGGCATTAGGTGTTATTTACGTATTACTTGGTGTATTGTATGAGAGTTATATTCACCCACTTACCATTCTTGCTGGACTACCCTCTGCGGCGATTGGGGCTTTACTCTTCTTGCAAATGTTTGGCATGGAGCTCACGATTATTGCTACGATTGGTATCCTGTTATTGATTGGTATTGTGAAAAAGAATGCGATTCTGATGATTGACTTTGCTCTTGATGCAAAGAGGTCAAGAAACCTCCCAGCCCATGAAGCTATTCATGAGGCTTGTTTAGTGCGCTTTAGACCTATTCTGATGACTACTCTTGCTGCCATGATGGGCGCATTACCGATTGCACTTGGGCTCGGTGCTGGAGCAGAATTAAGACAACCTCTTGGTATCGCTGTGGTTGGTGGATTAGCTTTCTCTCAAGTGATTACTTTGTACATTACTCCAATCATTTATA
>Ga0209085_1000614_pt1 | contig 25558 bp, 27 predicted proteins | sample C_131016_EF_Meta_FD_187310 | JGI IMG/M metagenome (GOLD analysis project Ga0209085, IMG submission 187310) | Freshwater microbial communities from Lake Croche, Canada to study carbon cycling - C_131016_EF_MetaG (SPAdes) (version 2) | ecosystem: Environmental > Aquatic > Freshwater > Lake...
TTAAAAAACAAAAAAAAAAAAAAAAAAAAAGAGAAAACATTTGCGATAAGTGGTGTTATTCAGCACCTTTAGCAAATGTTTTCTCTATAGAGAGAATCAATTAAAGAACGTAAGAGCCCATTTATAAAGCTCTAACGTTTCTTCATTAAACCAATCATCCTCGTCCCCAGACAAGAATGCGATTTGCCTCTCCACATCCTCTTTGTAATAAGGATTGACGAGATAAGATGCACCAAACTCTGCAAGTTCAGTTTCATCCCAATTCTCATAACCAAATCTTGCTTGAAAATGATCACAATGGTCACAAGAACCATATGCTCCTATCACTACACTGCGTTGACCATTATAGTCAACAACAGCTCCCCAAGTGCCTTGATAGTCACCTGAAGATTTAAAATCTATCACTGTAGCACCTGCTGCTTTCAACGCAGACGAATAACCATAAGCTGCCATAAAATATATATTTGAGGATGAAAAAAATACAAATTAAAGAGAAAATAGAAGTCCCCTACTAACACATTTCTGTGCTTTCAGGGAAACCTCAAAATGAGATGAAAAAAAATAATATATACGCATGTCGTTTGCTTTTGTATACAAACTTTCTCCATTATTATTACAAACCTAGTCTCATTATGAATGTCTTTTCAATTCATCTTTAAGATTTTGTTATAGGAAATGGAGACAGAGCAACCTTAATTTATGTTTGTTTAGGCTGTACACATCAGCACGCCACTCTCCATGGGCATATATAGTGCAAAGTGAGAGAATCGAACTCTATAGAACACTCCAGTCTTTGCATATCGCTAATATCAAGAGGATAATCCCAATCAATCAACTAATCTGTGGTAACTGAACAGATTTAAACAGTAGTAAATTTTACAGTTTTACTCAACTGGCTGCAATAGGCATCATAAATCTAATAAACAATTATCTGTTTATTGACCAAGATTCATTTAGCCTGATAATACACACATCCATTTAAGGATATGTAAATTGCAGCAACTTCTTAATTATTCATCTCCACAAGACGGTCAAATCTTGTAGAGGAAGTTGTTTTTTATAACATAATGGTAGTTTTGTGGAGCTCTTCCACGAAAGAATAAAAAAATAGAAAAATAGGATTTATGAAGGTTTTTTATACGTTAGTGTTAGCATGATATATCAATGCATCTAACGTTTTTTATCCTTCGCCAACAAGTGAGTTTCCTCTCTTTTCAAGCGGTATTCTTGTTGTTGTACAGCCCAGCACCACGCTATGAGCCGCCTATTAGTTTAATACAGGTAAAAGTTAAACTACGATGTAATGGACCTAAACCCTGTATTGTTGATGAGCTGAATGTCCCTATCATATCTCATCTTTACAAATCAAATACGTTTTTGTATTTCAGAACGTATAAACTGGGGCGTAGTTTTAATTCCCGTCGACCTGTGCCCTAAGGAGAATAAGCAGTTTTATGTCATGCTTAGGACAGGCTGATTTAGAATGCAGGGCAAATGCCTCTACATCCCAAAAACGAGTTTCCATCATCAGACATTACAGGATCAGCCACTGTAAATATCTTGCTCATATCCATGCCAGCTTTAACAGCGGCTGATGCATATAAAGCAGAGACAATGTAGATGTCATATCCATCAGGAAGAGCATCTACGCCTGAGAATGACTTACCAAATACTGGTATACTATCAATTGCAGGTAAGTCAACTGCATTGATTTTAGCATTTAACATTCCTGTAGAAGGAATAGTTAAAACTATTGTACCTCCTGTATACTTGCGTATAGCAGGATTAAATACTGAGCCTGAAACCACATTTATGGCATGTGGTGTGCCGTTGAAAATCTTGGTCATGATATATTTGATTTAATTGGTTACTAAATTAAAAACCTCCCTATGATGTTCAGGAGTTTTGAGGGTTACCTTTTGGTGTAAATTCAGCAATTCTGCATTTTATCCCCTCTTAAAAAGTTTGCTCTGTTCCTCCTTTAAGCTACAGAGACTGATTTCAATGAATATTTGCTAGGAAATCTTACACTTGCGAGAGGGTATATCTCTCTGGGCGTACGCTTTTGTGAACGCAAATATCCATCTAAGAAGGTTTCCACCTACAATAGCCTAAATGTATTAGACATCAAAATGTTCATTCTTCAGAAGAACATATAACAACAACCCATTCCCATAGAGAAACGAATCTCTATGAGAACAGGAATAATTTACCACTGGTCCTCAAAGCAGGACATCAAGTCTTTCCATCTAAAATTCTCATCTTTCTCAAGAAGAGAATTTAAGAAATCCATGTCTTCAGGAGTGGCTTCTCTTACAGTTTTGTCAACCACCTCGAACTCGTAGTGGTTAACAAATTCACGAGCTATCTCTAGCCCGTTCATAAAAAATCTTGAAAACGACCCCTTTGAACCATCTTCTGCTACAAAATTGCTGATGGTTACAAACACTACATTGTTAAATGATGATGACATAATATATAAAATTAAAAGGTTACAATTTTGTGTGCTATTGCCATTAAAATATTCATTATGTACGGCAATTGTACATAATATAACATGTATTTATTTGACATGTGGCATCAGTTCCTCGTATTTAGTGTCCCTGGAACATCATTGAGACATGTTTTGTTTAACGATAAGTTGAAAAAAGCCGTAAAAACTTTTCAAACGTTAAACAAAATGAGTTTGAGCTACCATGCACTCCTTTTATTCTACATTCTTTATACTCTATGTAAGGAACATTAAAGAGTTTCTTTCTATAGAAGAACAGAAAACCCTTTGGAGTATATATATAAATATTCTTATTCACATTCGTGATGAATATAATATATACCCCAAAGGGGTACGAACTACAGTGGTAGTTCGTTTATTGCCATTGGTCTTTGTTGCAAGACCGCAAGACTTCTTATCTCCTTCTCTTGTTCGAAGGTGAAGTCTGCTACCCACGTTAGTCCCAACTCGTTCTCTTCAAGTTCCAGTATGAACAGTTTCTTGGGGTCAAATCCCAAGTTTGTGTTTACTATGAAACTTTTGTCTCCAACCACGTAGTGGTCGAAGAATTGTCCTGCTAACTTTGTCTTTTCTCCGTAAGGTACATTGGCTCTTACTTTTCTAACTTTACTTAATTCTCTTCCTTGTAATGTTGGCATAATTTTATTTTTATGGGGTCGCTACCCGCTCCCCGCCAATCACAGGAGGAGTTGCTATTGGAAGTACCCTCCTCCACCATCTACATAAAAAATTTTTGGAATGTAAAGGAGGGGGGGGGGGCTAGAAAAAAAAATTATTTTTTTTTTTGTATTTGTATTTCCCCTTACCTTTGAAGGGTGGAGGGCGGGAATAGATCTATAGAAACCATAGAATTTTTAGGTTTTATAGCTTATGTGGTTTAGAGGAGTTTTCACTTTACACAAAAATCTATTTATCTTTGTAGGAATTAAATATGGAAAATAGAAAAACGATATTACAGACATTGAGGAAAACACTTCCTGATGTTTATTCAATAGCAGAAAAGTATTATGCATTCATTTCTGTTATGAATGACATTAAGTTGTCTGAGAGAGAAATACAATTGATATCATTTTTTGCTGTTAAAGGGAATATTTCCTATACAGTGAATAAGGAGGAGTTTTGTAAGAAGTATAATAGTTCTGAAGCTACAATGAATAATATTATTTCTAAGCTTAAGAAGATGAAGATTTTGTATAAGGAAGGCAATAGGATAAAATTACATTCTGCCATTCTATTGGATTTTAGTAAGAACATTTCTCTCAATATAAATCTTGTACATGAATAAGCCTTCTTCTATGTCGATTAAGGAATACCTTGTACGTTTACAAGCTATGTCTTCTCTAAGAAGTGAGAGTGTTATTAACAGTGTTATTACACATCAGTTTCAGAGTGCTAATGATGCTATGAAAACAAACAACAGTGTAGAGATTTCTGGCTTTGGAAAGTTTTATTTTAATTTACCAAAGGCTAAGAAAAGAATAGAAGCTCTTAATAATAAGATAAGGAATTATAAGAGAGCGTTAATAGAAGACAGTCCTTCAGAAATTCTCATAAAAAGAATAGAAGCAAGAATTGTTTTTCTACAGGAAGAATTAGACAGATTAAATAATAAAACCAATGAGCTTTAAACAAATTTTAGAAGGATGGAGAAATCACATTATTCCTCCAGAAGAATTGAAAGAAGTGATTAATAACACTTCTATAGAAAGAATGAATATATGTAACAAGTGTGAATGGTTTTCTGAGAATAAAAAGAAGACAGGGGAATATAACACGTTGCGTCCTGATGAACATTGTACAAATTGTGGATGTACGCTTTCTGCTAAAACAAAATGTCTTTCTTGTAGCTGTCCTTTGTCTCTATGGGATGCTGTTACAACAGATGAAAGTATTGATGACGAATTAAATGATTTGAAATGAACAATATGACAATAAGGAAAGTGGAATTGTTGGCATTGTTGACAGCTTTGAAAGAAGTGTATGAAACAACAGAGGTTAGGTATATTGATATTACAGCAACGCTTCATGACGATGAGGATACATTGATGATAACACCTTCTGAAGACGACGATGATGATGACGAAGAAATAATTGAAATTGATATAACGGATTTAGCATGAACACAATACAAGACGCATTTTATTTTATAGAGAAGTTGGCAGCAATATGTGCTACGCCAGGAATTAATGTAACAACACAAGATATTGCAAATAATCAAATACAGAGATTGTTGGGTGTGGTGGAACAGGAAGTGAAGAAGATAACAGCACAAAGCAGTGGAATAATAATTTAGAAATGGCAAAGAAGAAGAACGAATATAGTGAAATCATTGATGTGTTGAAAGAGCTAAAAACTCTCCATCCCTCTTATGGTATGGGAAGACACATAGCAACAGCTTTAGATGATTGTGGAGACGTGTGGGGAATGAGAGACAGTGAAATGCTTTTTGCTCTACAGAAATACAAGAGTGAATTAGACATGAACATTGTCTCAGATGATGCCCTTGATAATATTGTAAAGGATGGATTGAATTTATTTAACCAAGAAGACTATGGCGACTATTAAAAAAACTACATACATTAATACAGAACTTGAGTGGGCAGAGGAACAACTTGCTTCATGGAAAGCTTATGTCAATGCCAATCCTCTTCACGAGTTGAAGGATAGGATTGAATGGAAACCAACATCAAAAGGAGGAATGCTTCCAATGGTGATTGCTTCTATAGAAGCTCAAGGTAAGTTTGTTCAAGAGACAATGAAGAACTATTTAGCTTTATTAGAAGTGGTGGATAAACTTAGAGAAAAAGAAGAATCAAAAGTGGAAGTGAGAGGTAAGGGAGAATTGTCTTCTATGGCTGAAGACTTTCTTAAAAATAGAAAATGATCAATCTCAAAAATATAGATTATAAAGATTGGTACATCAATCAAAAAAGAATTCCAGACAAATCTTCTGAAGAACATAGAGAGTTTTTCAACCATCACAAAGAATTGTGTCTGAACGGAGCAATGATGGATGGTGTGTACATAAACCCATTTTTATATTGGCACCTCAACTTCTGGAACACAGAGGTGGATATAATAGATGAGCGTGGAAGAATCTCCCAAAAATATGCCAATCCCTATTTGAGAGATAATGAATGGGTGATAACAAATGAAATTGATAGGGCACAGAACGAAAGAAAAGGACTTGTTATTTTAGGCATAAGACGTTTGGCAAAATCAGTTTTAGAATCAAGCTACATAGCTTGGGGAGCAACGTTTGATGAAAACTCACAGAACGTAATTGCAGGCTTAAATAGCCCTGATATAAAGCTTATTACAGATAAGATAGACAAGGGATTGAATTTCATTCCTGAAGCTTGGAGGTGGCAAAGAATAGAAGATAATTGGAAGAATCAAGTGACGCTAGGAATTAAAACTAAATCAGGAGAAAGGATTCCTTATTCCTCTATTCTTATTCGTAACCTTGATGAAGGTAATAATGAGGAAGCTATTGCAGGTACAAAACCCAGAAAGCTTATTATAGATGAGATAGGAAAAGGATCTTTTCTTAGAGGACTTCAGGCTGCTATTCCAGGATTTACAACACCCTTTGGATGGGGCTGTTCTCCTATTCTTACAGGAACAGGTGGTGACATGAAAAGGTTTATGGATGCCAAGAGTCTTATGTTTGATGTAGACAATTTCAACTTCCTTACGTACAATAATTCAAAAGATACATCTAGAATACATGGGCTGTTTATTTCTAACAAGTATAGAATGGAAGCCAAAGAAGATTCTTCTCTTGGTGCTTTCTTAAACGTTCCTCTTTCTTCAGAACTACACCAAGTTAAAATGCTTGTAAGCAATGAAGAAAAAGCAAATGCTCTCACTGTAAGTAATCTTGAACGTCTGAAGAAAGCTGGAGATAGAATTGCCTACCTAAAAGAAAAGATGTACTATCCTCAAGAAGTGGATGATATATTTTTAAATGAGGATACAAACATATTTGATATTGAATCTGCCAAGAGACAAAAGAGTAGATTGTTACAACAATTGAGAACAGGCACTCCTGTTATTCTTTTCCAAGACGAGGGTAAAATATCACACGAGTTTACAGACAAACTACCTATTTCAAACTTTCCTCTAAAGAACTCTGATTTAAAAGATGCTCCTGTAGTTATATATGAATTCCCTATAGAAAATCCTCCATACGGATTGTATGTAGCAGGAGTGGATCCCTACAGACAGGGACAATCAGCATACAGTTCTTCTCTAGGTAGTGTGTATGTATATAAGAGAATGCACAGCTTGATGGATGAGAAATACCAAGACATGTTTGTAGCTTCTTATTGTGCACGTCCTGATAAGAAAGAAACATGGGAAGAACAAGCTAGGATGCTAATTAAGTATTATAATGCTCGCACTCTTTGTGAGAATGATGATATTTCTTTTATAGAATACATGAAGTCAAAAGGAGATGCACAATATTTAGAGAAACAGCCTCAATGGCTTATGGAGATTGTTCCTAACACAACAGTGAAACGAGAATACGGAATACATAGAAGTAGTCAAAAGATTATTGACTATTTACATGCATGTCTAAAGAAATACATGGAAGAATCTATTGTCAAAGAAACTGATGAGAATGGCTCTGTGATTAGAGAAGTGTTTGGAGTGAATAAAATACTTGATCCTGTTCTTCTAGAAGAAATCATCCAGTATAATGATAATGGTAACTTTGATAGAATTATTGCTGCGGAATTAGCAATAGCACAAGCACTTAAAATGGATCCTATATTTGGAAAAATAGGAGGAAGTGGAGATGATAGAGTGAAGTCTTTGTATTCAGGGAAAAGAAACAATAAATTATTTTCTGAATCAAGTTCTCTTTTTTACAATAAACAAAAACAAAAACTGTTTACATAATGCCTATAATTAGATATACAAAAGATGCTACGATTAGATATGCCTATCTTAATATATTCCCTGACCAATTTAAAACAGACAAAGAGAAGCAAGATGAGAGTTGGGTGAAGAATACAATGGACTATTTTGCAAATAAAGCTTATGCAGAATATGTAAAGAATAGAGATACATTTGTTAAAAACTATGATCTTATTAAAGGGATTCTTCGTCCTGAAGATTTCTATCAAGAACAAGATGTAAAGTCATTTACAGAAATGTTACAAAGTGATTTGGAACTTCCTGCATATGTTAAACATTATTCAATTATTACAACACCTGTTAATGAACTTGTGGGAGAGATTTCAAAAAGACCTAACACATATTCTATAAAAGCATTTGATGATGATAGTAAAGCAGAAGAGTTGGAATACAAAACACAGCTTCTTCAGGACTACGTAATGAATCAAGTGAAACAAGACATTCTGCAGAAAGCAGCAATGAGAGGAGAAGAAATAGACGAGGAGCAGTTGAATCAAATGACAATGGAGCAGGTGAAAGAAGATTTAGATTCTTACACATCTGTTGCAGAGAAATGGGCAAATCACATACTTACAGCTACAAAAGCTGAATTCAATCTCAAAGAAAAGAGTGAGGATGCATTTAGAGACATGATGATCACTGCTAGAGAATTCTATCACATCTATGAAGACAATTCTAAAACAGGATATAATATAGAAGTGTGCAATCCTAAGAATACATGGTTTCTCACTACACCTGATAGAAAGTATATTTCAGATGTAACAGGTAGGGCACAAGGAGCGTATGCTGCTGGAACAGTGATGGTGATGGAATTGTCTGAAATTATAGAAACATTCCCATTCATCACTAAAGAAGAGATAGATCATCTAAGAAGTTCTCTACAGGACTACGGACTTATAAATGTGAGAGAGTCTAACTTGGGAAATCCTAATGCCACTCCTGGAACAGACTCTGTACAATATGATACATACGATCCTCTTGTGCTTCGTACAAGAATGATTATTGAATCAGAAATGAAAGAGAACAATGATGGACTAAAAGACTTTTTAGGACTTACATCAAATGTTTCCTCATTTGGATACAAATACGTTGTTGTAAGAGCCTATTGGATTTCAAAAAAGAAAATAGGAAAGCTTATATTCTTAGATGAAATGGGTAATGAACAATCAATACTTGTTGATGAGAGTTATAAAAGCAACACCATTCCTACACAACAGTCTTTAGAATGGGGATGGGTGAATCAATGGTATGAAGGAGTGAAGATAGGACCAGACATCTATCACATCAAACCTTACAAACTTCTTCCATACTGTCCCATTATAGGACTTACACATGAAGTGAAGAACACAGAAGCAAAGTCTTTAGTAGACTTAATGAAACCTTTTCAGGTGATATACAATGTTTGTATGAATCAACTGTTTAAACTTCTTGAGAAAGAAATAGGAAAAGTTTATTTAACATCAATTAGACACATTCCTGTTCCAAAAGATGGAGATGCTCAAGATGCTCTTGACATGTGGGAGTTGGAAGCAAGAAATCGAGGAGTGGTATTTATTGATGACTCTCCAGAAAATCTAAAAGCACCATCTTCTTTCAACCAGTTCAGAGACATTGATTTAACAAGAACACAAGAAATACAATCTCGTTACACTCTTGCACAACAAATGAAGAATGAGTGTTGGGAATTGATAGGTATGTCTAAACAGAGAATGGGAAGTATTTCTGCATCAGAATCTGCTACAGGAACAAATGCTGCTCTTACACAAAGTTATTCTCAAACAGAACCTCTTTTTGTAGCTCATGAATATGTATTAGGACAACTCTATCAAGCTGTTATTGATGCTTCTCTCTATGTAGAAAGCAAAAAGCCTCAATCAACAATTTCATACATTACATCTAAAGGAGAATCAGCATTTGTAGAAGTGAATGGTACAGATTTGAGATTTAGAGATTTAAAAGTGTTTGCTACAAATAGACCTGAAGATAAAAAGATGTTTGAAGAGATTAGACAATTGTCTCAAGCTGTTATACAGAATGGTGGATCATTGTACGACATTATAGAATTGTATTCTACAGATTCTGTACGTCAAATGAAGAAGGTGTTTAAGACATTGAAAGATAGACAAGAGCAAATGCAAGACCAACAACAACAAATGCAACAACAGCAGCAACAAGCTCAACAAGAACAAGCTCAAGCTCAATTGGCACAACAACAACAACAACATGAAGAGCAAATGGCTCACGATGATTATCAAAAACAACTTGATAGACTTTCTAAAGAGAAGATTGCAATTATTTCAGCAACAGGATATGGTAATGTTGCAGCAGAAGATGTTGACCAGAACGCTGTTCCAGATGTATTAGAAATGAGTAAGCTTTCTCACGAGCAGGAAAAGGCTGCAAAAGATTATCAGTTGAAAATGCAAGACATACAATTGAAGAATAAACAATCAAACGATAAGATGGCTTTAGAAAGAGAGAAGCTTCAAGTGGCAAGAGAGAATCAAAAGAATGATTTAGAGATTGCTAGAACAAATGCAAAGAACAGAGCGTCAAAGACTAAAAAATAGTAATGCCATATTAGCTTCAAAATTCACTGTTTTCAAACCTAATGTATTTGTTAGAATACATTTAATACATATTTTTACACTATAAACCAAAACTACATATGTCTGATAATTTAGAAACCCCATCATTTGGAGATTTCAGTATACAAAATACAATGGAAATGGGAATGGGCAATCAAGAATTGCTTAAAGACCTAATGTCCACAGAAACATCCACCGCTTCTCCAGAAGAAGTGACTGAAATAAAAGAAGAAGCTCCAAAACCCTCCACAAAATCATCATCCCCAAAAACTACAGAAAGCGATGCTCCTAAAAAGGAAGAATCAGATGCAGCAAGCAAATCGATTCAAGATTTTCTTCTTGGAGAAACAGAAGAAGAAGACGATGATAACGATATTCCTGCAAAACCATCTGCAAAATCTAAAACAGCTCCTTCAAATGAAGAATCTGATGATGATGACAATGATGATGTATCAAATAGATTTACAGCCCTTTCTAATGATTTATTCAAACTTGGAGTTTTTAATAAAGACGAAGATGAAGAGGATGTTAACATTGAATCAGCAGAAGACTTCCTTGAAAGATTCAATCTAGAAAAGAAGAAAGGCTCTATAGAAATAGTACAAAACTTTATAGGACAGTTTGGTGAAGATTATCAACAAGCATTCGATGCAATCTTTGTAAAAGGTGTAGATCCTAAAGAATATTTTGGTGTATATAATAATATAGAAAGTTTTGCAAACCTTGATCTTTCTGAAGAAAGAAATCAAGAAGCAGTTTTGAAACAAGCTCTTGCTGATCAAGGCTTCGAACCAGAAGATGTTGATTCAGAAATTGAAAGACTAAAAAATTATGGAGATTTAGAAACTGTAGCACAAAAACACCACAAGGTGTTAGTGAAAAAAGAAGCAGCAAAACTCCAACAGTTAGAAAGACAAAACGAAGAAAGATTACAAAAACAATATGCCTTTAGACAACAATACGTAAACAACGTACAAAATGTTCTACAGTCAAAACTAAAAACAAAAGAATTTGATGGTATTCCCATCAATCCCAAACTTGCTGGTGATCTACAGGACTTCTTAGTGACAGAAAAATATCAAACTCCATCAGGAGAAAAACTTACAGAGTTTGATAGACAAATTCTTGAATTAAAAAGACCAGAGAATCATGAGATGAAAGTGAAAGTGGGACTGCTTTTAAAAATTCTAGAAACTGACCCTACACTTTCAACAATACAGAAAAGGGCAGTGAGTAAAAAATCAGATGAGTTGTTTAGTGAAGTGGCAAGACAAACTTCAAAAAGTGGCAAATCACTAAGCTCATCAAAACCATCATCTTGGTTTCTGTAACAAATAATAATAAAAGATAATAAAAATGGCAATTTCAACAATTCCTGGAGTTACTGGCTTTACATATGCCAGAGTGGCTTCAATGGACAAAAGAGCGGTGGGCAAGCTTACTGATGCTAACCACTTAGAAAGTTTTCACTCTACAGAACCTGCAGACTATGATAAGAAAATCATCAGTCTTTACACACAGAGTTCTTTGTATTCTAACGATTTCTTGGACATGATTAACAAGTCCACTCCTTTTTATATTGATAATAACAGTGATGCTTGGAAATGGGACATTCAAGTTCCTTACAAGTTTCCTAAAATTATCGATATTCCTACAGCAACTTCCAATCTTACAAAACCTGGTATCGATGGTCAAGAGTTTTCTCTTGTTCTTGATACTAATGAGTTCTCTAAGAATGCAATTGTATCTGTAGGTACTCGTCAGTATGGTCCTCGTTTCTACGTAGTTAAAGATCCTCTTCCTTGGAATGCTGGATATTTGTATTCATTCACTCTTGTGTCTGATAACCCTACAGTGGATTTTGTTAGTTCTACATTTCTTCAGACAGGTATTGAACTTGAATTGATTGACGCTGCAATTGGCGAATTTGATCAAGACTTGTTAGGACTTCCTCGTTTGGGTGAGAAAATCACTATGTTTGAATCTTTAGGATCAGCATATGGTTATGAGCACAAAATCACTGAGTGGGCTGATGACAAGATGATGAAAGATGCTTCTGGTAAAGCTTTGGATATTTTGGTGTATGCTCCACAAAGACGTAACCAACTTCCTTTAACTCGTAACGATGTTAAATGGGAACCATTCATTGAGTTCTGGATGCGTAAGTCTATGTTAGAATTGAAAGTGAAGCGTATGATTTGGGCTAAACCAGGTACAGTGAAAACTAATGGTTCTAAGCAAGAATTAAAGCGTACATCTGCTGGTGTTTATCACAGAATGAGAAACAACGGTAACTTGGTACAATACAATCGTGGTGAATTCACTGCAAACTTAATCAGAAGTGTATTTGGTGATCTTTTCTACAGAAGGGTGGACGTTAAAGACCGTAAGGTGAAAATGTACACCAATGAAGCAGGATTTGACGTTTTCCAACAAGCTTTGAAAACAGATGCTTTAAATTCAGGACTTACTTTCATGGCAGATAGCGGTAATCGTTACATGCAAGGTGAAGGTCAGCACATCACTTACAACTTTGCGTTTGACTCAATGGTCACTCGTGAAACTGGTCGTGTAGAGTTGATTCACTTGAAAGAACTTGATCTTCCACAATCAAATTTAGAATTTGGTCAAAACAAGAAATCCACTCCTGTATTCATGGTATTTGACGTATCTCCAATGAGCGATGGTTCAATGGTGAATAACATCAGAGAAGTGAGAATGAAAGGTGCTCCTTCTATGACTTGGGGTTATATTGATGGTACTCGTCACCACTTAGGTTTTGCAAAATCTCAAGGTATGAGTTCTGCTAACAAGTTCCCTGGTTATGAAATTTGGATGAAAGATAGATGCGATGTATTCATTGAAGATTTGTCTCGCACAGTTTTGATCGAAGAAATACCACAGTTCTAATAACCCCCCTAGGAATAGTATTCATAGACCTACACACTAGCAATAGTGTTTATACATCCTACCAAGAAGAATCTCCCCCCACCTCCAAGTGGGGGAGTCTTCTTACATACAGAATGAAGAATTAAGGTGATACTTAATTGCTATCTCTTCGATGAGGATCATTCTGCAAAAACAAAATAAAAAAACCAAAACAACTAAATAATGGCAAAGATAGGAAAAATCTCTACGTTAAAAAAAGAGTATAGCAATAGTCAATTGCAAACAATGCAAGGAGGACTTTCTCAAAAAGGTATGACAAGAGTTCCTGGAACAGGAGTGTTCAAGTATCCATATAGAGAAATCGATGGTCAATATAGAACAGGATTGAATCCAAATGCTTCATATATTAAACGCATCAGCGATCCTCTTGAGAGAGAATTAGAAATTGAAAGAGTTACCAACCTAAAAACAAAACTAGAAGATGCGTTAGGAGGAGTGGACTTAGGTCCTCGTTCTACATTCTGGAACAGTGGTCTTAGTGCATCAGAATATGACACTGCACATGTTCAACCTGTAAAACTTCTAGATGGTGACAACTATTTTGATTTCTCAAACCCTATGTTAGAACTCGCCTTTTCTTGGCTGAGAGTACATCCTACAATTGCCAGTTCCTATCAAGCTTGGGAAAGAGGTGAATTTCCTGCTGATACACAATTTTATGTTGTTGATGATGAATTAGAGAGTACAATATTGTTTAAGAAGAAACAAATTGTAAACAAAGCAATCAGTAAATTTGATGCAATGGGTCCAGACAAGAAACAAAAAGTTGCAAGACTTTTAGGACTCCCTGTAACATCTGACACAAAAGAAGAAGTGGTTTACAATTTAGTAGATAATCTTCTTAAAGATGTAGAATTTAAAACAGGAAAATATCAAGGGCTTTCAACAATAGAAGTTTTCACAAGATTTGCTGACATGAAAGAAAATCTTTTACACGTTAGAGACTTAGTAAAACAAGCAGTTCAACATTCCATCTATAGATTAAAACCAAATGGTAAAGTTTATGAAGGTGAATTTGAGATAGCAAAAGACGAAGATGATTTGATTAAGTTTCTTGTAGATGATAATAATCAAGATGAGCTTCTTACGCTTGAACAGAAATTAAAAATGAAAAAACTAGCATCAACATGATACCAGTAGATAGTTTATTATACAAGATTGATCAGAAACTAAATAAACTATCAACAAATGACCATCAACAAATTCCATTAGAAGACAAAATCTTAGCTCTTAATGAAGCTCAGATTAAGTTGATAAAACAAAAAGTTGATGGTGATAGTACATTAAATGGGTTGGGACTTGATGCTTTTAAGAAGAGATATGAAGATTTACAGAAGCTTGTTGAGCCTTATGAGAAACATGCGTTAGACTTAGTTTTAGCTGATGAAAACATGAATAAGTGGACAACTTCTCTTTTAAATCTTACGCCTGCATACATGTTTTATATAGATTGTTATTTAACAGCAGATAAAGGAAGATGTAAAGATAGAGTAATATACATAAACAAAGATTTAACCAAACATGGTGATCTTTCTATGTTTCTAACAAACACTCATTACAAACCATCTTTCGAATATCAAGAAACATTCAATATCATTTCTTCAGATAGTATAGGAATATTTACAGACGGAACATTCATTCCAAAAAAACTTCATCTCTCATACATGCGTTATCCCAAATACATAGACAAAGAAGGCTATGTGAAACTTGATGGGAATGATTCTACAAATCAGGATTGTGAATTGAAAAACTATTTAGAAGATGAACTTGTTGATTTGACAGTTCAAAATCTAGCAATGTACACAGAAAATCAAAGTGCTGTTCAAAATTCAGCATTTAGAATAAAAACAAACGAATAATTATTTAAAACAATAAATTAAAATAAAATGGCAGATTTTTCTCTAACTACGCTCTTCGTAGTTCCTACAGCCCAAACTTCATTACCTACCACAGGAAGCACTCAAGATTTGACTGCTGGTCAACTTGGTATTTTCACTGATGCTTATGTTCCAAGTGCAACAGCTGCAACACTTGCTGCTGCTCCTTACATTTATATTGCTCAAGGTAGAGGTAACACCTACTTGCAAGGTTCTAAAAGATCAGACAAGATTTCTGGTAAGAACAACGCAGGCACTGGAAGAAACGTCACTGAATGGTATAAAGTGAGTGGTATTGCTTATGCTACCACACAAATCACTAAAGTGAGTGGATTTAATGTAAAATGTGGAGATGTTGTCACTTTAACGTTACGTGCACACTCTTCTTACATTGACACCTTATATTTCAATGGTTTCACTCGTTCTGTAACTGTACAAGCTCCTTGTTGCGATTGTGGTGCTAGTGGATGTGACACTGTTGACGTTCCTGCATTAATTGATCAATTCATTGCAAAACTTACACAAAAAGCTCCTGGTATCAACCCTGATAACATTAGCTTTAGCACATTCTTCACATTTGCAAGAGTGGGCACTGGTTCTACAGCATATTTGCAAATCACTGGTAAACCTCTTACTAAATATGGTGTTCCTTGTGACGTTGCTGCATTCCCTTACGAGTATGACAGAATGTACTTCAGAACATTTGTATATTCAGGTCCTGCAACCACTGCTGACTTCATCGTAGCTGACAACTGTAATATTGTTGCCACTGCTACAGTGTTACAACGTGCTTCTTACCCTGCTGGAGGTTCTGATGAAATCACTCAACTTGAGAAGAATTATTATTCTTACCAAGCTGGTTATTTAAAGCATCTCTACAGAATGGCTGGATACAATCAAAACTTTGAAAGTTATGTATCTGCTAACACCACTTACGACACTTATTACATCAGATTTACAGAATATGATAAGAGTGCTTATCAGTGGGGTGATTATATTCCTCAAGAAAGCATGGTGATTATAGCTGTATTGGCTGCGGGTGCTCTTGCTACAGCAATTGAAGCTGCTTTGGCTGGTGTAACTAGTACATGGGCTGGTCCTTTAGGATTGTACACTGACAACAGTGCTCCTGCTCCATCTACTACCACTTCTACCACTACCACTGGTACTTCTACCACCACCACTACCACAACCACTTTGATTCCTTAATCAGTAAATAACAAATCATAACCCTATGCCAGAGGTGAGAGAGGATTTCTCAATCCTCTGGCATAATTATTTATAGAGATTATGCCAACATTGCATTTAGATATATTAGTTATTGATACACATGATAGTAGGACATTGGGGATAGCAGACATATCAACTTATGCTACAACACCTTCTGCTCCTACAATAACTATCACTGTACCAGGATTTAATCCTTTACCAATACCTTTTGTACCAAATAGTTTTAATGTATTCAATTCTGCAACGTTAGGACTTTCTTCTGCAGGAGTATACAATCCTATTCCTGATGGCATTTATTATTTAAAATATTCAATTGCTCCTGCAAATGTAAATTTTGTAGATAAAACATTCATGAGAGTAGAAAATCTTCAACAGAAGTTTGACGAAGCTTTTATGAAATTGGATATGATGGAGTGTGATTATGCAATTAAGAAACAACAGAAGGTGGAATTGAATAGTATTTACTATTTCATACAAGGATCAATTGCTGCAGCAAATAATTGTGCTGTAGAAACATCAAATAAACTTTACAATCAAGCAAGTAAAATGCTTGATCATTTTATAACCAATGGTTGCAACTGTTCAGGAAACAACTATTTTAATAATTACTAGAATGGCAAACTGTAATCAATGCGGAGCAAATGTAGGATGTGGATGTAATCTAACAAATGGTTTATGTGCATATTGTGCAGGAACTCTAAAAAAATAAAACTATGCTTTCTCCAAGACTTACTAATTGTGTAGATTGTACAACAGTGTCAGCATTACTTGCAGACATTGATTGTAAACTCACAACATTAGCTAACAATCAATATAACAATATTGTGTTTATATTAAACAAACCTTTCCCAGACACAGTGTTGGGAGATTTGTTAAACTATAAAAGAATATTGACAAATAGATTGTGCAATCCTAACTATGCTTGCACTTATTCTACAGAACAAATAGCAAGTAGAGTTAAATTATTAATTCATAAATAAAATTTACAATATGTCTTGTACAAATTGTTTCAATGGATGTCCAGAAACAGGTTCAGATAAATGTATTCAATATACAGGGGTAGGAAGTCAACCATTAGGTATTTCTACAGGAGATACGTTATTAAGTGTAGAGAATGTATTAATCAACAGAGTGGTATCATTTCTTGACGGATCAGGAATTAGAATCACCGCTCTTCAAGATAATCTTTGTGCATTAATAACAGCTTATTTAGAAAATACAGATGATCCTACACTTCCAGAAGTGTTGGTGGCATTTGAGCGAGCTCTTTGTGATTTACAAACACAAACAACAGCTGTAACAAATACAGTGGCAGGTATTAACACTGGGTATACAACAACTTGTTTGTCTGGTGTAAGCTCATCATCTACTATCAAACAAGTGGTGCAGGCAATAATAGTGAAACTTTGCTCTGTTTCTTCAGATCTAACAGCTCTCACTACAAACGTAAACACAAATTACGTAAAACTAGCAGACTTAAACTCTCTAATAGCAGCCTATCTACAGAGCATTGCTCCATCAGCACAATACTACACTAAGATGGTGCCTTACACTGTTGTTGAATATTATGGTTCTCTTGCAGGAAACTTTGATGTAACAGGAAAAGGAATTGCAGCTACAGGATGGGACAAAGTGTATTTGTGTAATGGATTAAATGGCACTCCTGATAAAAGAGGAAGAACCACTGTTGGTGCTATTATAAGTGTAGGTGGAGGAGCTCTTGATCCAGAAGTTAATCCTGCTGTTTCAGCATTCAATCCCAATTACGCATTGAATACAAAAACAGGAACAAATAAAATTGCTCTCACTATAGATACAATGCCTTCTCACAATCATGCAACAACTGCTACAGATAGTGGACATTTTCATTACACTTCTTCAGAATCTGTAAATTCAGGAGCAGGAGCAGTTAGTGTAAATTCAACGCATCCAATAGGTATAACTAAGAATGACGGCAATCAAACAAGAAATTATGATTTGGTGATTGGCAATGTGCCTGCAATATATGGAATAACAAGCACTAACAGTGCAAATATAGTTGTAACAAATCCTCCAAATGGTGGTAATCAACCTCACGCAAATATTCAACCTGTAATATCAGCATATTACATAATGTACATACCTTAAACTTTTTTATTATGTCATGTGTTCCAGGAATGCCTTGCTACACTCAAACTGTAGTTTATTCTAATGAATGTGATAATTGTAATCAACCTACATCTTCAGATGATGTAAGTTATGTTGCATCAAATCTTCCAAATACAGGAATAAACTTCAGAGACTCTCTAACATTGGCTCTACAGAAGATAGATGCAGAATTTGATCCTATTACATTAGCATCAACAATACTTGCAACAATTGCTACAAATTATCAAACAAAAGCATTGTTTTGTAATCTTGTAACAAGTTGTGGAACATTTGTGCCAACTACAACAACATCTACAAGCACAACCACATCAACCACCACCACCATTCCACCTATAACCACCACTACGTCAACGACATCCTCTACAACGACATCCTCTACAACAACATCAACCACTTCCACTACCACCTCCACTACATCTTCTACAACAACGACATCCACTTCATCCACTACAACTAGCACCACCACAACACAACCTCCCACCACTACATCCACTACATCTTCCACTACCACCACTTCTACTAGTACATCTACAACTTCCACCACTACTTCCACTACAACAACAATTGCTCCTCCTGCATTTGATGTTTCTAATTTATCAATAAATAAATCACTTAATCCAGAAATAACAATTACATCAGTGACAGTTAATGGAGTTCAAGCAACATATGTTAGTGGAACACCTCTTCCTAATTCAGGAAGTGATATAACCTATCTAAACACTACACAATCAGGATCGTGCGTTGTTGTTATTACATACAACTCTTCTCAATCTAATAAAGGAATAAAAATATACTTTGGAACAGGAAGTGCCACTTGTGGAGTGACTAGTTCAGGAACAGGTCGAACAGTAACGCTCTCTAGTATTACATTTAATAACACTTCACGAAATGATATATTCACACAATTAAATTGTAACTAACATAAATTTTTAAAACATGACAGTAGTAATAACATTAACTACAGCAGGAGCAGATACAGGACCTTTTAATTTATATTCTAATGTTGATGGATTTACATCAGCATTTGCAACAGGAATATCTAAAGCAACACTGCTTGCTGGATATACATCGACAGTGGTGCCTAACAATACAACAATTGTAAGAGCACTTTCTACAAGTGCTTATTGTAATGGTTCATATGTAGACATGACTATTAGTGGACTTCCTACATATTACACATATTTAATAAGCGGCACCACTCAAATGAACAATGCTGATGCATGTGCAAACTTAACCACTCCTAATACAGTGTATTCAACACAAGCTAATTCAGACATTGTAATAAACTTTTGGACAAACAGTCTTTGTACAATTCCTTTCTCAGGAGATGGAAATTATTATAAATATCGTCTTCAAACCTCTTCTGCATTCTATTCTGCACAAATAAACGGAACAGCCCCTCTCACTAATATAGCACCTTGTTAAAAACACGGTTTGTTTGTTGGTTTACAGACCTGTGTACCCTGCCTTTTCTAAGGCGGGGTTTTAATTGTTATAGTTAACCTATATAATCTAATTGGTTAAATTAATTTTGTTTTTTTAAAAATACCGTCTATCTTTGTTGTAAATTTGATAAATTTTTTGTATGGCTGAAAACCAAAACGTTCTGTTACAATTAGAACAACTGTTAAGCTGGAAAAAGAGTAAGAAGTTTTATGCTGAAAAGCTAGGAATTACAGAACAAGAAGTGTCAGACTTATTGAAAGAAATAAGAGGAAAAGAAATCTCTTCTGCACCAGACACTTATGAAGAATTTGTAGAAGCTCTTGAAGAACATTTCACAAAGGTGAATAATGAGAAAGGTACAATAGAGAGTACATTACAAATAGACTTTGAACCAAAAAGTGATTTAGAACTTGCTAAACTACATAAAATAAACTTAGACAAGTATAAAATCTCCAACTATTGGACTAAACAGAAATCAAATGGTAAGTTTACATCTTCTGTATTTGCCACTCTGAAGAAACCAAAGGATTATTCTCCAGAAGATTTTTCTAAGTTTTTAGAAACATACAAACCTGCTGACATTATTGTGAGAAGTGTTGAAAATGATCCTCTAGAGAAAGAAGTAGTGAATGTAGAAGTTTCAATATGTGATTTTCACTTAGCTAAAAGAACATTAGAAGGTGATACAATAGAACAAAAGAAAGTACAATACTTAGGAGTGGTTAGAGACTTAGTGGAAAAAACAAGAAACTCTTTTGCAATAAACAAGATTGTTTTTCCAATATCAAACGATTTCTTTCATACAGACAACTATCAAAATCAAACAACTAATGGAACTCCTCAAGATGTTCTAGTAGAATATGATAATGAATACGAACAAGGGTTCGATTTATTAGTTACAACAATCAATTACTTGCAGGCAGTAGCTAATAGTGTAGAAGTGATTCTTGTACAAGGTAATCACGATAGAACTAAATCATTCTATTTAGCACATGCATTGGATGTGTTCTTTAAGAACAACGATAAGGTTGATTTCCAAAGATGGCATTCTACAACCAAACACACCACGTTAGGAAACACATTCATAGGATATCATCATGGTAATTGTAAGATAGATGACCTTCCTCTTTTATTTGCCACAAACAATGATTCTTGTACAGATTTTGGAAATGCTGTATACAGAGAAATTCACACTGGAGACAAGCATCATTACATGGCAAAAGAAATAAAAGGAGTGAGAATACAACAAATGCCTTCATTATCAGGAACAGATAGATGGCATTCTGATAACAACTTTGTAAATCAAATTCGTGCAGGGATTGTACTTATTTATCATCCAATCTACGGAAAGATTGGAGAATACGAAAGTCGAATATAAACAATATGTCAACATTACGAAAACTAGTCTCAGACGTACGAGGTTCACATAAACTTCTTTCTACAGATGCTCTAATAACAGATAGAGTGATAGCATCTGAGATTAAGAACAATACCATTATGCTCGTAAAACGAGAAACAAATCTTCGTAAGCTATGGGCAACAGATACATTGTTTACAACAATCCCATGTCTAGAGATGACAGAAGTGAGCATTTCTGAATGCTGCGGATATGTTGATGATTGTACAATTGCAAGATCTGTAAACAAACTTCCTCGCATCTCTGAGGGCAATTATCAATACACAATACAAGGTGTTTATTCAATAAACGCAATGGGTGGAAATGGTAAAAAACTAAAAGAAATCACTGTCAATAGATATCTCAACTTACTAAAGCTTCCAATAATAAAAAACGAAGAATACTATTGGATAATGAATGGGTATTTATATGTTACAAACCCTCTTCTAAAAGCAATAAGAATGTCTGCTTTCTTTGAGGAAGATATTCCAAATGAAATAATGTTTTCTGAATGTTGTTGTGGAAATGATTTTGACATAGATGACTATTGTAAAAATCCTCTAGATAAAGAATTTCATGCTCCAGGATATTTAGAAATGCAGATATTAAAAATGACCTCTGATAAATTACTGTCCACTTATTTTAGACTTAAAACAGATATGACACAAGATGCAATAGATGGTCAAGCACCAAATACACCCAATACAAAATAACATTAACATAGATGAGTAGAGTGAAGATTGAATGGAGGAGTTGTAGTAAAGAGAATTACAAAGATTATTGTGCAAAACATTCTAATACAAAATTAACGTTTGAAGAATGGAAAAGCATCATATATAAATTTAATGAAGATTTTAGAAACTATCTTCTAGAGACAGGAAAGAAAGAAAAGCTTCCTCATGGATTTGGTGATTTTGCAATAAACAAAAAGAAGAGAAAGAAGATTGTAACATACAAAGGCAAAGATTACATCAATCTTCCTATAGATTGGATAAAAACTAGAGAAAAGGGAAAGATAATATATAATTTCAACCACCATACAGAAGGATATTTCTTTGGATGGATATGGTTCAAACGCACATCAAGAATCAAAGGTCCTGAGTTTTGGTTCTTCAAGCCTACAAGAGTGACATCAAGAATGTTAGCTCACTATTTAAAAACCAACGACAAATATCAGCATCTATATCAATCATGGATAGTGTAAAAAAGTCGATATGTCGTATTATTACAAATATAATTTCGTAACTCCTGAACCTGTCTATTCTACAGTGAAAGAAGAGCTTAAGAGCTATTTTGACACTGGTGCTGTAGATGACTTAATGTTCCCTACATATTTAGACAAATGCTTAAGAAAATTAGGCAGGAGTTCATATGTCATAACAGAAACTCAATTACACATTGAAGATTTTCAAGCAAGACTTCCAGACAACTTCTTTGCTGTAAGAGAAGCTTGGTTGTGTACATACGTGCAAGGATATCCCTATCAATCAGCAAACTCGTTCTATTCTCAATCAGAACAAACAACAATACAAGTGTCACCAATTACAACAAATGGTGTTCCTTGTACAAACTGTTCATCACCTTCTTGTGATGGAGCATGTCTTCCCCAACTTATACAGGCTGTTTATAAGACTAATAATTCAATGAATCAGAATTACCAAAGAGCTTTCTTGTTAAAACCAGGAAACATTTCTGTAAGAGCTGATTGTGCATTGGATTGTGCAAACTTTGGCTCTTCAGCTGCTGACTCATTTGATATTAGAGACAATAAGTTTGTCACTAATTTTAGAAATGGTGTAGTGCATTTGATATTTTATTCATACGACTACGATACATCTGGTAATCAAATGATTCCTGATAACTATCGTATAAGAGAATACGTAGAAGCATTTATTAAATATAAAATATTTGAAACTCTTGCTAATCAAGTGAATGATGAAACATTCAATCAAATAGAAAAGAAGCTTGCTTATTATAAACAACTCTCTGAAGAAGCATTCATCATGGCAGACATAGAGGTGAAGAAATCTACAGTTTACCAAAAACAGAGGAAAATAAGAGAAGAGCTTAATAGATTTAACATGTACGAACTTCCAAATCGTATTGATAGTAGATATGGTTGGAGACGCAATGGATAATTTATAATATACATTATGGCAGACAACGAACAAGGCAATATACGTACAGAATATAGCGTTGCAAGAATAGGCTTGGACATGGACTCTTCTGTTAATCAAATAGGAGAAGGTAAACTCTCGTATGCCCTAAATGCTGCTCTTGAGAACTTTGATTCTAATTCTATTAATTATCAGAATGAATCAGGTAATGATTTATGTTTAAAGTTTCCTGAAGATTTTCAGCTAATAGGTGAACATTTTATAAATGAACAAAACAAACATATATTCTTTTTAGCCAATCCAAATACAGGAGAAAGTGAAATTGGATATATGGACAATAACGATTGTGTCTATAGAACTTACATAAACGCATTCTGTCTAAACTTCAGCATCACCCATCCTATACACAAAGCTGTACACAAAATAACCAATTGTACAACGGAAATTTATTGGACAGATGGATTTAATGTAAGAAGATATTTAGATTTAAACAATCTTCCTTATAAAATAAAACCAGGAACAAAGGTTTGTGATAATATTACAACCACTGAAATTGATTGTAATAAACTTAAAGTGCAGCCTAATTTTGAGATTCCCTATTTAGATGTAGTGGATGTGATTAGTGGAGGAAGCTTAACGTCAGGCACATATCAATTTGCTGTACAATATTGTAATGCTTCAGGAGATGCTTACACGTCTTACTATTCTGTCACCAACCCCACTCCTATTGCAAAAACTCAATTAATCTCTGCTGATTTTAATTACAATGTAGGAAAGTCTATTGTACTAAATATTTCCAATCTTGATGTTACAGGATATTTTGAATATTATAATATTGCTGTAATTAAAACAGTGAATTCTATATCTTCTGTAGAACTAGTGGGTACATATTTTATAGATGATAATTTTAATCAAATCACTTATACAGGACAGAACGTAACACAAATACGCCTTACAATAAACGAAATATTCGAAAAGTTTCCTTATTACGATATTGCTCAAGATTTAACAGCTGTACAAGATGTACTTGTATGGGACCAACTCACTTCTATAGATAGAATTAACTATCAACAGATAGCTAATCAAATTGAACTTGGATGGCAAACATATAGAATTCCTTCTACAGAAACATATGCTGATGAACTAAATGCAACAAACCTAAGAGGCTATCTAAGGGATGAGGTGTATGCATTTGAAATAGTGTTTCTCTTGAAGAACGGAAAACAAACAGATGGATTTCACATCCCTGGAAGAATACAAGACTTCAACGAGTTTTCTCAACCAGATGTTCCTAATACAAACCCAGATTTCATTGGAGAACCCTCGTACACGCAAGGAAACGTGGGATATAGCCCTTATTGGAAAATATACAATACAGCAAGCGTAACAGCAAACTCTGCTGAATACACAACAGATTCAAACTACAAGGGTCCCTATCAGTATGGTAAGTTTGCATATTGGGAATCTACAGAACTATATCCTTGTAATGACAATGTTTGGGGTACACTTGCTAACACTCCCATAAGACATCATAAGTTTCCAGACGTAAACATTAGTCCAATATTTGAGACACCATTTATTGAATTAAATGGAAATGGTACATACAAACTTGCTACAGCAAAAGATGCTATATTTCCAATAGGTGTAAAGATTGACATACAAAGAGTTTCTCAATTAATTTATACATCCTCTCTTACAAAAGAGCAAATAGACAATATTGCAGGATTTAAAATTGTAAGAGGTGATAGAGGTACAAACAAGTCAATTGTTGCTAAAGGTATTTTAAGAAACGTTGGTAAATACGAAAGAGAAGGCACCACATATTTGTTTCCCAACTATCCGTACAACGATTTAAGAGAAGATCCTTTTATATTAAAAAATCCTAATGCTTTTAATTCTGAGTGTAGAACATACAAAATTGTAACAACAACAAAGATTATTGCTGAATACACTGATTGTTTCACAAACACTGTGAAGACAAAAGAAATTCCAGCACGTACTACAGAATACATATGTTCATTAACTGTCCCTGTTAGAAGACCTTCTGAAGGAATAGCTACAGTGGATTTAATTAAGTTTTCTTCTTATAGACTCACAAGTGTTATTTCTGCAACATTTAGTTATATTGATGCTATTACAGAAGCAGCAACTTCTATAAATGTAACATCAGCTACACCAAAGGTGGTGAATGTTAAGCTAGATACAGTGCCTACATTTCTTTATGGAGAAGGAGGATTTACAATTTCTCTATTGAGTATAAACATAAACATGTATTGCTATCCCACTGCTCTTAAAGCATTTGATAGTGATGATAGTAAATACAGACATGTATTTAATTCTCCAGACACATCTTTTGGTCAACCTTTCTT
>Ga0209085_1000615_pt1 | contig 25532 bp, 16 predicted proteins | sample C_131016_EF_Meta_FD_187310 | JGI IMG/M metagenome (GOLD analysis project Ga0209085, IMG submission 187310) | Freshwater microbial communities from Lake Croche, Canada to study carbon cycling - C_131016_EF_MetaG (SPAdes) (version 2) | ecosystem: Environmental > Aquatic > Freshwater > Lake...
ATAACCAACATAGAAGATTATCTGGATGACATTTTCAGTTTTGAAACAGATTTCCTAGGTTCAGACAAGAACGGTGAACCAAAGACCTTCACAGAAACTAAAAGATTTCAGATTAAGTCGATAATTTGTTTAGCAGTTTTGGTAAATACTCAATCCCAAACTGCTGAGGAACTTTGTATAACACCACAAACTTTAAGGTCGAATTTAAGTAGAGAAGTATATCCACTGTTAACTCTATTGATTGAAAAGAGGGGGCTATTAAATTATAATTTGAGACAAAAAAAAGATCCTGAATTTCCTAACAGAATCAATGATTGGCGTTCTGTTTCAGATCTCTATAATCAGCTCAAATATGAAAAAAGTGCCCGTCAAAAAAACAGCCAATTTATCAAGAAAATTACGATCAAAATTGATCTAAATACGCCTGAAGATATCAAAAACAAAATCTTAGTTGATTTCCAAAACCAATATCCAAACACTATAATCGATTTAGAGAATAATTAAAGTAAATGCCATGCTAGACCTCACAACAATCATTCAACAACTTAAAGACAAAAATCCAGTTCAAAGAGAAGAAGCAGCTCATTCTTTGTCTACAATGGAGCGAGAAAATCCTGCATTTAAAGAAATAATTAAATCCCTGCTTGAGCTACTAAAAGATCCTGAAACAGAAGTACGTCAAGAGGCAATTGCTACTCTAGGAAAAATTGGCACAGAAGATGAAGTTCCAGAGTTAATAGCAATTTTGCAACATCTCAATGTAGATGAAAGGTGGAATGCTGTAGTAGCGTTAGGAGAGATTGGCTCCTTGAATGCCTTTGAGGATTTAGTCAAATGTCTAGAAGAAGACCCCATTTGGCAAGTCAGAAAATCGGCTGTTCAAGCAATATATAATCTGGGCGGACAAAGAGCAGTAGATATCCTCAATCAATGTGCAATCAATGATGTCAATAGTGTAGTGCGTCGAAGCGCTCTGACTCTTTCAGAAAAGTTAAATCAAGAACTAAAAAATCGAGCCTATTGGTCAATTCAAGAATGGCTGGATGGCAGAATTTCCGAACAGGGTATTGAAAGGGGTTATGAACTTGGTGAACTTTTAGCAGGAACGCGTATGGGAGTAAAAAAGTGTGAATATATAATAACTAAGTCTCTCAAAATAGCTGGTCAAAAATATGAACTCAGAATTATACCTACTCCAGAAATAGGGGAAAACTGTTACTTATTTGAGTTACATAACATAGCCCCTGGACGCAGGATTCCTGGTGGTTTTAAATTGCGCCTAGTCACAGAAAATCACGAATGTTGGGAAGGTAATGAAGATGAGGCAAAAGAAGCAAAAGATTATCTCAGAGTACCTGTAAAAGTTGCGCCCGGAGAAGGGATTATTTGGAAGACAGAACCTTTACCTGATGAGTATTCACCAGATCCATTTTGGTTTTAAGTTAACCTGTGTAAAATACTATGCGTACAAATAATCCTTGCTTGACGGAAAATAAGAAAATTTGGCATCTCTTGATAGGAGTCAATGGAGCACCTGCAGAAAGTGAAATACCGGAATTGGAATATTGTGTGAAAGATTGTCAGGACTTAGCGGGGGTTCTCAAAAGAGTTACACCAAAAGAGGGAGATTATCAACAATTTATCCTGCATAATGGGATTCCCTCGGTTGAGCAACCTACTTTAAAAGCATTTACAGATAAGCTTTCTACCATAAACAAGGAGGCAGGCAAGCTTGATACCCTACTAGTCTATATCACTTGTCATGGTGTTCTACTGAATCAAGACTATTCACGTCCAAGAAAAGGACAACTTCCTCCTGAAGGGAATAAAACTTATCTCTGCTTAAGCGACACAGAAGTTAGCATCATAGAGAATGATTGGCATCAGTATAAAAACACATTGGCCTTAGATGAACTGGTGCAAAACCTTCTTAAATTTCAGGGAACAGAAATTATCCTCATTTTGGATACTTGTCATAGTGGTGGAATGCCCTTTCCTGATCATTTCTTGAATGATCCTGACAAGAAATTTTCTGCCATTCTTTCCTGTAAGAAGAATCAATCTTCCTATGAAGAAAAATCTCTCAGACATTCGCTATTTACTCACTATCTCATTCAAGGACTACTAGGAGAAGCTCCTGCTAATGACCGAGGAGAAATTAATCTCAGCAACCTTTTTGAGTTTCTGTGCAGACAAATAGAATGGCATCTCGCTCAAATTTCAATTAAAGAAGACAAGGAGTGGAAAGACCATTCTTATCGAAATAGAGGATTGAACAAAAGGATTGGCATAGTGGAGCAAACTCCCTATATCAAAGTTAGTTTTCCTGGCACTTTTCCAGTACTTGGTTATAAGAACGCAAAACAGGTTAACTATCCTCTCAGACAAGCCTTACTTTTGAACCAAGGATTAGAAAATTTCAAAACCCTGTTAAAAGAACGAGGTCTGTTTGAAGTCCAAGAGTGGAATGAGCAAGATAACTTAATGGGAGTAATTGCCGAAAAATTAAAGGAAGATCCCTTTAATCCCTACAAAAAGGTACTTATATATCTAAAAGGTACCATCACTGAAGAAGTTATGCAGATTTCTGATAAGGTTCAGATTGAACTATCCGAATTGAGGAAAATTATTAATCAGGGAGAACTAGTTCAACAAATTCTGATTCTAGATTGTTTAGAATCCTCAGAAGAAACTCTAAAACATTGGATTTCTCAGTTAGGAAACCCATACCGTCAACTTGGACGAGCGTTGATTGGTCTAACTTCCTCACAACTCCCAACAGATTATTTAGTTCAGACCATTTGTCAAATTCTCCGAGAATCTTCTGAAGGACTTTCTATAGCCCAATTGATGACCAAGCTACAAGAAAATACAGAAAGATTCACTACTAAGCGGCCAGAGATTAGTCTTTTTGGGGAACGGGACATCATAGAGATTATCCCTGACCCTCAAGCGAGAAAACCTTATCAAACATTCTCTTTTTGGCGTTCCTTGGCTAAAGAAACTATTCCACAATCGTTAACTACTAATCGATTAACCTACATAGATGGTCAGAAATTTAATCTCAATAATATGTATGTCCCATTAGAGTTACTAGAGCGAAAGGAACAGCAGCGCATCGAAAATCTAACCGAATCAGCAAAAGGGTCACGGATGTATGGTTCTAGTACCTCAATCGTTCAGAACTTTCAAGGAGAGGAGTTTTTTGAGAAAATTTTCTCATCGAGTGAGGGTGGTAGTTCACGTTTGGCTATTATTGGTGAACCAGGCAGTGGCAAAACAACCTATCTACAAAAGATCAGTAATGGAACTAATTTAATTCCTATCTGGGTTTCTTTAGCTGATTTACGAGGAAAAGATCTAACTGATTATCTAGAGAATGATTGGCTGAGAAACACGTTTAGAGAAGAGCAGATCACCAAGGAGCAAAAAGATGCCTTAATTAAACAATTTTTTGAAGGTAATGTTTTTTTACTACTCGATGGGATAGATGAAATAGTTTCTCAGATGAACCCTTTGGATGAGGTTTCTAGGAATTTGACTGGGTGGCTAAAAGAAGCCCGCATCATATTGGTGACATCTAGGCTCAATTTTTGGGAAGTAGGGTCTCATGGATTATCGGAGTTTGACGCTTATCGCACTTTACCTTTTGAAGATGAACAGCTAAAGATATTTATTAATAACTATTTTGAGCAGGTTAACGATCCCAAATCGGGACAAGAACTCCTGAAAAATTTAGCCCATTCAGAAAAAAGGGAGATTAAAGACTCAGTTAGAAATCCTTTGCGTTTGATGCTGTTATGCAGTAGCTGGAGAAAATGTAAAAAACTTCCTGAGACTAAATCTCAACTCTATAAATATTTTGTAGAGGGGTTATATCATTTCAAAAAGTCGGCTCCTACTGACAAAGAAAAGGATTTACTCCACAAAGCACTAGGAGAACTTTCTCAATGGGCTTTAGATGATTATAGTATGGGATTTCGCATCACCTTAGACAATTTGCCCGAACATCTAAAAGAGCAGTTAGGGTACAAGGATGAGCCTGGTTCGTCTCTCTGGTGGGCGTTAAAGTTAGGATGGCTTAATCGAGTAGGAGTGGCAACTGAAGACCCTCATCAAATAATTTATGCCTTCTTTCATCCCACTTTTCAGGAATACTTTGCCGCAACATCTATTCCTGAAGGGGAATATTTCCTTGATAATAATCGATTTGAAGACGAAAAATATCAACAAGTTTTGCAGTTTTGGATAGGAAGAAAAAATTTAAAACCAAACATAAAACAGGTTTAACTGATCCCACTACCCCTTTGACTCTTAGCCAAACTTTTCAACTTCTTTGTAAGTGAATTAATGGAAACTTCCCAGCCCTCCTAACCACAGGGCTTTCTTTTTCCCCCGCTTTTCAACTTCTTTGTAAGTGAATTAATGGAAACAGCTGGCCGCCAAATCTGTCACCATAGGAATGCAACGCTTTTCAACTTCTTTGTAAGTGAATTAATGGAAACTGCCGGGCTCTGCCCCGGCCAAAAGTTTTTTCCAGCTTTTCAACTTCTTTGTAAGTGAATTAATGGAAACCATGGCCCCAAAAGCTGGGCCCAGTCACGGGGTAGACTTTTCAACTTCTTTGTAAGTGAATTAATGGAAACTTTGACGTGTGTTACCACGGTTTGGGGCGGATAGACACCCCTTTTCAACTTCTTTGTAAGTGAATTAATGGAAACAAACGGCATGCAATTAAGCACGCCATTCTCGAAAAACTTTTCAACTTCTTTGTAAGTGAATTAATGGAAACGTAACATGCCGCTTCCGCAGCGGCGTGAAACTGATTCTTTTCAACTTCTTTGTAAGTGAATTAATGGAAACGCAGGAGAAATGCCCCCGCGAGGGCAAATGCCACCCACCTTTTCAACTTCTTTGTAAGTGAATTAATGGAAACGTCGATGAAGCTCCCCCCTCCTTTCGGAGAGGTCGGACTTTTCAACTTCTTTGTAAGTGAATTAATGGAAACTTGTGCCTGGCTTCACTACGAAGCGCAGGACTTTGCTTTTCAACTTCTTTGTAAGTGAATTAATGGAAACTAGGCTCGAGACCTGTGCATCCGATTGGACGAGGTCTTTTCAACTTCTTTGTAAGTGAATTAATGGAAACAGGGGAGTACCACGGGAGTAGCGCTCCCCGTAGTCAACTTTTCAACTTCTTTGTAAGTGAATTAATGGAAACACAAAGGGCAAAAAACATGAAGAACGCCGGGGTCTTCTTTTCAACTTCTTTGTAAGTGAATTAATGGAAACATTTAGTTAAATCTTTGCCTTAGTGCACGTTGCATAACTTTTCAACTTCTTTGTAAGTGAATTAATGGAAACTATTTAGGTAGTTCAGCCTAAAAAAAGCAGTTCACTCCTTTTCAACTTCTTTGTAAGTGAATTAATGGAAACCCCCCTAGGTAGTGGAACACGAAGCTCGCTACATCTGCTTTTCAACTTCTTTGTAAGTGAATTAATGGAAACTCGATGGTCCCGGGGGCGGCCCCGGCAAGATACTGCTTTTCAACTTCTTTGTAAGTGAATTAATGGAAACTACTCCATGGCTATCGCCAAGTCGTACACTGCGAAACTTTTCAACTTCTTTGTAAGTGAATTAATGGAAACTGCAGTACAAAATGGCGAGATTGAGGGCGTGTCCCTGCCTTTTCAACTTCTTTGTAAGTGAATTAATGGAAACCTTTCTTGGGTCGCCGTCAAGGCTTCCCATTCTTCAACTTTTCAACTTCTTTGTAAGTGAATTAATGGAAACAACTCCAAGTCGGCTATCGAAAAACCACCAGCCCGGACTTTTCAACTTCTTTGTAAGTGAATTAATGGAAACTTGAATAAAGCATGAGCATGAGCATCTTCGGCTTCTTTTCAACTTCTTTGTAAGTGAATTAATGGAAACTTCCTCTACGTGGTTGACGACCACGGGGGTAATTTTGACCTCCTTTTCAACTTCTTTGTAAGTGAATTAATGGAAACGGCTCGTTCCCGAGCTTTTCCTGACAACGGTTCGGGCTTTTCAACTTCTTTGTAAGTGAATTAATGGAAACGACCTCCCGAAGGAGGGGGTAGAACCAGAACTCTTTCAGCTTTTCAACTTCTTTGTAAGTGAATTAATGGAAACGTGGGCGGTGTTGCTGCGCTATGTGAGCGACAAAATCTTTTCAACTTCTTTGTAAGTGAATTAATGGAAACTACGCTGGAGCCATCCGGCTCATCGACGCTGCCGCCAACTTTTCAACTTCTTTGTAAGTGAATTAATGGAAACAATCCTCCGTCATGTTGAGGATCAATATTGAAGGCTTTTCAACTTCTTTGTAAGTGAATTAATGGAAACGTATGGTTTGAATTTTTGCGTTTAAAGCCAACCCCGGCTTTTCAACTTCTTTGTAAGTGAATTAATGGAAACTCCAACCGTACAAAGCCTTGGTCAGTTTTGTGGTGGTCTTTTCAACTTCTTTGTAAGTGAATTAATGGAAACTCGGCTTTAGCTTTAGCTTTAGCTTCTGCTAGAACTCCCCTTTTCAACTTCTTTGTAAGTGAATTAATGGAAACTTTCAAAACGGTATTGGTTACTTAGGTATCGATCTCCTTTTCAACTTCTTTGTAAGTGAATTAATGGAAACTCGGCTTTAGCTTTAGCTTTAGCTTCTGCTAGAACTCCCCTTTTCAACTTCTTTGTAAGTGAATTAATGGAAACAATCATCTCCTGGTGGAGATTTTTCCCAAACTGTGTAAACTTTTCAACTTCTTTGTAAGTGAATTAATGGAAACCCACGCTGGTGTCCGCCTAAGCAGAATTTAACCTGCTTTTCAACTTCTTTGTAAGTGAATTAATGGAAACTTCTCGAGGAGATAACATAAAAAATCTAATATCTCCTTTTCAACTTCTTTGTAAGTGAATTAATGGAAACGTTTGGCAGACCACGAAGAATTTCTTCCAAAACACTTTTCAACTTCTTTGTAAGTGAATTAATGGAAACCAACAGCGGCCAAATGGAGCCGGGGCGGTCGTCAATACTTTTCAACTTCTTTGTAAGTGAATTAATGGAAACGCATGTGGTCCAAAATTGCCCACATGAACGACAATTCTTTTCAACTTCTTTGTAAGTGAATTAATGGAAACCTTGAAGTTGCTTGGCGCAACTTTCCAGCTCCCTCTCTCTTTTCAACTTCTTTGTAAGTGAATTAATGGAAACTGTTGAGGCGCTGGATGGTTTCAGCGGTCAGGATTTCCCCTTTTCAACTTCTTTGTAAGTGAATTAATGGAAACTTCGCGCGTAGGGTGGCTTGGTTGGCGGAACGGACGCTTTTCAACTTCTTTGTAAGTGAATTAATGGAAACATGACGGTTGCTGAGCTGGTGATAACTAGAAACATGTGAACTTTTCAACTTCTTTGTAAGTGAATTAATGGAAACTGGCTGATTAATTCCTCTTCTTTGAAGTAATACTTTCTTTTCAACTTCTTTGTAAGTGAATTAATGGAAACTAGGTAGAGGTAAATCTGCCAAATTCACTTTCCGAACCCTTTTCAACTTCTTTGTAAGTGAATTAATGGAAACCGAAATATGGAACTTTGGACCAGTCGCTGTCCGTTCTTTTCAACTTCTTTGTAAGTGAATTAATGGAAACCCTGTAGTGGGCGTAATGCCACTAGGTGGACAAAGACTTTTCAACTTCTTTGTAAGTGAATTAATGGAAACATATCCCGAGTGCGGTTCAGGTTTGTGAAAATGATATTCTTTTCAACTTCTTTGTAAGTGAATTAATGGAAACCGCCAGAGCAACGCCCCAGCGCAAAGGAAAACAGCCTGCTTTTCAACTTCTTTGTAAGTGAATTAATGGAAACAGAAGGTTGAATTTGGGTGCATCCAGCAGCGCCCCGCTTTTCAACTTCTTTGTAAGTGAATTAATGGAAACTTTTTTCCAACAGATTTTTTTTGTTCATTTCAGCAACTTTTCAACTTCTTTGTAAGTGAATTAATGGAAACAATCGTGCGAGGACAGGCAGTCCCCGCATAGTAGACTTTTCAACTTCTTTGTAAGTGAATTAAAGTTAGATCCCCCCCTGCCCCCCAAAATAGCGGGGGGAACCGGAAGCGGATGTAGATTGAGTATTTTTTATCTGGAAAGTACATTTTTTTTGTTATTATAGTAATTAAAATCGAAAGAGTTCGGCGACACAATCTATGGAACTTTCAAAAAAACAAAAAACACTAATCAATTTTAAACGGGGACCTAGTTGGTCTTCCTTCGAGAAATTACGTCAAGATGGTGCTAGCGCATTATCCCCCGTCAAAAATGGTCTGGTGGCTACGCTTCAGACTGAAAATGGAAAATATCGTATTCTTGAAGAACAGGATTTTCAAAAATTATATGGACTAGCTAAAGATGTAAATCGTTTACAAAACAGTACAAAAATAGTAATTTATGCTGCCCGTGCCGCGCAAAAACATCCAGACGATCCGGATGTAATTAATACATTAATAGAAAGTATTACCTTATTAGGCAGTATTCCCGAACTACCAACTCGTCAACAATTTGAGCCATTAATGCCTGAAAATGATGAATTTGATGAAGACGATGAAGTAATTCTAGATCCAGTAGAGTTAAAACGTTTAATAGAAGCTGAAAAAGCTCTAGTAGCCAAAAATGATTAATCTGTCTTCTCAAATAATATGGCAGAAAAATTAATTGAGCTTGAAAATAGACTACGGGATCTTTCTCATAACGATCAGGCTTTGAAAATAATTCAAGAATTTGCCGAACAACTAGGAAAGACAAAGGAACGACAAATAATTTTTTCTAGTCCAGGTGCTCTGATTCGTGAACCAATTGAATACCAAAAAATGAGACAGGAAAAACGTATTAATGATGATGAAGCTCCCTTTGAACTATTACAAGGCGATATGATTAGTACTAATGCTGCTTATTTATGTGGAGAACGTCTTCAAGGAATGAAGTTTGCTATAGCAAGTTCTACCTGTGATCTTGTTGAGTCGCGCCGTAAATACGCAGCATTATTGCGTTTAGATCCGATTACTACAAAAAATCCAAAGGCCGCACAAATTCTTGGAGAACTACTAAAGTTTAAATCAACACAGCGAATGTATATTCCCCGACTTGAGGATGATCCTGAAGAAGTTATTGCTAATTCAATAGTATTTGATGGCATTGTCCAAATTGAGCTTTCTGATTTACTCATGTCCACAAGATACGCTAGTTTGAGTTTAGTAGGATGGCGTATTTTCGGTTCTCTTGTTCGATATATTATGGTTAGAACAGGAGACAGTGAAGTGAGAATGAGATCATAACTAGTAATTAACTCAAGGCCCTTAAACCTCCATTCCTTATGTCAATACCCTCGCTCGATGTAAGTGGTAGTTCCACCACTTTTCAACTTCTTCGTAAGTACCTGGAAACGCGCCGGCATGGCCTATGGAGCCATCGGCTTTGATTACTTTCAGGGAGCCAAATCCGCAACTAGTTGATAATAATAATTAAACCTAATCTACACATTATCTATATGTCGAGAACTACTTTTATAAAAGTTATACAAAAAGCTTACAGAATAGCTGAATTATCTCAAAAGCAGGGAATTCCTGTCGATGAGATTTTAGGAAAATTACAAGATAATCTGACTCGTCGTCAACTTTTAAAATTAGGCTTAGCAACAGCATCTTTTACAGCAGCCACCATATATAGAAGGGAAAATGTAGCAGCAAAAACAAAATCTCCACCTATTTTAATTGTAGGTGGAGGGATTGCTGGATTAACTGCTGCCTATCGTCTTCATCAAGCTGGAGTACCTGTAGAAGTCATTGAAGCAAGATCTACGGTAGGTGGGCGGATGCTGACTGTTTATAATGCTTTAGGCACTTCTATACCTGTAGAAATGGGAGGAGAATTTATTGATACTGGACATTCTCATTTACGTTCTCTGGCTCAGGAACTGGGCTTGAAATTAATTGATCTGAAATTAACAGAAAAAAACCTCATAGAAAATACTTTTTATATTAATAAACGCCAAGTTCCTTTAAAAGAAGTTATTGAGGATTTTAAGCTGATTGCTAAACAAATTGGTCTAGATTCCAAAGCTACTTCTGATGTTAGTTATAAACAGAGCAATGCCAAAGCCAAAGAGTTAGATAATCTTTCTATTCTAGAATATCTTGACCGTCTGAAAACACCAGAAACATTAAAAACAATTTTGGATGTAGCCTATAATATTCAATATGGTTTGGAATCAAGTGAGCAATCTGCTCTAAATCTTATCTATTTAATTGGGGCTCAGACTTCAGGTTTTAAAATTTTTGGGGACAGTGATGAACGCTATTATATCGAGGGTGGGAATCAACAAATACCCCGAAAACTTGCTAATATCTTAGGAGATAGAGTAAGTTTAAATACGGTTTTACAAGAGATTAGATTGCTTTCTGATGGTCGTTACTTAGTAACCATGCAATCTAGTGATTCTAAAGTAGTTGAAAAGAAATATGAAAAAGTTATTCTAGCCATTCCTTTTTCAGTCCTGCGCCATATTCCTCTTAAAGTAAATCTGCCAACTATTAAACGTCAAGCCATTGATAGTCTTGGTTATGGTTCTAATAGTAAATTTATTACCTCTTATCAGGAGAAAGTTTGGCAGACTCAATATAATTCTACAGGTAAGATTTTTACAGATTTAGGGTTCCAAAATACTTGGGAAGTAGCAGGAAATAGACCTATCAATGGGGTAGGTTTACTGGTTAATTTTACAGGGGGAAACCCTGGTGCAGCTATAGGTAAAAAACCTCTAAAAAAAGTTAAAGAGGAGTTTATAACCCAATTAGAAGAAGTGTTTCCTGGTGTAGAATCTAAGCAAAGGGAAAATACACCACTTTTAAGCTATTGGATTAATAAAAATTATAGTTTAGGTTCCTATTCTTGTTATCTTATTGGACAATATACAAAAATTAGAGGCGCAGAAGGAGAAAGAGTTGGGAATCTCTTTTTTATAGGGGAACATACCTCCCTAGATTTTGGCGGTTATATGGAAGGAGGATGTCAAACAGGTGATGCTGTGGCTAAAGAAATTCTTAAAGAAGTCTAAGCTAAAACGCATTTCCCATGCGTTTTAGTAGGGAATAGGCAATAGGCAATAGGCAATAGGACACCCCAGTTTCAGGCTCAACAGAAAGGTTTTTTAGAATATGTAATTTAAGTGCATCTTAGCTTATCTACAAATATGACGATAAACTCAAACTAAATCCAAATAATAAATTTTCACCCGATAATTCTGTGGGCAGATTTCGCACTTCTAGAGCCACCCCAGGACGATAAATTTCTACTTGCTGCTGCCCAGGATTAATCAACCATCCCAATTTTACTCCTGCATCTATATATTCCCGCATTTTGTCGCGCAGCACTTCCAAATCATCTGTAGCTGACCTTAATTCAACAACAAAATCCGGTGCGATCGGGGGAAACTTGCGTCTTTGTTCTGGAGTGAGTGCTTCCCAACGTTCCTTTTGAATCCAAGCCACATCTGGAGAACGATTTGCACCATTGGGTAACTTAAATACAGTAGAGGAACTGAAGGTATAACCAAGACCAGTTTGCCGATTCCAAACTCCCAAATCGATAATTAAATCAGCTTTTCGATTACCGCTCTCCCCTCCAACAGGTGGCATAATAATCAATTCTCCCCTGGATGAGAGTTCAAACTGTAACTCGCGGTTATTTTGACATAACTCATAGAACTGTTCGTCAGTCAAATGAACGGTGTCTAAATTTAATGTCAAAGTAGTCATAATCCTACAGCTAACGTGGATAGGGATACTATATCATATCATCTTCAACAAGAATATAGGTTCTGTTGCAAAAAGAATGAACAGTAATACACCATTCAGTAGCATCCGTACGAAAACGTACGATAAGGTTGTCTTTAAAAGTATAAAAATATTATCTTCTTGGCAGAATATCAATTTTTTCTATCAAAATCTCCAAAAAAGCCAGATTATCAAGTAGAAAAATTCTTTAGCCCAATATCAGCAAAGACGTCTTCCAATACGGCACGCCAATAAGATAGGAAGAATGAATAATGCCATAACAAGCAACTTTTGTTCTGCTTACGTTTGGCAAAAACAGTAAAATTTAATAAAAAAAACACAACAATTGTTGATTGTAATATTAAAAGCCACCCCTGATAATAATTAATTATAGTCACAAACTTAATTGTTGAGGTGGTACTGCATGAAAAAAGTTAAAGAACTAATTGTTAACATATTAGATACTTTAAGTGTTGTCATAGCTGGACTTACATGGTTTGGTGTTGTTGGTCTTTATGTCCAAATCTGAGGTTTCGGCGGATTTTTTCTTGGTCTGAAAGATTTCTCCAGAAAATAAGTCTTTTTTAAGGAGTAGATGAACCTATAGTCTCTTAGCTTACTTTGCTATACCCATAGCCTACTTTATAGAATACCTATAAATGTGTAATTAAGCTAATTCGGCTTTTTCCTACTCTCAAATTTTTCCTGATTCCCTATACTAAAAAAATTACCTCGGAGGTTGTTTCATGAATATTAAAGAAAAAATATTATTTTTAATCTGTATATTGCCATTTTTTACATTGATGATATTTATCGCTTTTCAACCATTAGAAATAAATACTTTAAATTGCCAAATTCTACCCAATCATGGTATCAATCAATGTCGCCTTGAAAAATATTCTCTTTTTTTTCGGTCCAAAAACATTTTGTTCTTTAAATTATTGAATGTAGAAAAATTAAAAATAGTTTCAAGAAGTGGGACAAGAGATAGATTAACTTTGAAAACTAGCATAGGTGATTTTGATACAAGTTTTGATGACGGTGTAATCGATAAAATAAATACTTTCGTTTACAAATCTGAACCAAAAAATCTGAATTTAGTAATCAATAAAAACGACATGTATAAAGAGCTAAAGGTATTTATTTTTTTTGAGATTTTAGTAATAATATTTTTTGTTATTATAGTATTATTCACGGATATCAAAAAAAGCTAAAATTCAGTTTTCGCTTTAAGAAATTTATTTTGTCCTGTCTACTATATTCCATTCAAAAGACCTTGTAGCATACTTTATAGAATACCTATAAATGTGTAATTAAGCTAATTCGGCTTTTTCCTACTCTCAAATTTTTCCTGATTCCCTATACTAAAAAAAATACCTCGGAGGTTGTTTCATGAATATTAAAGTAAAAAAATCACATATAATCTTAATATTTTTAGCGATAATATTTGTTGTCTTTATAGCTATTGAAGAATTAGAAATAAAGACTTTAGATTGCCAAATTTTACTCACTTATAATACAAATAAATGTCGCCTTGAAAAAGAAAATATTGTTTTTCATTCTAAAAAAATCTTGTTCTTTAAAATATTAGATGTAGAAAGAATTAAGGCAGTTTCAAGAGGTGGTGTAAATTCTAGCTTAAGACTAACTACTAGCATAGGTGTTTTAAATACAAGTTTTGACGAAGGTGTAATCGATAAAATAAATATTTTTCTTAACAAATCTGAGCCAAAAAATCTGCATTTAATAATTAATCAACACTCCATATATCCAGATACATTTGGTTTTATTTTTTTCGGAATTTTAGCCATAATAAGTTTGGTTCTGATCTTATTATCGCCGCTTTAGTAAAAAGTTAAGGTTTTTTAAAGATTGTCAAAGCAGGAATAAAAATCTGTAAAATTCTTGGACAAATAAACTAAAACTCAGTTTTGAATACAGCTTAGCTTTTAATACCTCCGGGGTGGAAGCTTGGCTGTTTTCATTCACTTACATAGAGGTTGTAAAGAAAAAATAGCCAAGGACAAAAAGGCCTTGGCTACTCGTTTCCATTAATTCACTTACATAGAAGTTCAAAAGCTGTAATTTTGCAAGCCGGAACTAACTGCGCGCTCATGTTTCCATTAATTCACTTACATGGTTAGGTGTTAGGGGTTGGGGATCAACTAAGGGACAAGGTCTGCCTTCTTAAGATCCTTTTAGCTTAAATTAACAAAAAATTAACAATTTTAGTTGATAGAAAAACCTAAAGCTGATCTTTTATACTTCAAAGTAAGTGAATAAATGTTAGATAGCTGCTAACCACTTACCTTTTATACAGAAAGAGATTGGGTCTTTTCTTATCTAGAACCTTTTTCTTTTAGAGCCTTAAAAAATTGTCGTAAATTTGTTGAGATAAACCAAATGAAAAAATTAATGTCCGCCTCTTTAATTAGTTTAGTATTTGCTACAAATCTTATTGGTTGTAGTAGTCCCAAAGATGCTACTAAAGACAACTTTGCTAAAGTCATAATTGAGAAGATGGCAAAAGAGCCTTATTATTATCCAACCAATGGATATAATGGAAATTATGGTAGAGGAAATTGCCTAATTCAACTTGGTAAAATGCCACAAGAAATTACTTCTAATGAAGAGGGTGATTATTATGCAGCTTTGCAAAAAGCTGGACTTCTGACAGGTAAATTGATCAGCAGCCAAGAATTTCAAGAATATCGGTGGTCTCCAAAAAAAATAATAACTGTGACCAAATATGACTTATCTGAAAAAGGTAAGCAACTTGCTCAAGAAAAAGAAGGTGATTATACTCTACCTTTTTGCCAAATCAAGTTTAAGGAAATAAAACTCTTTACCGAACCATCAGCAATGCAAGGAATGACTGTTTCTGAAGTAAAATTTACTTTCGTTGTTGAGAAAGTTGATGATTGGGCAAAACAGCCAGAGCTTAGGGAATATGTTCCTTATGTCCAACGGGTTCTGAATGATGTTGGCAAGGTTCAAGATTTTACTTCTGTACTAGTTTTGACAAATGAAGGATGGTCTGCAGATACACATTGATCTGAAAATTCATTAAGCTAACAGTGGTTTTTTAAGACAATATAACTTAGAATGTCTGTTAGCTTAGAAAAACCCCAATATACTTCTTCGTAAGTGAACTAATGGAAATTGAGATTAGTTGTGATTAGTTAATAGGGTTCAAACATTTTACCTATGTGAGTACTCTCACCCCTAACCCCTCTCTCAGAGTGGGGAAGGGAAATAATACAACTAAAAAAAAATAATAATAAGGACCAAAATAATGACAGACTTTCGTGTTGGTTATCTGTACAGTCTTGCGCCTATACACTGTGGTGGAGAGGGAGACTTAGGCAATATATTGGAAATTGCTCGGGAGGTTCATACAAAATTTCCCTATGCTCCAGGCTCATCCTTGAGAGGAAGTTTAAGGAATGAAGTTACAGCTTTGAACCCTACAGTAGCTGACCAACTTTTTGGCCAAGAATTAAAAGAAGGTCAACAGATGGGAGTACATCAAGTCTGGTTTGGCGATGCCCGTCTACTGTGGGTTCCCATGGCAACAATGTCTAAAAATAATAACGATGTTTTTACTTGGGTTAGTTGTCATTCTTTGCTCCGAGATCACGCTATTTTATCAGGTCGTCAATTTGTTACCCTCCCAAATCATCCTGTAGGTACTAGTGATGGAACTTATGAGGTAGCAGATGCGCGGATTAAGGTAGATGAGCTAACCGAGGAACAAAAAGAAGGTATTTCCTTTGCAGGAGACTTTCCTAAATCTTTAAAAGATAGTGTTCAACCAGCGTGGAGAAATAGCCATGTCATTCTACCTGATGCTGATTTTCAAGTATTGCTGGAACATTCACTCTGGACACAGATCAGAAACAAAATTCAAGAGGCAGGATCGGCTGAAGTTTTCTGGACAGATGTCTGTATTCCGCGTGATACGATTCTCTATTTTCCTTGGAACTATAACCTATCCCGACAAAACCTCGTCACTCTAGAAAATCATCAAATATTGATTGATGTCTTACAAGGATTAATACAAGTTGGTGGACAGGCCAATGTTGGACGTGGTTGGGTACAAAGTTGGGTTAATAATGTCGCTTTTCCAGGTCAAGTAACAAGTCAAGCAGTTGGAGTATAAATTATGGTAGTTCAACCTGAAGAATTAAGTTTAGCAGCACATAGTGATATTCAGTCCTGTATCAGACAACCAAATCACCTATTAACGCAAGAAGAACTAAATGCTATTTTGCGACTATCTCAACATCTGAGAGTCTTTGGTTTACTTTCTGCTGTTGGTTATATCAATCAACAAAATGATCAAGTAGGACAGGTTCGTCAGAGAACAGGTCCAGTTTGGGGAAGTCTTTTAAAAGGTTTATTACTCAGAGAAGTAACTTTAGAAGGGTTACAAAAAATATTAAGTCTCTCAGAATTGCCTACTGAAATCAACAATAGACAATTAATGGAAGTTGTAAGAATTATTGCACAGCAACAACCTTCACAGTATATGTCTTTGTGGCGGAAGTCTCTTGTAATAACTAATCATTGGAATTTTTGGGCAAGAGCCTATAGTGAAAATTAGGTGAAATAATATGATTTATACAGGACCAAAACTTTCTCAACTGCTCCAACAACAACACCAGCAAAGACAAGATAATCTCTTTAAAAAAGGTACCTTTACTTTACAATGGCGAGCTAAAGTAGGCTCTTATCCTCATGCAGATCTAGAAACAATGATTTCAGCAGGAGAACCCTGTGGTGCCTGGAAGAATAAGAATAATTGTCCTAAACAATGTCAGCGTCCAGAGAGTAAACGGAATATTGGAGAAAACCTCAACTGTTTTCCAGAATTACCCTTAAATGGCTATATTCCAGGTTCATCTATTCGAGGTATAGTCAGAGCTTGGGCTAGTCAACAAGATCCAAAGATTCGAGAGAGAATGCAGACTCTACTAGGGTATCAGGATAATCGAAACGATAAGATTTACCCTGGAAAGATAGAGTTTCTGGATGCTTATCCACCTGAAGCAACCCGACTAACTCTAGATATTGTCAATCCTCAACAGGAATTTCAGGTTTATCATAGTAAAGATAAGCAAGGTAAACCTCTATCTTTTTATACATTGGGTGATGGCCAAAAATCTGTCTCTGTGACAGTAGCTATTCGGGGTATTCCCAATAAAACAACTCCTGCTGAAGTAGAAGAGGTCTGGGGATGGGTAGAACAAGCTCTATATTTCTCTGGGGTGGGTAGTCGTACTGCCTCTGGCTATGGTTCTTTCAAAAGACTCAATAATCCTACCTTAACTCTTCCTACTAATTATGGTGTAAAATTACTAAATTTTACACTTTATAGTCAGGGGTCTTATGGTGCAGATCAAAGACAAAATAAAGGTAATGAAGATTTACGTCCTGTACATTGGCGAGGTTGGTTGCGTTCATGGGTATTGAGATTTCTTTTAGGGGTAATGTCCAAAAAGAATGCAGAGAAAACCCTAGGAGAGTTGTTAGGAACAATAAATGCAGATAATAATGCTAATGCTGTTAAAGGACAGATACGTTTAAAGATGATACCAGGTAAAACTTGGGGAAAAAGTTCTGGTAATCAGCCTTCTTTTTATCGCTGGAATGGACAGTTAGAACTTAGTGGACCTAAAGATATCCTCAATAATATTATCTTGCCTATTGTTCGTTTTGCTGCCAGCGTTGGCGGTGTAGGACGAGGCTGGCGCAGACCTCTTCATATTTTTACGATGGAGAAAAAGGACTTTTCAAAACCAAATCAAATCAAAAAGATTTCAGCCGCAAGAGGGACACATCTAATCTTAGAACACCAACCCAAAAACGAAGTACCAGATTATGCTCTAAATCCTACTAAACCTGAGATTTGGACAACAACTTATAACAAGTGGTTAGAAGCTGTTAGATCTCAATGGTCTAATCGAATACAGATTGGTGTTAATAATAATATAGATGCTGAGGTTTTTTCTCCTACTACTTGTGCAGTCTATACCGTACCTGGACCTGTTAGAGAACCCCTCATGGAAACAGGAGACCGTTGGGATATCACAGAGGGTCCTCAGACTCGGGGTAAAGGCATGGAGTTGATCTATCGGCCAGCTTATAAAAGGAAAGAAGATCTAGGAGGTAATGCTGGTGGTGGTAGTGCTTCCTGTTCTTGGGCAAGTATTCGGCGTGTTGTCCCAAACCAACAAGAAAATACGGACTCTCAAGAAACGGTATGTCTATTCATGGGGGGAAAAAACTTAAATAATCATCCCAATCATCTGAGATCCCAATTTTTACAAGATCTAAATCGAACAAATGGCAAAATACATTTATTTGGTGTAAAACCCCCACATGGCTAAACAACAATCTAAATCAATCCTCATTGCGACTATCGGCACTCGTGACCTAGCGTTAATGGTTGCTGATAATGAATGGTTAAATGTTGGGAATGATCGTGCTATAGGTGTAATCAGTGAACAGGCTTTAGTTTTAGAGCATTTACAACTATCCCAACAAATGGATTTTCTTTCTCTGAGTGAATATCTCTGTGCTCAATGGTCAGAATATCAGGAGCGTCTCCAGCCTATTATTATTGGCAAGTTACTCCAAGATAAATCTAAGAATTTAAAGAAAATTTATCTTGTAGGAACTAATCAACCTGAAAACAGTAGGTTTAGAGAGAAAGACACCCTATACTCTGCCAAACTTATCAAACTTTGGCTAGAAAAGCATTATCAAATACCTACAGAAATTATCGAACAAGGTAATAATGGCGAAAACCCATCTGATTTTGAGGCAATGTTTGACTGGTGGAAAAAAACATGGGTCAAGATAGAAAAGGAAGGCCAGATTGAAGAATCAACGAAAATTTTACTTTGTCTGAAGGGAGGAGTAAACCAATCCTCCGAAGCGGCCAGAATTACAGCCATCAGTCGCTTTGCCGAAAAGACCTACTTTTATGATTTTATCCAAAATGAACAACAAAATTCTCTGGGGAAACCATCGGCATATACTAAACCTTTCCGAGGCACTAATTATCTTTGGGATCGCCGACAGTCAGAGGCTTTATCCCTTTTAGATAGATGGGATTATTCAGCAGTTTATAAAGTGTTAAATCCCTATTGGCAGACTGCAGAAGATGATGAAGAAATTTTCAAGATTAAAAATAGTCTAGAAATTGCCATACAGTGGAATATGGCTGATTTTGAAAGTTTAGCGACTAGTCAATCTAAAACTCTGGATTGGTGGTCACCTGCCTATGAAACGGCTTATTTAGGGGTAATTCGTTTTAAACAAGGAAGTACCACCGAGGCTATGTTCCATACTTTTAGAGCAGTAGAAGGCTTAATTGTGGATTGGATCAAAAACGAATATAAACCTCATGTAAAAAAAGAAGGTAATAAGTGGGTTTTAAAGCAAACTATCTGTTCCGATGAACAGTTTTTAGAATTTAAAAATTCTGGTCATATTTTCGAACAAAGAACATCAGATATTGACTTGTTTGGCACCAATCTAGATAAAATTCTCAAAATAGCTGAACCAAATATAAAAACCCATCCTGATTGGAAGACGTTTTTTAATAAAACTAGAAATTCCCGCAATAGACTTTTTCATAATCTCCAAAAATTAGATAAAGAAGAAGTTCTTAAAGCATGGATAAGTCAAGACTCCAAACAATGGGAAAGTAAAATTCTGAGCTGTTTAAATTTCCTCTCAAAACAGACATTTAATTCTTTAGAATCTGCTAGTTATATGTCTCGCCTTCATAACTCTTTAAAAGACAAAATCAAAGCTTATAAACCTTAAGATAAAAGGATAAAATTGATCAACTATGGCTATTTTAATTGCTAACTTGGGAACCTCAGATATATCAGTAAAAATAGATGACTATTTTCTTCCCCTCTGGGATCGTTCTGAACCTAATATTAGTTCAGAAAATTTGACATCATTACAGCAACAGTCTTGGAATAATCGCTCTAGTATTATCTGTGATCGTCTCTGTGAAGAACTTCAGGTAGAAAAAAAAATCAATAATCGAAATCAAGAGACATTCTCCTTTCGGAAGTTAATAGAAAAGCTTTTAGATTGTTATAGGAATGATCCAAATACTTGGAAAACCCGTTTAGTTTTTAACAGAATAATAGGGATTCTCTCGGAAGTTAAAGAAGATAAAATCCAGAAGATTTACTTATTTTGTACAGATCAATCTACCAAAGAAGACCCTGATTTTTATGAATTAGACACTATTTATCTATATTCTTTAATTAAAGAATATTTGTCTCAAGAAAATGAATATAAAGATCTTGAACTGCAATTAAAATTAATTCCGAATATTCCTGACTATCAATCTTCTAAAGATGCTCGAAAGAATACTCCTTTAAATGAAGATTTACTTCTTAAATATTATTATCAGGAGTTCCAAAACATCAAAGAAACACTGGGCGATGAGAAAATTCTTGTCAGTATTAAAGGGGGAACTCCCCAAATGCAAAATGCTAGCAAAATTCAAGCAATTTCTTGTTTTTCGCATGATAAAATTATTTTTGTTAATCCTTTATTATCAGTTAAAGGAGTATTAGAAGGAAGTCCTTCTGAGTTTGAGTTTTCTACATACTGGAAATATGCTAGAACTCAGAAATATGAAATCATCCAAAAACTGTTAGAACGTTGGGATTTTGACGGAGCAAAAGTTATCTTGGATGACTGGGAAAAATCATTAGTAGCTTTATTGGATATCAATATACCTCCAGAAGAAAAAGAAGCAATTAACAAAAATAAAGATCTCATTATCGAAGTATCTAAAGTTTTAGATCTGGCTAATAACTATTTAAACCTAGCGAAAGATTCACAGTTATCCTCATTTCCCAATGTTGCTCAATTTATCCAGCAGATTCATAATAATTATGACACTTTATTGAATCTATATAGTCTTTGTAGAATACATTGGGAACTCAATGAAGTAGCTAATTTTCTAACTCGCTTGACTTCTTTTTGTGATGAAGCCTTGTTGGAAATTATGCTAAAACTGGAATTTTCAGGAGAAAATGGGTTAAGTTTTTACAGTGGTAATGCCTATTTAGAAAGAGAAGAAGTTAAACATACGGACTGGTGGCAAGAGTTTGAAAATTTAGAACAATCTATTAATAGTCGAGTCAGTGTTACTCCACAATATATATTACGTGAAAGAGTTAGTAAACGTAATTTTATCACTGCGGTATTAAAGGCGAATAAAAATGCTTTTCCTGCTTGGGAGAATGTTGAAGAATGCTTAAATAAGTTAGATTATTGGGTAAATTTGGGAAGTAAGCTGATTCATAGCGCCCAAGGAGTTTCTAAAGTAAGTATGTCAACTTATTTAAAAGATGATCTAGAAAAGGGGGAAAAAGACGCTTTAAAGGCTTGTGATACTGAACAAATACTTTCTGAACTCACTAAAGTAGCTGAAGCAGTGTTTAAATTATTAGAGCGCTCTCCTGATTCCTATCAGCAATATTTATTTATTAGTACTAGTAACTATTATATCTATACTGAAATTAAGAATTGGGTTATCTTCAGTTGCCATAATATAGCAGTTCTCACGTGAGTGAGATACACGTCCGATCCCCCTCTCCCTGGGGGAGAGGGGTTAGGGGTGAGGGTAGTCACAAGACGTATCTTATCCATTTGAATACCGCTATATATAGATTTACCTAAGCTTAAAACGCAAAATACTAGCTTTCTTCTCGTAAGTAAAACTTTGTAAAGAGCTAGAAAAGAAGCAACAATTCTGGATTATCATAAGTAAATTGGTTTGGTTTTTTAGCCAATTGGTCTACTAGAAACACTTATCTAAACTTGACGTTTAGAAAACACGCCTAGTCCGCCGTGATTCAAACCTATACCTAGTACCTCGAACCAAGCCAGAAGACGATCTATCCTAGGTTCAATCGACTTAGAGTAATTCAACCATGAAGTAACCCGAACTTTTGTACGATTGGCTCTTTTGGCGTTAAAAAGTATCATAAAACACATTCCCGATAGGATGTATGTATAAGTTTTAAGGTCTAATAAGTTGGCTTGTTTATTCCCATAACCCCTCGATTGATTTTGTTTTGGGTCGTTTGGCAATATAGCCTTTTATTCACTACCAACTATATTGGTAGCATATTCTCTAAATTTGGCTCTAATCGAGTAGAGATTCAAAACATTAAGGAAGATGTCAAAGACCTCCTTCGAGTAGCAATGGAACGCTCAAGGTACGCGCTTGGCTGTAATCTTGACGCAGTAATGATTTTAGTAATTTAATACTGTACTTAGTAAGATAAGAATTTTGTTCTATATTTTCAGTCTCAAAAGTCTCAAAAGGCGATTTTCTCAAAGTCTAACGAGTAATGAGACATAGAACCGAGCTTTTATACTATTATCTTTTTAGCAAGCGCGTACCTTGAGCGTACCGTTGCTACTCAGAGGCTATTTTCTTAAGGAATAGTTCCATTTGTCAATGGGGTTGCCTCTTGAGTTGGGTCAGAATATGTCATTATCAAGTGATTTTCTTGAGGAGGAATAGTCCCAAGGGCAACTCCTTCTTTTTGAAATTTTTCTATTATCATTCGGTTTAAAGTAGCAACAATCTTAGAATTATTTTCTTTTTGTGTCCAGGCTATGAGATAAAGTGTGGCGTAATAGTTTTCTATTTTTGAGATAGAAATTTTTGGCGCTGGATCTAATAGAACGTCAGGATTTGATTTAGCTATTTCTAGTAACAGTTTCTCGAACAAGGAAATGTCTTGTTTTAGAGGTATTTGTAATTGTATTTTAAATACCCGATTTTTTTCTTTAGTATAGTTTGTAATAATACTATGCCAAACATCATTATTGGGAACAATTATTTTCTCGCCGTCACCTCCTTTAAGCTCAGTATTTGCTAAAGTAATTGCTTCAACATTTCCGCTAATATCTTTGATTCGTATTTCATCATCAACATCAAAGGGTTTGTAAGCCAAAATCAGCAAACCAGAAGCAAAATTAGAAAGGTTGGTTTGCAGCGCAAAGGCCAAAATAAAACTGACTCCGCCAAATAACGCTAGAATAGGTCCAAAACTAATTTCTAAGGCAGTAAGAGCAAACATTAATCCAACCACAACCCCACCGCGCTTAATAACCATAACGAGAAATTCACGGAAGACGCGGGAAGTGTTCCCAAACTTAGAAAGTAGAAGGTTCACAACTGCGCCTAGCAACTGAGAAAGAAGAAAGGAAATTAAGACAATTCCGAGAAATTGTCCTAGATTTTGCCCCCAACGCAATCCCCCCTGTGTTGATTTCAGCCAACCTACAATACGAACAACTAATCCTTGGGTATCTTCAACATTAATTTTTATCGCGCCAATTGCTTGAATATAATCACGGTAAGGTTTGCTATCTCCACCTTTAATATCTAGCTCGTTTAAGACTGTATTTAGGCGATCAACAATGGCAGTTCGTTCTGCTTGTAATCTTGTTACACTGTTGACTAGTTGAATTTTAGAATTTGATTGATTGTCGGTATTTTTTTGTAAATCTTGCGTGATTTGCTTCAGCTTTTGACCTTTTCCTTGGTTAACAGAGGGCTCTCCTGTAGTTTGATTCTTGTCTTCAACCTTTACGTCTATTTTTTTGACATCGGCTGCTGCTTTGTCCAGCTTTTGAGAATTTTCCTTAATGATCTGAACGTTACTATTTTCAGGAAGTTTAATCTCTTCTCTGGCTTTTTTGAGAGCATCTTGAGCTATTTCTAAATTTTTCTTTGCTTGTTTTTGTTCTGGCGATTTGGGTTTAGCGCTTTTTTTGACTTTTTCTGCTTTCTCAAAAGTAGATATCGCCTCTTCTAATTTATCAATCTTTTTCGTAGCGTCCTGATATAAGAATGAACCAAACACAAACTCACTTCTCACTTTTTTTGCTGCTTCTAAAAATTGATGACTACTTTCCAACTCTTCTGTTTGTTCTGATTCTGTTAAAGCATTGCTTAAACCTTTTTCATTTTTCAGTGTTTTTTCTGTTGTGGAAGCTTCTTTGACTTTCTCTTGGGCTTTCTTGATATTTTCTTTAGTTTCTTCTATTTTTTTGAAGGCTGCTTCATATTCTGGCGAACCTTTAGCAAAACCTACTTGCGTTTTCTCCGTTTCGGCGAGATCTTTCTTGGCTTGTTCTAGTTCAACCAAGGCTTCTTTTTGTTTATTAATTGCCGAATTTTGACGCTGTATCGCAATTTCCGTATTGGCTATTTCTTTTTGTTTTTCTTTTAACAGAAGCATCCAGCTTATTGCTTCATTTTGCAATTCCTCAACATTGAGAGGTTTTATTGTTAATTCTAGTTCTTTAATATCAATTGAAGAATTTTTAGTCGTAGTTGCTGCTAAAGGATTGCCTTCAGCTTTTGCCTTCCCAACTTTAGTACTAGGTTCACTTGCTGTTGGCTGACTAGAAGCAGTTTCATTAGCACACACTGGGGGAGAACCGCCAACCGAAAAAACTACCAAAAACACTGTGATTACTATTCTTTGAAAACGATTGCCCATTTTTTTTCTCAAAAATTCTTCATTATTTAGTTTATTTGATCTTAGTAAGGTCTGATGATCGTTATAAAGCAAAAAAGTTAATATAACAATATGTAGCATTGTGTATTTAGGTAAGACATACTAAACTATCCTCAAAGCCAGACTTAGAAAGGATTTCACTCCCTTGTGCGTAGTCGCACGGAAACGTGCCTGCGGCACTGCGTCCCCCAGTCCCGTAGGGACGCGCAAGCGCTGGGGACTAGGCACTAGGGTCAACCGACTCCTGCTATAGTTAGCCTCTGAGTAGCCACGGTACGCTCAAGGTACGCACTTGCTCAAAAGACAATAGTATAAAAGCTCGGTTCTATGTCTCATTACTCCTTAGACTTTGAGAAAATCGCCTTTTGAGACTTTTGAGACTGAAAATATAGAACAAAATTCTTATCTTACTAAGTACAGCACCAAATCGCTAGAATCATTACTGTGTCAAGATTACAGCCAATTGCGTAACTTGAGCGTTCCATTGCTGATGCTGTTGGTTAACTTCACAATAGATTCTCAAACCCAATAAACTCGTTTGACATTGCTTGACTAAAACAACGTATGAGTCGATATTTCAGGCTCAAATATTGAGTTGCCCAACAGCATCCATTGCTACTCGAAGGCGAAGACCTAAAACTTGGTAATAGATAGATACTTTTCTTGGTACTTACTATGGTTTATTAGTATTATGTAGATCGTCCCTAACGTAGTGCCAAAAAGAGTTTTGGTCAGAAAAATCAGATTGGATTTTAGCAGGAATTAATTCGCTTCCATCACTATGATGGACAGACTTTTCATTCTTGTTGTCCGTGGTGCTTGTGTTTTTTAAGGTTTGTTTATACATAATAAAATCATATCATATAAAACAAGATAAATACATAATGGGGTTTTGTTTCTACTTTAGGTGAAAGTAAATAATTAGCTGGAGGCTTTATCAGAAAAAAGGGTCTAAAACCTCCCCCTACCCTCCTTTCAAGGGTAGGTTTTTAAAAATTGGGTGTAGTGCAGACAAGGAGGACAAGGTAGGAAAGTGGACAAGGAAGAAAAACAGTATAATATTCGCTTTTTAACAGTACAAATTAAGAAAAAAGCCGAT
>Ga0209085_1000616_pt1 | contig 25505 bp, 20 predicted proteins | sample C_131016_EF_Meta_FD_187310 | JGI IMG/M metagenome (GOLD analysis project Ga0209085, IMG submission 187310) | Freshwater microbial communities from Lake Croche, Canada to study carbon cycling - C_131016_EF_MetaG (SPAdes) (version 2) | ecosystem: Environmental > Aquatic > Freshwater > Lake...
GAGTTGTCAAGAAAACTAGGGCGAAATTTCCTGCCAGAAAGCGAAAGCATAGAGGAAGTAGCTCTAATGTTGAAACACGAACTTTCGCTATTCACAGCACCGCTTAAAACTTAACCGAACGGTATTGGGAGGAAGCTTGTCACGAATTAAATAAACGAATAGCGTTAATGGTACGAAAAGAGGTATTTTCTCAACGGATTGGGCAGAATCTATGGGCTGATGCTATTTCTCTAGCTGAAACCAGAATGTCTTTAATATCTTATGAAATCTATGCCTCCTATGAAACCATAGCGCTTGCTCGCATCCCTCACGACCCTGATGACTGGCCTACTGTTGCCCTAGCTTTAGTGCTAAAAGCTGGAATTTGGACTTCTGACAAAGATTTTCTGGGCTGCGGTTTACCTACGTGGACTACCGAAACACTGATTTCTTATCTTGTCAATGAATATCAAAGAACTTAATTAACTGTTTTAACCAAACAATGTCTTCACAATCGAGTCTTTTTTAAAGCCGTTGATAATTGTCGTAATCTTTCACTGACTTCTAGGTTGATTTCTTGGGGTTTTAAATGCGCGGGAAGTTCTGCTAAAAGACGTGGATTTCCTTGTACCCATTCATTTTGAGCCACTCCTGTCCAGGTTCCCTCTTTCTCTCTAAAATTATCTACTAAACCTTTAAGTTCCTGAACACAGTATGATTTAAAGCCAGCCGCATCAAAAATGGCAGAGTTTAAGTAGGTTTCAAAGGCATTGAGATCATTTTCAATTTCAAAAATTACTTCTTTTTGGGGTGATTGGTAATTATCTGAAACAAATCTTTTAGTTTCTTTGGAGACTTCTGTTACTCCTAAAACTCTCTGCCTAATATCAGGGTTAAAAAGTAAATCAGACCCATATCTGACATATTTTTTAAGAACTTTGAAAGCATTTTCTTGACCATTATAGTAATTATCTATAATTTCAATATCTATGCCAATACTTTCAATGATACCCTTCCTCAGATCACTCTTGACTGGACCGCGAATCAAGACTTCTGCGACGGGACGAGCAAAGCGTAAAAATAACACACTTAAACTATTCTCTAGTTTAGCTAAAAAATGTTCTTCCGAATTTTCTATTAATCTCTTTTGTACTTGATTGCTACCCCATAATAAAATTGTCATATATGCAACTAAGTTGAGGGCTTCATCTTCTAGTTCTATAGCTAGTTGTCTGGCTAGAGAAGATAAGAGCTTGCTAATATCCCTATACAAGTCTTCACGCCAAATATAATTTATCTTATCAGCATCAAACACAGGATATGAATTAGCCTTGAATATAATATCTTTTTTTCTAAATGTCTCTTCTCTGAGTTTTTCCATCTCAGTTTTAACAATTTCCAGATATCGTTCACGAAACTTTTCTGCACTCACTGATTTTTCTGTGCGTAGCACAGTAGAGGTAGTAGTTAAATTTTCTAAAGTTTTATTGACAACTGAAGAATCATAAAAATTTTGTAGATCGGCTTTAATCTGTTCCCATTTTTGTTTCCACCATTCGTTAAATGAAATTCTCTGTCTCTCTTCTTCAAAACGTTTGGCATCTTCAGGGTTTTCGGGATATCGCTTTTTAACTAAGTTATAGATGTCTTCAGAAGTATTGATTATTTTATTTATAGAAGTTTCACATCTTTTTTTCAATACCGATACACGTTCAGTATTAATATAGTTAAATATTTTCTCCTTTATTATTGGTATTCCAGTGCCATCTTTTTTGAGAATTTCTTCATCGTTGATTTCGGTTAGGGTTTTTAACTTAGCTTGAATAACACTTACATCTCCAAGGTCTGATTTAGTTTGTTCTCCTGCTAAATTATTTAATATTAGATAAGCTCCTGCTGAACCATAAACAATACGTTCTTCTGGTAAATTTGCCCGTTTAAGCCAATCTTGAGATGCTACTTGAATATGGGTTTTAAGTGATTCTTTAGTGCCTAATAAATCAATACCACTTAAAAAGACAAATAGCTTATCAGCAATAGTTACATTTTTGTCACCACTTTCTGTAAATTCTATAAGTTGCAGTTCTGGACCTCTAATATTTGAATAACGTTGTATAACTATCACAGCATCACAGTCTGAAAGCATATTTTGTGCTTCATCAACGTGTTTTGCTAAACCAGAATCTAAACCAGGAACATCATAAAAGACAATCCCTTCAGCTTGAGCCAGTTTATTAGTATAAAGTCTGGCTTCTAGAACAGCATGAGCATATTTTACATCTGCTACATATTTCTTTAATGGTTCCCTAACATCTTCAAGTCGAGTAAAGGGAATATTGAGATTACCTTCTCTTATTACTTCGTTTAAAGTTTCTTGATTTGCTTGTATAGTATTGAGATCCTCATTTGCTTCTTTTGCCCCAGATTTCTCTAGTTCTTGTATTAAGTTTCTAAACTGTTCATCCGTTTTAGTTTGTACTTCTAGACGTTGAGCCGATTCATGTTCTACTGAGTAAATTTGTGTTGTGGTAAATGTACATCTTGCACCCTTAGCAGGAAGTAGATCACATTCTAACCAAGCATTAATAAAAGTACTTTTTCCCGCTTTCTCTAATCCTACTACAGCTATACGAAACTCCCGTTTTTTGAGTCTTGCGAGTTGACGACGAGTTGGTTCTTCTTCTTGGAGAAGTATGTTTTTTAAGTGAGTGGGAACTTCTGCTTGAGGTAATCTAGCCAAACTAATTGCATATTTGTGTAGTTCTAGAACATCAGTCAGACGAGTTTCATAATAAGATGATGCGGTTTTCCAATCCATTTTTTTTAAGTTCCTTAGACACGGTTAAATACTTCTAAACCTGACAGACTTTTCAGACAAGCTAATTCTTTAATCTTACCTTGTCCATTAGGTGGAAGATTTCTTTTCAGAATATATCGAATTGTTTTATCAATCATTTCTTGTCCATTGGGAATATCAATTCTCATATAAACTTCTAAATTACTGTCACTTAGAATCTCTTTATCTGTTGTTTCTAAATATAGCTTGTCGGCTTTTTGAACTTCTGTACATAAAAAATAGGAGGCAGCATCTATGAGTTGTTCTATATCAAAGGTCTTGAGCACCATCTCATTTTGTAAAGAACTAGCTACCGATGCTGGAACAATTAGACATAAAGCTACAGTAAGTGGTGGTCGAGGTAGGTTTGTTCTTTTCTTTCCTCCTGCTTGTATTTGTTGTTCCTCGACAGAGTTAAGATAGTTTTCACATAACAAAGGTCCAGCCAGTTTACAAGCTGTTGCTACAATTCCAAATCGTTCCTTGTCTTTTAATCCTGCTGCTATTGTATTCACAAAATTGGGGATCTTAAACCCCAACATATCGGTACCTTTTTTTAGATGAGGTGTGATTTCATTAACAATCTTATTATCTTCATCTAGCGTTGCAGAACTTTTGATACCATACTGATTACAAATAGCATCAGCTTGTTCTTTATCTGTAGAGAGTATTTCATATATAACATGATATAAAACACCCCTTCTTTGAGTTTTAATCTGGGGATAAATTTTTTCAAAAATCGGATGATATAAGTCCTCTAAATTGTTGTTTGCCATAATTTTTTAAACCTCTTCTTTTAAAAATATTGCCAAACTAGAAAAGTCTTTTGCCAGATTTTGAGCTTTTTGCTGCATAGGTTGCCAAACATTTCTTTGTTGTTCATAATCCAAAGTAATGTCTTGATTAGCTTTATCAAGTCTAGCTTGATAACGGTCAATAATATCATTCTGAACTTTCCCTACATTTTTTTTTAGAGAATCAATCTGTTCTAATAACCAGTGTGAAATTTGATTGACTATTTCTGGTTCTGCCTGTTTTGCCTGATTTGTCCAACCTGTCAGCAAAACTTCTACACTGGGAATGTTGGCATTATCACTAGAACGAGTTTCATATTTAGTGTCATAAACCGTTCTGGTTGCTATCCATAACGTCCACCATATTCTTTCTTCTCTTGCAACTTGTATTGCCTTCTGATAAGTTCCTTCTTCAATTGCAAAACCTGCTTGAAAACTAAGGTTTATTGTCAGTTTATCATCTACTCTATTTAATTGGGATTCAGGAAATTTGATTGATATATCAGGTGCGATCTTATTTGCTCCTTGTTCGATATAAGATAAATGGCAATTGAAGAGTTCTCGTACTGCATCATACATTCTATTTATTTCTTGCTCAGAAATTTGTTTTAACACTTCTTCCATGACAAGACTTAAATGAATAGCTAATAGGTTTAACTCTTCATTTATTTGTCTAAGTTTATTTTTCTCTTCATCTGTTTTGGCTATGATTGTTTTACCTTCTTTAGCAATATAACCTGTATAGCCTAAATTAATTAGTTTGGTTAAGTTTTTTCTGAGTAAATTTACCTTTAAAGGATTAGCTTTTTTCAAATTAGGACTATCCAAATCTATTCGCGCAGTCTCTAAGGACTTAGCAACTGATTCTAGAACTTGAGCTATTCCTTGACCTAATTCTCTTTTCCATCCGTAAAGTGGATATAATTTCTCTCCTAATTGATCGTAAGGTTCTATATTTTGGAGTTCTTTAAGTTTTGATTCAAGATAAAATACAGGATCTTCTTTTGAATCTTTTACTAAAACTTGTTTAATTTTTTTATTTATCTCCTCAAAAGGTTCTTTTAAATTTCTGCTAGTAATTTCCAGAAATTGTTCTAATGCGTATCTAATCTGTGAAATATTCGCGCACTCTATTTGATATTTTTCATTTGAACTATTAAGTATGGCTCTTGTTGTTTGAACAATCCATTCCGTTATAGCATTTCCAGCAGTAACATTAAAGCGTTCTATAATTTGCGGTATGATCAACTGGGGAAAATGTTGAGTAATATGATTTCTTAAAGTCTGTTGAAATTCTTCTGCATAAGATTTTTGCCATAATTCTTCTGCGACTCTATTCCTATCATGTCTAGACCACCTTTGCGTGTTGCGTGGCAGATCTTCCAAGATATATTTATCAATTAGTCCATTAAATTGATTATCTGCTTTGTCACAAGCACTAGTGCTTTTAACATGATCTATATTCTGTATCTGGAGAGCTAATAAAGCAGGCCAAGTACTCAGTTTCACGACTTGTAAATTCTCAATTTCTTCGGTATATTCTTTTAAGTGATCAGTTAATTCTTTTTTTATACTTCTAATAGTTTTTTGAACAAAACGATTCTCTGATTCGGGCCAGTTTCTATCTTTTCTAAAAGCATCAATACGATTTAGAACAAAGAGCATTCGAGCAGGAGAACCACCTAACTCTTTAACCTGTTGTACAACTTCTTGTAAGAGGCTCTTAACTCTCTGGGGATCTGTTTCTTCACTGTTGTATGTTACTATACACAAAGCTTCACGACATTGTTTAATAACATTTGCATTACCTTGATCACCGACATAGGCTAAACCAGGTAAATCTAGAATTTTTACTTTAGCATTGCGTGGTAGTTCCAGCTTAGATTCTGTTAGTAGTCTAAAAGGATAATATATAGTAGATTGTGGACAGACTAAATGAGGATTATCTTCTCTGTTTTCGATATAATCTATCATTACTCCATATAAGCGCTGATAAATCTCTTCTTCTGTAATATGTCTCCATTCTCCACATTCCCATAATGCTCCTAGTGTTGGATGAATTATAAGAGATTTTTCTTGACTATATTCAATTGTGACCGCTCCAGCACTCATTTCACTGACTGCTACAGGCACAATTTCGGCTCCACATAATAAGTTTACCAGAGTGCTTTTCCCACTACTGGTGGTTCCTGTCGTAGCAAGGACGAGAGTAGGATTTCGCAACTCATCAATCAGTTTATTTAAAGCTTCGTTTAATTTACTAGAGAGTTCTTGGATCTCAGCATGATATGTATGTGGTAAATGCTCAATAATTTCTTGGTAAAAATTCTGCCAACCTTTAGCAAGGAGTTTTGCTTTTCCTTCTACATCCTCAAATACTCTATATACTGTTTCACCCATTTTTGCATCCTTTTATTGTATTTACACTAATACTGATTATCATTATAGATCATGGTTCAGAAGACAGTAACACTTTAGTCCTAAAATTCCAAATTATTTAAGATTTGAGACATTTTGATACATAATTTCCGCCGAAAGTTGGTGTCATAGATAGTAGTCGCCCTGCTCTTGTGCCTCACGGACAAGCTCATCTAGGATGGCTTCCCGTTCCCGATCGTCCGCTGCCTTATAAGCCATTACGTCCTCCTTACGTAACCGTCGGTGTTTTCCGACCCTCCGATATGGGATGGCCCGTTTATCTAGCAGCTTAATCAAGAACGGGCGGGAGACGTTCAGTATCTCAGCCGCCTCCGTAGTGCTGATCTCTGTGTCTTCTGGGATAATGGTCATCCTTTATTTTTAAAAACTTTTTAATAATGTTTCCAAGCTAGAAAATTCTTCTGCCAAATTTCTAGCTTTTTGTTGCATAGTTTGCCAAATGTTTCTTTGTTGTTCATAATCAAAAGTAATTTCTTGATGAGCTTTATCCAGTCTAGCTTGATAACGTTCAATAATATCATTTTGAATTTCTCCCACATTCTTTTCTAGAGAGTCAATCTGTTCTAGTAAACAGCGTGAAATTTCATTTATTATTTCTAATTCTGCTTGTTTTGCCTGAGTTTTCCAACCTGTAAGTAAAGCTTCTAAACTAGGAATTTTTGTTTCATAAATGGTTTCTTCTATTAACCATAACGTCCACCATATTCTTTCACGCCTTACGTTTTCTGTAAAACCTGCTCCCAAAGGAAACCCTATTGTTGGTTCCCCATCACCTTTCCTAAGTTCCACTTTAGGGAATGTGATTGATATATTAGGGGCAATATTATTTGCTCCTTTTGCGAGATGGGATAAATGGCAATTGAAAAGTTCTAACACTGCCTCATACATTCTAGTTAATTCTTGGTTAGAAATTTGTTTTAACACATCTTCCATGACTCTGCTTAAATGAATAGCTAATAGGTTTAACTCTTCATTTATTTCTTTAAGTTTATTCTTATCTTCGTCTGTTCTTGCTCTGATAGTTATACTTTTTTGACCCCTCGAAGCTGAACCTAAATTAATTAATTTTTTTAAGGTTTGTTCGAGCAAATTTACATTTTTAATACTGGCTTTTTTCAAATAAGGACTATCTAAATCTACCAGACCAGTCTCTAAAGAGTTGGAGACTGATTCTAGAATTTGGTCTATTCCTTGTCCTAATTGCCCTCGCCATCCATAAAGTGAATATAATTTTTCTCCTAATTCATTATAAGGCTCAATATTTTGGAGTTCTTTAAGTTTCAATTCAATATACAAAACAATATCTTCTTCTGAGGTTTTTGTTAAAACTTGATTAATTTTTTCATTAATCTGCTCAAAAGGCTGTTTTAAGTTTCTATTACTAACTCTAAAAAATTGTTTTAATTCTAATCTAATATTGGAGATATTCTCACATTCTTTTTTATATTTTGCTTCTGAACTATTAAGAATGGCTGTTGTTGTTTGAACCATCCATTCTGTTATAGCATTCCCCGCCATAACATTAGAACGTTCTAGAATTGGCGGGATTACTAACTGAGGAAAATATTGAGTAATATGGTCTTTTAAAGTCTGTTGAAATTCCTCGGCATAAGATTTTTGCCATAATTCTTTGGCGACTCTGTTCCGGTCATGTATAGACCAATTTTGGGTCTTCCGTGGCAGATCTTCCAAGATATTTTTATCAATCAAAACTCTACAATGATCTTCTGCTTTTTCACAGGCATTAACGCTTTTAACCTCATCTAGATCTTGTATCTGGAGAGCTAATAAAGCTGGCCAAGTACTCAATTTTAAGATTTGTAGATTCTCAATTTCTTGTGTATATTCTTTTAACTGCTCAGTTAATTCTTTTTTTATACTATTAATGGTATTCTCAACAAACCGCTCCTCTGTTTCTGGCCAGGTTTGATCTGCTCTAAAAACATCAATACGATTCAGAACAAAGAGCATCCGAGCAGGAGAACCTCCTAACTCTTTCACCTGTTGTACGACTTCTTGTAGGAGGCTCTTTACTTTTTGGGAATCCGTTTCCGCACTGTTATATATTACTAGACACAAGGCTTCACGACATTGTTTAATAACATTTGCATTACCTTGATCACCGACATAGGCTAAACCAGGTAAGTCCAGAATTTTTACTCTAGCGTTGCGTGGTAGTTCTAGCTTAGATTCTCTTAGGAGTCTGAAAGGATAATATATAGTAGATTGTGGACAGGCTAGATCAGGCTGGGTTTTTCTGTTGTGGATATAATTTATCATCACTCTGTATAAGCGCTGACGAATTTCATCTTCTGTAATATCTCGATATTCTCCACATTCCCACAATGCTCCTGGTGTTGGATGAATGATAAGAGATTTTTTTCGACTATATTCAATAGTAACTACTCCAGCACTCATTTCACTGACTGCTACAGGCACAATTTCTGCTCCACATAATAAGTTGACCAGAGTGCTTTTCCCACTACTGGTGGTTCCTGTCGTAGCAAGGACCAGAGTAGGATTCCGCAACTCATCAACCAGCTTATTTAAAGCTTCGTTTAATTTACCAGAAAGTTCTTGCATCTCAGCATGATATGTTTTTGGTAAATACTCAATAACTTCTTTGTAAAAGTTATTCCAATCTTTAACAAGGATTCTGGCTTTTACTTCTATATCGCCAAATACTTTATATACTCCTTCACCCATTTTTGCTTTTATTGTATCTGCAAGAATACCTATTACCATTATAGATCATGTTTGAGGACAAGGTAACACTTTGGGCAGTAATTCCAAATAATTCACGATTTAACAGATGGCTCTATTTCCGCCATTCAGGGGAAACACTGAAATCAAAACTTAGTTATTCTCAACATCTATATTTTTTTAGGGAAGACTATAAAATAGAGGTATGTTAAGAGGAACTTAAGTTACTTTTCTTAAAAACCCTCTATTTGTTCCCTAATTCCCTAATTCCCTACAACCTATTCCCTATTCCCTGTTCTCTATGAGGGTGATTTTGAATGAACGCGAAAATTAGCACTGTTTACTGCGTCAATCCATCTTGTCCGGAACCGAAAAACCCTGCAGATGCAACAAATTGTCAAGCCTGCGAAGCCAAACTCCTGTTAAATGAGCGTTATCAGGTTTTAGGTATTTTGGGGAAAGGAGGCTTTGGCGCTACATTTGCCGCTATAGATATAGTACTGCCAGGGAAGCCGATCTGTGTTGTCAAACAACTGCGTCCCGCATCTAATGATCCCCAAGTCTATAAAATGGCTAAGGAACTATTTATCAGAGAAGCACAGACCCTAGGTAAAGTAGGGGGACATCCTCAAGTTCCTCGCTTATTAGATTACTTTGAAGAAAATCAACAGTTTTATTTGGTACAAGAATTTGTCAAAGGCAATAACTTACACCAAGAGGTCAAAAAGCGCGGTCCTTTTCCAGAAGCAGGGGTTAAACAGTTTTTAACGGAAATTCTGCCTATTCTGGACTACATTCATTCGCAAAAAGTAATTCACCGCGATATTAAGCCAGCCAACATAATTAGGCGAGAACAGGATAAACAGTTAGTTTTAATTGACTTTGGCGCTGTCAAAAATCAAGTTAATTCTGTAGCCGCCGGGAACAATGTTAATACAGCTTTAACTCAATTTGCTATAGGTACGGCTGGCTTTGCTCCACCGGAACAATTAGCAATGCGGCCTGTCTATTCTAGTGATATTTATGCACTGGGAATTACTTGTGTTTACTTACTGACGGGGAAGTCTCCTAAAGATATAGAATCTGATCCCACAACAGGGGAGTTACTGTGGGCTAAAAATCTGGATTTGAATGAATCTTTTGTCAAGGTTTTAAGAACCATGCTGGAAGTGAACGTCAAACAGCGCTATAAAAGTGCGAAAGAAGTACTACAGGCTATGAATGCTCTACCCTATGCCGAGAGTCTAGCAGAAGGTATGTTGAGCATAAATACTGGTGCTACATCTTTTAATAAATTAGTTACAGGAATAGGGCAAATTCCAGTAGTCACTACAGAGGGAGATTCATCTATTACACAAACGGGAGTAAATACCGCTCAAGGTAGTAGATTCAATAGAAATACTGAGGTGCGAAACGTAACTTCTGGAACCATAAAAGATCCAGGCAGGACAACAGCCGTTCAAAATACTTCGGCTAATTTGGCAACTATCAGCGGAAAAAATTCTAATTCTAGTTCAAGCAAGATTTTAAGGCTTTATGAACAGGATAAAAAAGATTTTGCTCAACAACAATTAGAAAATTTGATTTTAGTAGGAGTTGCTGTGCCTGGTATTAGATTTTCTGAAGCTAATTTAACTAAAAGCAATTTTCAGGAGTCGGATCTCTCAGAGGCTAACTTTGAAAAGGCTAAATTAACTCGTGCCATTTTTAAACAAACAATTTTAAGAGGCGCTCAAATGAATCAAACTGACCTAGAAGGGGCAGATTTAAGAGGGGCAGATCTCAGAGGGGCAAATTTAAGAAGCGCTAATCTCAAAGGAGCAAATTTTTGTGGTGCGAATCTCCAAAATGCTCATGTGCGCAAAGATCAATTAGTACAAGCCAAGACTAATTGGCTGACTGTCATGCCATCGGGAAAACGTGGTCTGTGGTGAGGGCGAGTGGGGGTAAGGGCGTTGAACTTAATGGAAATCAATACGCATAATAGAAAGATCGTCATTGAAATTATGTTCGGGGTTTTTTCTTTTGACTTTATCTAGTATATCGTCTAAATTTTTATTAGAAAATGTATGTTGATACTTAAGTAAATCAATAAAATCATTCAGTTTCCACATATCGCCATTGAGTTGATTAATTTCATAGATTCCATCACTAAAAATATAGAGACTAGATGGTGCGACTATCCTGCACTTATCTTCTACATAATCAGAATCAGGAAACATACCTACAGGGAAACCAGTAGTTTTAAGATATTGTTTTTCTAAAGGCTCATAGGGATCATTATTTAATAAAATAGCTGGTGGATGTCCCGCTGTAGAATAGGTCAAAACTTTCTTTTTTTTATTATAAACTCCATACCAGATTGTAAAGTATTTATCATTGCGATGTGTCATCTGAAAAGTTCGATTTAAGCCCTTGAGAACTTCTTTTGGTTGATAGTAATTAACTTGGTTTAATCCTCTGTAGCGAAGTAAATTAATGACCGATAAAGAGGGAAGGGTCGCTTTTAAGCCATGACCAGCAACATCTAGAAGGTAAATCACCAAATTATCTGCATCTAACCAGTAATAATCTAGACAGTCACCACCAAGTCGACAAGAGGGAATAAAGCGAAAATCAATAGAGAGTGTAGTATCTACAAAAGGTTCAGGTAAAATAGAGCAGACATAGTTAGAAGCTTCAGATAATTCACTCTCTAAGAGCTTTTTTTGTTCTTGGAGAGCTTGATTTAATTGGTATAATCTCAAACCGGCGCGAACTCTTGCTTTGAACTCGTTGAGTTCAATAGGTTTGCACAAGAAGTCGTCGCTTCCTGCATCTAACCCCTTGATCCTGTCATCTACTGAACCAAGAGAAGTAAGTAGAATAAAAAAAGTAGCTGAGAGTTCAGGTAGGGTTTTCACTTGATGGCAGACATCTAACCCACTAAGTCCAGGCATTAACCAATCACAGATAATTAGGGACGGACGATACTCTAAGGCCTTAGAAAGACCTTCTTCCCCTGTGGTCGCAATAATTACTTCATAACCACTTTGTGTCAGGGTACGTTTAAGAAGTTTTTGAATGATCGGATCATCATCAATGATTAAGATAGGGTTTTGCATAAAAACCTAGTTTGCGCTAGTTCGGTTAACAATTCTTTAGTTTAATGTTTGTTCCAAGTTTCTAAGATAGAGATATCATAGAAGATATGAGTAGTCTAAAACACTAATTTAAAAGTAAAATATCCAAAAATCATGTCGTTAATAGTCCTAAGTAATTTTTTTAAGTCGCCTTTTTTGAAATTAAATGGAAGTTCAATGAGGATAGTCCATAGTACAACAAACATACTTAAGTTGATTTATAATAATATTTTTCTCCACCCCACACGCCCCTTAGTCAGGGAGGTGGCAAGAGTCATGTGGTGGATTGAGTATTTTTTGTTCTCTAAGTATACTAAAAAAATTTCCTTCTCTGTCACTAGCGAACTCAAATCGCTGTCTCAGGTCTTGTTTTATTTTGAAGAACTCAACCAGCCTTGGATACCAAAGAGAGATTGGCTACAATTCAAAATAGCCTTAGCTGAAGGATTTACCAATGCAGTTCGGCACGCCCATAGATATCTCCCCCCCTCTACCTTAATTGATATTCAGATTTATTTATGTGAACAAAGTCTAAAAATGCGTATTTGGGATTATGGTCCTGCTTTTGATTTCCAACGATTTGCTGATGATCATGAGCAATCTAGAAAAAAAGAACTAAAAGCCGGAGGTCAGGGTATTTATGTTCTGAGGAAGATCTCAGATTATTTGAGTTACACTCGCATAGACAACAATCGGAACTGTCTTGTCGTCATTAAACAATTTTCCCATTAATTTAGACGAGGGAACAGGGAATATTGTTCCCCGTGGGCTTACTGTATAATTTCTTTGAGATCCTCTAAAAATCGAGCTTTAAATATTGCTAGCATATCTTTTAATTCAGGTTTACCACTAGCGGATCCACTTGCCCCCATAGCGATAATTAAAGCACAATGACCTTGGGTTTGTTGACAAGCTAAAGACCATTTTTGACGTAACTTTTTATATTTAGGGTCTTCTATATCGAACTCATCAAAAAGATAAATATTGCCATTATTGGTTTGTAAAAGACCCAATTCTCGATCTAGTCCTAACTCCAAACTTTCTACTTGATGAAGACAGACTACTTTTAAACCCCCTGTGGCTTCTAGAACTTCTATAATTTCCTTAGCTTTAGGACGTGTTGTTTGAATCAAAATAACAGGTAAAAATTCTCCTAAAGAAGCAGCTGGAAAAGCAGCCGAATAAGTTTTAGGATTCTCCAGTAATTTAGTGATAAATTCTCGGCTAACTACATCTAAACTAATGAGAGAATTATCTGGGATGAGGTCGCTATTTATTGGTATATTTATGCCGTTTTCCTCATCTTCTTCGTCTTCATCATCCTCATCATTTTCCATCATTTCCAAGAGTTCGCAAGAGATCTCTGGTTGAGTAGAAATAGTCACAGAGATCATTGATTTATTCTCAGGCAGGGGGGAAAGAGGCAGACTATAAGTTTTAGTTAAAAAGGGAACCGGGTCTTTTTCTAATTGACGATGTGAAGCGCGGCAAAAGCGCAAGAGAGCAATCAAAGCCACATAAATAACACTTGCTTCATCTTCATCTAGAAAACGGCGTAAGCCCTCATAGGGATGTATACTACCTAAAACGGCTTCCACTTCATTAGAATCTAAATCTCCTATGTCCAGATCTTCATCATCATCTAAATCCCAATCTTCTAGAGCTTCATAATTGATAAACCAGCAATCTTGACTGAGAAAGATCTGCTCTAAATTATTCATAGAGTCTTCTTCTAAGGCGGCTTGACGAAAACGTTTTAAAGAATCCAAAGAACGATAAAAAATCATTCCATATTCTTGTTCAGACATTCCTAAAACACAGAGATAGATAGTTTGAGAATGGATTTCCTTTAAATCAATGGTAATAATTTCATGATCAGCAATATATTCCCATGGTGCTTCTTGCCATAATTCTTGAGTAAGTTCTTGAATAGAAGAATTATAAAGAGGAGGTAGTGCTGGAGGCCGCCCAACTTGTGATTCAGCCAAAGTTCGAAATATTTCGTCAATGAGAGGGAGTTCTGGTTCATATTCAACGAGAATATTTAGGCTTTGTAGAGCGCCCCTTAAGAAAAATTGTATCTCACGGTTGCGAACTAAGATTTTTTGTGGACGACTTGGTCTAATTGCTCCCATTGGGGTTTCCATCGCCCGAATTAAGGTACGCACAATAGCTTCAGGTCCTAGGTCGGCAGGAACAATTTCCATTGCTCTAACACAGCCTTCTGAACGATCAACCCAAATAACACATTGTTCAGAATTCGCATTTGGATCAGATGTTGTGGCCAAGGAACGTCGGTCTCCTTCCCAGACAGATGGTTGTTGCAGTAATTTTTTGAGGCGACGTTGTGTAGTTAGAGTGAGACTATTCATAGAATTTATAAAATAAGCGGGTAGGCATCTAAATTACAAGTGCAGACAGGGATTAGTGATGCAAATCCAGTCCAAAATAAGGAGGGCTAAGTCATTATTTAAGTACGAAGATTATTGATGTGTGAAAATGAGCAGAATTGCTAGTTTCCCTAAACTAGACCCTCTGGCTAGTTAATCCATTTTATCGATTTTTCTGTTTCTCTGCCTGCAGTGCGCTGCTCAGTGATCTTCAACAACCTGATAGACAAAGCTGAAAGTTGCCCAACTTTTGAGATCTAGTTTGTAAAAATCGGCTGAAGGAGTAGTTACCCCTTCGGGAGTTGGATTGTTTCCCTTGTTGAGATCTTCTAGTATTGATTGGGCAATATCTAAAGAATAACTTGGTTTTGTGGCAATAGTTGTTTCGGCAATGGTTTCTAAGAGTTTTTGTGTCTTGGGAAAAGATGATTGAGAACAGATGAGATAAATCTCCCTATAGCCTATAGAAGTAGGTGTTTCTGGGTCACTCAGATAAACTTCCTGAGGTTGGATAGCGTTTTTGCTTAAAAAGGTTGCCCTAATGCCTTCTCTCGGGTCAAGACCAACTAGGAGGACTGTGATGGGATCTTCACTGAGATTTTCTAGGCGATATTGCAGTAAACTTCCTTGGGTTATAGAGACTAATTCAGGATTGGGCGCTGTCTGAGCTAGAACCAATGCTCCTCTAGTGGCTTGCTTAATTAAAGTTTGCTCTTCAGTACCGAGTTTTTTTTCTAAACTGAGCCGAAGTAATAGTCCTGAAGAGTAACTGTTGAGGGTTAAGCGCCATAATTTGAGGGCTAATAATTGTTTTAACTGAGGTAGCAGACGACCAATAGCTGATTTGAGGGCATCATTAGGTAAAGAAACCGTTGTTTGAGGTAAAAGTTCTCCACTTGGGGTAAAAAGGGCATAGCTAGCCGTAGTTGAGTCAGTTTTATTGAAACGTTTGGAGAGCAGACAGTCTGCCGTAATTTCCCCAACAGGCACAATGGAAGTCGTTAAAGGTAATGTCGCTAGGGCACTGGTTGCATCTACTCTTTCAATGCGTTCTAGACTGCTATCTAGGGCAATTATAAGAGGGAGAGCCCGGGGAATGACTCGGAGAGTTTCTTGGAGGAGAGAGCCTGGAACTAAGGCTGTTTCTTTTAAAGGTTGGTCATTGAGAAGACGACATTTCGCCATTTGTCCTTCTTTGCTTTTTACTTTTACCACGAGAGAGTCATCACCTACTAAGCTATAACAGGAATTAATACTGACATAAGGCAGTACAAATAGGCTTAAGCCTGTTAATTTAATTTGTAGAGTGTTGTTTTCTTCATCTATGCTGGTGACGAATGCTGCCGCACCTTCAGAGGTTTTAGGTGGGACAAAATAACTTAAAAGATCAGTCTTTTCTTTATTAGTTCCTTGCCGAATTTGCGGTTGTTGTTTTTGTTGGATAGTGGCGACTGTTTGACTAGTCTGTCCGAGCGCTATGTTAATTCGACTGCCTGAAGATACTGTCCAGAGATATTGCGTTAAGGCATAAGTAAATAGTCCTGCATTAAAGCTATTTACCGTAATCTCTGCGGCTACTTGCTTGTCTTGGGTGGCCCAAAGAATAACTCCTTTGGACTCTGATTTGGGCTGCTGATTTGGGCTCACAAGCAGGTCTTTTTGTAAGGTATATTCTAAAGGGTTACCCTCTGGATAGGAACGGATCCGCAAGTCGCCTTGTAAATGTTTACCAATAGAAGAGAAACTAGTATCTAGGACTAAGGTCAGCAGATTTGTGCTTAAGGTGCGAGTCAAAAGCCAAAGGGTACTTTCTGGAATATCTTGATCTATAGTCACAAGACTGCGACTTATGTTACCTTCCGAGTCGATTACTTCTCGTCCATAGCCACTGTAATGAAGCAGAACAAGATCATCGGCTCTAGCTTGGTTTAGATGTTCTTTAAAAGCTGTTTCGATTGCTTCTTTGGTTGCTTGTTCATCTGTCAGTGTTACAATGTCTGACGACTTAAAACCAAAGCGATTAATCAAAAGGTCTCTTTGTAGATCTACATCGGTGACTGCTCCTTTCAGGGCTGCACCATTAGCATATTTATTAATACCTATTAAAAGAGCTAATTTGCCTCCCGTTGACTCAGCTAGGGCAGATTTCAGAAGGGGTAGATTTTGGGGGAGTTCCACCCCTAGGCGCAAGCCTTGCGCCCCTACAACCCCCATCATCCCCATTTGTTTGATAAAACTTCTTCGTTTGAGTCTCATTAATCCTCCTAGAGAGTTACTTCCCTACTCCCTATTTTGCATAGCTTTAGCCAGTTCTGCGGCCACCTCAGGACGGGAAAACTGTGGTGGTGGGATTTCTCCTTTGCGTAACATTTCTCTCACTTTAGTTCCTGAAAGATGGATTCTTTCTTCTGGTAGACTTGGGCTAGTTTTCGATGTCGCCATTTGTTCAGTTCTCGTGCAATAAAAAGCGTGTTCAAACTTCATTGGCACTATTCCTAGTTCTTCAACTGTGAATTCATCGAAGATATATTGAGCGTCATAAGTTCCATAGTAATTTCCTACACCCGCATGATCTCGACCGACTATAAAGTGAGTACAACCATAGTTCTTACGAATCAAGGCATGAAAGATGGCTTCACGCGGGCCAGCATAGCGCATAGCTGCAGGATTGATAGCTAGAATAACCCTATTGTGAGGGAAATATTTCTCTAAAAGTATTTCATAGCAGCGCATCCGAATATCAGCCGCAATATCATCATCTTTAGTCACACCAACCAAAGGATGAAGAAACAGACCGTCTACTATTTCTAGAGCACATTTTTGAATATATTCATGTGCGCGGTGGATAGGGTTACGAGTTTGAAAACCGACAATAGTTTTCCACCCCCGTTCTTGAAAGAGTATGCGTGAAACGGCGGGATCAATTTGATATTTAGGGAAGAGGGGGTGTTCTGTTCTTTCTAGTAACCAGATAGGACCGGCTAAATTTATTTCTCCCTGTGCATAGACAACCTGTACACCAGGATGCTGAGGGTCATTTGTACGATAAACCTCAATTGCTTCTTCTACTTTGTTATAGCTATATTTTTCAGTCAGTTCTAGAACCCCGATAAACTTCCCTGTCGTATCATCTAGGCGAATACGGCTCCCGAGAGAAAGAGAATCAGCTACAGAGGGAGAAACAGAAAGGGTGATTGGGATAGACCAAGGGAGATCATTAGCTAAACGCATAGTTTGAACTACTGATTTATAGTCTTTTTCGCCCATAAAACCGACCAGAGGACTAAAACCGCCAATAGCGATCATTTCTAAATCAGAAACCGTTTTTTCATCGAGTTGTATTCTAGGTAAGCTGTCTGAGAGACTGAGAAACTCGGCTTTTTGTTCTGCATTTGCTAGACGATTAATTAAATGACCTCCATGAGGCGCTATTCCATCTATTTGTTTTGTCGTCATAATTGATTATTACTTGATAATTGCCAGAACATAATCCTATCAGACGGATGGGTCTTATGGGACACAGAAACGATTGAAAATTATGCAGTGAATGACCTATATGTTACGGAAAAACTTTGGGATGCTCTTCTAGCTTGGTGTTTACCAATCTACTATGGAGGGAAAGCGGCGTATTGGCTCTTACCTGATGGGAGTTTTTTAAGACTTCCTAGTCTAGATGCTAAGAGAATAGCTTACATTAAAGAGGTGATTAATAATCTTTCTGGCTTGGCACGAAGCTCAAAAAGCCATTGCCAAAGCCAGACAGATTATCCTACATGAGTTAAATTGACTAAAGTGTCCTTCGGATTTTACCGCCAAATTTTAAGGAGTTTTTATGCTCGAATTATATCAATTTGAACTCTGTCCCTATTCTGAAAAAGTTCGTCTGATTCTAGATTACAAAGGATTAGAATATCAAAAGATAGAAGTGATTCCAGGGGTGGGACAAGTAGAGATCTATCGAATTTCTGGACAAAGACAGGTTCCTGTCCTCAAAGATGGCTATACGATCATCTCGGATTCTACGGAAATTGCTTTTTATCTAGATCGCAAATACCCAGACAAACCAATTATCCCTACCAATCCAGTCGACCGAAGTCTCAGTTTGATTTTAGAAGAATGGGCAGATGAATCTCTAGCTAAAAAATCCCGTCTTCCTTTTCTAGATTTCATTAAACAAGATCCCCGTCTTAGATCGGCTCTTTTACCCTCTCAGACACCTGATTTATTTAAAACACTACTCAATTCTGTTCCTGGTGAGGTTTTTGAATTCTTAGGGACTGGAGTAGGTATTAACAAAGAGTTGATCTCTAAAGCCAATAAAAGCCTGAGAGAATCCTTAGAGTATTTAAGTGCTATCCTAGAATCCCGTCCCTATCTACTTGGGAATGAACCTACGATAAGTGATTTAACTATAGCGGGGTTGAGTGTTTTAATTAAGTTTCCCCTGGGTGACTATTTAGAGATTCCCTCTCAACTTCAAGGTCAAGGAATACCTGGTATAGCTGATGATCCCACCTATGCACCTTTCTTTCAGTGGCGAGATCGTCTTTATGCTGATTATCGCAAGACAGGTACCTCTTCTAAGACAACAAATAATCCTAGTCCAGCCTCGATAGAAATAGAATAATTAATTGTGATTGGAGAAAGGCTATCCTGTATTCTAAAAATAGGATGGTCTTTCCCCTGTTAAGCTATTAAGATACTGTACCCTTTACTTATGATAAAGTCTTGTTTAATTGCCTTTTTGCTAGTAATCAGCCTTTTGATGCCTGGTTGTACAACTGTTGTGGCTGATATGAAAACTTTTGTCGATACTTCTGATGGCTATCAGTTACTCTATCCGAATGGGTGGGTACCTGCTGATATTAAAGGGGCTTCTCTGGGACTAGATGCAATTTTTCACGATTTGATTGAACCAGCTGAGAACCTAAGTATTATTATCAGTCAGGTTCCAGCCGAAAAGAATTTAGAAGAATTTGGCAGTGCTAGAGATGTAGGCGAACATTTGATCGGAAAAATGAATGAATCTGGGCAGACTAAAGGGGAAATATCTTTAATCGATGCCCAATCCCGTCTCAGTGAGGGGAAAACCTATTACAACCTAGAATATCAAATCAAATTTCCTAATCAACGCTCCCGACATGATTTAGCTAGTGTCATCATCAATAAAGGAAAACTCTATACTTTAGATATTTCTGCTCCTGAACGCCGTTGGAACAAGGTCAAAGATACATTCTATACAGTGGCTAATTCTTTTTCTGTCTATTAGTTGTTAGTTAGTTTGGCTCTATGTCTTTACCCCCTTTTATTCTAGCTTCAGCTTCTGCTGCCCGTCGTCGTCTTCTCGAAAATGCAGGTATTAAGTCTCAGGTCTGTAAGAGTGATTTTGATGAATCATCGATTAACATTGAAGACCCCGTCATGTTGGTTAATAAACTAGCTCAATGTAAAGCTACAGTAGTAGCTAATCAATTTAAAGATTCTTTGATTTTAGGTTGTGATTCTCTTTTGACTCTAGGTAATGAGATATATGGTAAACCTCCTTCACCTGCTGAGGCTATTAAGCGATGGCAGCAGATGCGAGGGAAAAAGGGTACTCTTTATACAGGTCATGCCCTCTTTGATCAGAGACAGAATCAATGGATTATCCGCTGTGGCCTCACTGATGTCTACTTTGCTGACATAAATGATGCCACAATTGATGCCTATATTGAGAGCGGCGAACCCCTCAACTGTGCTGGATGTTTTGCCCTAGAAGGTAAAGGAGGTCTCTTTGTGGAGCGCCTTGAAGGCTGTCACAGTAATGTTATCGGTTTGAGTCTTCCTCTTTTACGAGATATGTTAAATCAGTTAGGTTATCAAGTCAAAGATTTTTGGACTTAGAGAGCTTTCCCTAATCAAATAAAAAACCACAAAACCCATACAGGGAGTCGCCTTGCATGGGTTTTGTGGTTTATCTGTTTACCAACTGTAAAGAGTCCCAAAATTTTTCTTTACTTACTCAGCAACTTCTAAGATTTTCATCATCTAGTTCTTAGATAAAATCATTAGAATGATATTCAGATGATTCAAAAACAGAACTTCTATGAAACTCAATCATTTAGCTTACGTTCTTACTACTTGTTCCTTTTTAATTGTTCCTGTTTCTACCTATGGCCATCAAATATTCTCAACTTCTTACCCAGTTCTGATGGCACAAGAGTTAACATCTAATAACTTATCGGGTCACTTTATTAGTGCCGAAAAACCGACTACGGGAAGTGTGAAAATAATAACTGAAAATGGACATCATTATTTAGAATTTGATGAGTCTTTTAGTGCTAGTAATGAAGGACCGGATTTACATGTTCTTTTAGATACAGTAGCTAAACCACCACAGAGCTATCAAAATTTAGGTCGTCTTATTAATCTAGGCAAGTTAAAAAGTTTTACAGGATTTCAACGTTATTCAATTCCCGATGTCATAAATATAACTCAATACAAGTCTGTTGTTATCTGGTGTCGTATGGCTAATGCCACTTTCGGCTATGCACCTATTTCTGTTTCCAAGTAATTTAATTTTTTAATTTCTGCATATATAAGGACTTGACCATGTTTTTAGGAAATATAAGTAACCCTTTGGTTAGAAGTTTAACAACAGCATTAACAGTAGGCTCAATAATCACTTTTGGGAGCGCTATTGTTATTGGTCTTAGTAACAATAAAAAACCTGAAGATGCTTACCAAAAAGCGATCATAGCTTCCTTGGTCGGGACAGCAGGCGGAGCAGTTTTGGGCGGATTAAAAAAGAACACAAAACAACAACCTATTGATGATTCTATTTGGAAGGATTGGCGGAATTTTGTGGTGATTCGTAAGGTTAAAGAAAGTGAGGAAATTACTTCCTTTTACTTCCAACCTGAAGATAAGAAGAATATTCCTAACTTTCAACCAGGTCAATTTCTGACTATTAAGCTAGAAATTCCAGGACAAACTAAACCCATTATTCGCACCTATTCACTCTCAGATTATCGTGAACCATGTGACTATTATCGAATTTCTGTTAAACGGGAACCTGCGCCAAAAGACCTACAAGTAATGCCTGGTATTGCTTCAAATTTTCTCCATGACCATGTTAAAGAAGGTTCCATAATAGTGGCTAAACCTCCTAGTGGTAAGTTTATCGTAGACGTACAAAAGTCCTTACATGCAGTCTTGATTAGTAATGGGGTAGGAATTACACCGATGATCTCTATGGCTAAAGCCATAACTAAGCTTAATCCTAATCGCCCTATTTGGTTTTTACATGGTGCAAGAGATGGCAGTTTTCATGCTTTTAAAGATGAGATCAAAGAAGTTGCTAAACAAAATCCTAATCTGAATCTTCATTTTGCCTATAGTCGTCCACGTCCTGAAGATGATGCTAACTATCAGAGTGTTGGTTATGTGGATGTACCCTTAATTCGCTCTCTTATTAAGCAGGACGCTGAGTATTTCTTATGTGGTTCTCCTCCTTTTATGGACTCAATTCGCTCTGGTTTAAAAAGTGCCGGAATTCCTGAAAGTCGGGTCTTTTTTGAGATGTTTACTAAGGCTGCAAAAACAACTACTCCAGTTGTCAAAGAATCAGGCGAAACTAAAGAAGTTATTTTCAATCAATCTGGTAAGACGGTCAATTGGTCATTGGGTAGTATTTTAGAACTAGCAGAAGCCAATGGTCTTAATCCTCCTTATAGTTGTCGTCAAGGGATATGTGGGACTTGTCAATGTAAACTTGTAGAAGGGGAAGTAGAGTATGAAGAGTCACCCACAGCTGAGATAGAAACAGGTTCAGTGTTAATCTGTATTTCTAAGCCGAAAACTTCTCAAGTTATTCTTGAATTATAGTTTTATTAGTGGCTAAGATGAAACTCAGGTAGGTAAGGTTATTGAGAATAATTGCGTCTATAAAGCGGTGTGCCATTGAGTAAAATACATTATACTATCCTCAAAGCTAGACAGAGAAAGGGTTTTCCTCCTGTGGGCGTAGCCGCCCGGAGGGTCTCCTGACTCCTGACTCCTGACTCCTGACTCCTGCTATAAAGTTTAAGTAAATGAGAGGAACTGGTAAATTATGGAAATTAATTAAATATTTTGGGAGTCTATTTTCTAATCCCAATAGACTAATGTTTGATTTAGATGTTGTCAGGACTATCATATCTTTTTTAGGTTTATTTGCTACAGTATTTGCTGGACTTGGTTTTTATTTCAACTATCAACAGGGACAAGAAAGATTAATATCAGATCGTTTTAGCCAAGCTGTTGAAAAGATCGGTAATGACAAGAACGAAACTGTTCGGATAGGAGGAATTTATTCCTTAGAAAAAATTGCTCAAGATGCTCCTAAAAATGAATCAATTATTACAGAGGTTCTCATTTCATACATTCATAGTCAATCTCCTTTACTTGGTGTAACCCAAGAGAAAGACTGGAAGAAAATGAAAAAAATTGATCTGGATATACAAGCAGTTTTGAAAGTAATTAAACGGCGTAACTTAAAATTAGAAGTTAATCCCTATCTAGATTTAAGCAATACCAATTTGAAAGGAGCTAATCTGGAAGATGCAGATTTAGAAAAAGCTAATTTTGAGGCAGTCAACCTAGAAGAAGCTAATCTACAAAGAATTAACTTAAAAAATGCTAATCTAAGGGGTACCCATCTAACAGGGGCTAATCTAACAGGAGCTAATCTCTATAGAACCAATTTAGAAAAAGCTAATTTGACTGGGGCCAATTTAGAAGGAGCTAATTTAGGAGGAGCTTATTTAGGAGGAGCAAATATAGAGGGAGCATATTTTGTTAAAGTGCAAAACATCACGCCTGAACAAATTAAAGAAGCCCAAAATTGGCAGAAGGCATATTATGAAACCCAATTTCAGAAAGAATTAGGCTTAACTAAAGAGAAGTTAGATTTATAATTCAGGCTCTGCTTTATAAAACTTGACTAAAACTATTCAGATTAGCCAATGGGTAATCAGCTAAACAAGGGGAGAGAGACCTCGAAGGAAGTACCTAATTTTAAAGTACTGGTCACCTTAATTTTTCCACCCTGAGACATGACAATAGCTTGAACGATAGACAAACCTAAACCTGTTCCTTCTTGAGTAGAACGGACAGAATCTTCCCGCCAAAAGCGATTAAAAATTAAGTTTAAATGTTCTAAAGCAATCCCAATTCCTGTATCTTCAATTGTGAAAAGGGCGAATTGTTCCGATTTTTGGAGAGTCAATTTACGAAAAAATAGCTGTAATTTCAGAATCATCTTCCCAGCCACCTAGAGACTCTTGTGTTTTGACAATTTGCTCTCAGTGAAAATGAAACAGCCCTGCCTTGATAAGGGAGGTAGTTAAGGGGAGAGTTTAATCCCGAAAGATGCCATGAAATTAGAAAATTGAGTTAGGAGACTTTGCTGTTCTAACCAAACCGAAACCGATCCGCCATTGCAACGAAATTCACCCCAACCTTGTTCATTTGTCTCAACAGGCTCTTTAATATGTTCAGTAATATCATAAAACGTAGTCTTGGGTTTACCTACTTCCATCCATTTACTTCCGCCGTCTCCATTACTCATAATAACAGCCATTGACCTTGGATGCTTGTCGCTACCTAGTCGAGTCCAGCCAATGAGATTGGGATGATCAAAGTAATCATATTGAGCGCCATAAGCATGGTTTTTACGCGCAAATAAGAAACGATCAATTATCCACTGATGGGAGGCCATCGAGATTTCGTATTCATTGCCATCATTGCCATGATCCTTATAATGAGCCCCATAATAATCGGCGTAAAAAATACAAGGATAGCCCTGTTCTCTTAATAGGATAATCGCGTAGGCTAGGGGTTTAAACCAAGGTTCAACAACGGATTCTAATGCTTGGAGAGGTTGAGAATCATGATTGTCCACAAAGGTGACAGCAAATAACGGGAGATGTTTCATTAAAGAATTATCTAGAATACTCCGCATATCGTAACTGCCCCCTGTTTTACTAGCAACTGAGAAATTGTAATGAAGGGGGACATCAAACAAGTTCATCTTTCCACCTGATTGACCGATATACCAACTTAACACATCCAGATTCGGACTCCAATATTCACCTAGTGCAAAGAGATCCCGTTGGGCATAATTTTGGATATGATCTAACCATTCATTCAAAAAGTTGGCATTAATATGTTTAATGGCATCAAAACGAAATCCAGCCACTCCAACCGTGTCCATAAACCATTCAGCCCAATATTTTAATTCCCCCTTGACTTGTTCATGCTCCATATCGAGATCGCATCCCATGAGGTAATCGTAATTACCCTTTTCTAACTCCACAAATGAGTCAAATTGCTTTTCTTTAAACCGATAAATGTGATGATCATTGGGATTATAACCATCATAATCTACTGCATCAAAATGCCACCAGTGCCATTGCATATTGGAATAGCGCTCGCCCCGTCCTGGAAAGGTGAAATGAGTCCAAGCTTGAATCTTGCGTACATCACCAATAACCCGATTGCGATCATCCCAATCAACAGGAACTGCCTCCACTTCTTCAGGCTGATCTCCTCCCATTTTGTGATTAAAAACCACATCAGCATAGATGCTTAGCCCTTTTTGTTTGGCTTCTTTAAGAGCAGCCATTAACTCATCTTTTGTGCCATATTTAGTACGAATTGAGCCTTTTTGATCGAATTCTCCTAAATCAAACAAATCATAAACACCATAACCTACATCATACCCCCCCGCATTTCCTTTATAAACTGGGGGCAACCACAAGGCCGTAATCCCTGCATTGGCAAGTTTTGCCGCTTCTTCTTTTAGATGATTCCAATGATTGCCATCAGGGGGAATATACCAGTGAAACCATTGGAACATCGTACCATTAAATTCTCCTGCTTTGCTCCAGTTGATCAGATTACCAAGGTTGTCTTCAATCCACTGTTGCAGGGTTTTTGTTCCTTGTTCGAGAGAATTTTCCCCTTCCGCTTCCAGACGTTTGAGGCGTTGGAATCTTTGCTGTAAGTCTTGGAATAAGTTTTTCATAATAGATAATTATATCAATACTGTTCTGATCTTAGGAGATTTAGGGGATTTTGTTCAATTGACTACAATAGACATCTCCATAATAAGATAAAAAAGGTAAAAAAATGATAAAATCAGAAAATCAACAACCTATTCTAATCTCTAGAACTATCAATGAACGGTTACACTTGGGAATATATTCGCACACATCAAAAA
>Ga0209085_1000619_pt1 | contig 25452 bp, 39 predicted proteins | sample C_131016_EF_Meta_FD_187310 | JGI IMG/M metagenome (GOLD analysis project Ga0209085, IMG submission 187310) | Freshwater microbial communities from Lake Croche, Canada to study carbon cycling - C_131016_EF_MetaG (SPAdes) (version 2) | ecosystem: Environmental > Aquatic > Freshwater > Lake...
CCACAGGTACTGTGGCAAACACATTTGGTGGCGTGTCCGACACTGTGTACTTACAAACCGTCTAAGGAATAACTATGGCCTCATCTAGAGTTGCAAACAAACTGCCCAGTCAATTTGGAAGCATTCTGCTGGCTGTAGTTCCTGCGTTGAATTTGAATGCAACAGGCGATACGTTTGTTGCATTTGCCGACACTCCAACCAAGTTTCGGATTCGTGCCATTGCCATGACCAATGGTTCGATCAATCCAACGACTGCTCGCTTTACCGTGCAAACGGCAGCGTCAGCAGGTGGTACTGCAATCGTAACTGCTGTTACTCCAGCGTTAGCATCTTCTGCTGTTGTACAAGACTTGAGCATTGCGTCTACAAACGCATTCTCTCAAGCGTACTTGTACATCAACGTGGGTACAGCGCAAGGTGCAGCAGCTACGGTTGATCTGTACATCTACGGCGATATTCTGACTGCATAACATGTGGGCAACAAATAACAGTCAACACGAACTGGAAGACGGCTTTGATGGCAAACGGATTTTGTTTCCTATCGGAGTCCCAGTAGAAATTGCGCCTGTTGTTTGTAATCACATATTTGGATATGGGGATGACAACAAAGTCCCCTATCTTCAACGACTTGGATGGATGAAGCACAGCGGTGAATTTGATAAAGCTCTTGAGCGATTGAATTCATTTAGCTTCTCTTCTTCTCGTCCTAATCTCCACGTTCTATCCCCCGTGGTTGACGCAAAGCCAGTCCCTGTGCCTCAAAAGCGTAGGGCTGGCGTTGTCCAAAAAGCCGCATAACATCATGAGGATGAAATGGTACTCTCTGACTACATCACGGAATGCCGGAGATTGCTTCATGATGCGAATGGCAACTTCTATTCGGATTCTGAACTAATAGACTACATCAATGATGGCCGTACTCGCATGGTGCGAGATACCGGTTGTTTGCGTACTTACCAAACATCAACTGTAGCGGCAAGCCAAGAAATTATTCTTACCTCTGCGTTGCCTAATGGCGTAAACACGCTAGACATTATTAATTTGAATTTGATCTGGGGTAATACCCGTATTGCATTGCAATACTTGCCGTTCACAGACTTCAATGCCCGTTTGCGGTACTACCAGAATTACATTGGTAGACCTATTGCGTATTCTATGTACGGCCAGACCAGTATTTATTTAGGCCCAGTGCCTGATCAGACATACACCATAGAGTTAGACACAATCATATTGCCTACGGCATTGACTACATCTTCTCCAACAGAGACCATACCAAGCCCGTATACGACTCCTGTAGCGTTTTACGCTTGCTATAAAGCCAAACACAAAGAACAGGCGTTTGGGGAATCAGAGATATTTAGACAAGAATACATCAATCAAGTCCGTGCGGTACTGTCATCGGTATTCACAAGACGCATCACAACACCTTATTTAGTGGGATAACAGATGACCTATCCAAATGTTTATGCAACTCAGACTGGCCCATTGGCTTTATCTGGCTTAGATGCTAACTTTTTGTATGCAGTTGACATTGCCAATGCTGCATTAACTGCTACGGCTGGTGGTTCGGCAGATGCTCTTACGGCAACTTACTCGCCAGCGCCAGCAGCTCTTGTTGCTGGTTTGACGTTGTACTTACGTGCGGCACAAGCTAATGCAACAACCACACCGCAATTCTCGCCTAATGGTTTGACTGGCAAAGTGATTGTCAAGAACAACAATCAAGCATTGGCGGTGGGAGATATTGCTGGTGCAGGTCACTGGTTGCAGTTGGTGTATGACGCAACCAATGGTGTGTGGGAATTAATGAATCCTGCAACTGTCGTTGGTGCGGTGCAAACTGGTGGTACTGCTAACGGTGTTGCTTATCTTAATGGCTCTAAAGTACTTACTACAGGCACAGGATTTGTGTTTGATGGCACTAATGTGGGGATTGGCACAAGTTCGCCCGGCACACAATTAAATGTTTATAAAAGTACCGCAACTGCTGTAAACATCAGACCTCAAAACTCACTTGGTTATGCTGATTTTGGCCTTCAAGCAGACGGAAGTGTTTACGGCCCATATGCATCACCTGCGGCTTCAACACAATTACTTGCAGGCACAGCCAACAGCAACCCATTTACGTTTTACACAAATGGCTCAGAACGTATGCGTGTTAATGCTGGTGCGCCAATTCTTTGTTTGTCTGGCGGCAACACATCTGCCACAGGAACAGGCATTGCTTTCCCCGCAACTCAATCAGCATCATCTGACGTAAACACGCTGGATGATTATGAGGAAGGTACTTGGACTCCTGTAATTAACCCTGCTGTTGGAACAGTTACAAGTTCAGTGGTTGCGGGAACTTATGTAAAAGTTGGTCGTCAAGTTACTCTTAACTATGATGCTCGAATTACGGGTGGAACAATTACTTCAGTTGCTTCTATTAGTGGATTCCCTTTTGCAACAGGGTCGGCTGCGGTAGCTGCATCAGGCTCTTGTCGTGAATACAATGCAGTTGGGCAGTTGTGGAATTTAACCGCTGGAGCTAGTTCAACCATTGCTGGATTAGTCAATTATGTTAATTCAACCACTGTTACTAACGCATATGCTTGGAGTGGAACATTTGTATACCAAACTACTTAAAAGGAAACCAAAATGGCAATCACCAAAGAAACAGCAGTAGACCAAATCACCGTAACTGAAAACGGCATTGTTCTCTACCGTGAAGCTACACGCATCATGGAGGACGGCAACGAACTGAGCAAGACCTACCACCGCAGTAGCCTGACGCCGGGTCAAGACCTTACAGGCATTCCTTCTAACGTAGTGGCAATTTGCAATGCGGCTTGGACTGACGAAGTTATTGCTGCCTATAAAGCTCAAATAGCTGCATCACAGCCCTGACAGCACGAATCACAGCATTGGAAGCTAAATGATTGATGATTTAGAAACAGAATTTGCAGTACATGAGGCTATTTGCGCCCAACGGTACGAAGCTATTCAAAAATCATTGGCTGATGGTGATAAGCGCATGACCAAGATTGAGTACCTGCTGTATGTGGTGATGGTTTGTGTGTTGTTTGGACCAGGTGTTGCCGCTGAGTTTGTCAAGAAACTTTTGGGGCTGTAAATTGATCCAATCAGTCTTTGTTTACTTGCAGCAGGGCTGGTCAAGAACATCCAGCAAGGCTGTGAGTTATACAAGCAAGCTAAGGAATCTTTTGTCCAAGTCAAGAGAACTGCTGATGAAGTGGTGGCAATTGGCAAGGAATTACACGGTTTCTGGGGTCAATTACGCAAGTTCTTTGGGGCAAAGCCTCAAGTCAAACCTGTTACCAAAAGCAAAAAGTCTGAGTTTGTCAGTGTGGACGAGACTTCAGTCAAGGTTGAGATTGTCAAAAACCTTACCGAATTCTTCAGACTCCAAGAACAGTTAGCAGCACACATAAGAGAAGAAGAAGAAAAGAGCAAGACGGTATACGACCCTGACCAGAACCACATGGAAGCCGCACTCAAGAGGGTGATGGCACAGCAAGAAATGGCGGCACTTGAGGTTCAGATCAGAGAAACGATGGTGTACCAAAGCCCTCCTGAGATGGGTGCTTTGTACAGCTCGGTGTTTGAGATGCGTGAGGTGATTCAAGAGGAGCAAGAACAAGCTAGGCTGGCACAAGAGGCCAAGGAAAGGTACAAGGGATGGCTACGCAGGGAAAGGCAAAAAGACCTCCAAGCAAAGTCAGCGTACCTACTCGGAACTTTGTTCCTCCTCCTGTACGTGTGGGCATGGTTTCTCCTGTTAAGTCATCTGGAGAGGAAATAATGGGATGGATTGCCTGTTGTGTGTTGGTGGGCTTTCTCTTGCCTTTGGGTGCTATGTTGTATCTGGATGTTCTAGAAACAAAGTACCAAGTCAAAGAGCAATTAGAAAAAGTAGAAAAGTTAAGGCGGGAAATTGAAAGGAAGAACCGTGACAAACAGCCTAGCAATATTTCTGACAATCCTGTGTTTGACAGGTTGCGAAGACCGTTATCGTTATCCCTGTCAAGACCCAAAGAACTGGGGAAAAACTGAATGCGAACCACCAGCGTGTGAGGCATCTGGCACTTGTACAAAAGATTTGATACCAAAGGACATCTATGACAAATTCAAGAAGAACACCTGAGGATTGGCACGCAATTGGGCAATTTGTTACTCAGATTGGCTTTGTTGCTTGTCTACTTGGCTCTGTATTTGGCGTACTTTATTGTTTTATCTTTGTAACCCAACCGATGATTGGTCAAGCAAAGAACGATGCAGTGCTGTTTGAGATTCTCAAGACTGTGTTGACCAGCATGATCTCAATCATTGGCACGTTAATGGCAGTTGGTCATGGAAGTGTTGCCACATCTACTCCTGTCAAACCACCTACCCCGCCAGTGCCGAGTGTTCCTGTCAGACCATTAAGTGTTGACGCACCTAGTAACAAGGTAGAAACCCCATGAGCGTGTTTAATCCTTATGTCTTGCTTGGCATCGTTTTGTTCATTCTGTCAGCGTTTGGCGGTGGATATTACAAGGGTGGACAAGATGAAGTGACTCGGCAACAATTAGAAATTGCCAAGTTAAATGCAGAAGCCAGACAAAAAGAGCAAGCATTGACTGCCGCTGTAAACGCCCAAGCCACACAATTGATGAAAGCCAATCAAAATGCAAAACTACTTCAACAAAAGCGGAATGCTGATATTGACTCTGGTACTCTCAAGTTGCGTGTCCAAACCAGTTGCCCCATACAAGCCGCCGGAGATACCGCCACTACCCCCAGAGATAGCGTTCAAGCAACAGCCGAACTTGACCGAGAGGTTGCTAAATCTCTTGTCGCCATCACAGACCAAGGGGACGCAAACACCCGACAGCTCAACGCCTGTATTGATGCCTACAACTCAGCCTACCAAACCCTAAGGAGTAAACCATGAACTTGTCCGAGAATTTCACTTACGAAGAACTTACACACACAGACCACAGAGAGTTTGACAACACACCCTCTGAAGCAGAGATGGCCAACTTGGTTCGCCTGGCTGCATTCTTAGAGCAAGTTCGTGATGTTTTGGGTGGCCGTGATATTCACATCAATTCAGCATTCAGATCAGCAGAAGTCAACAAAGCCGTTGGTTCTACCGACAAGTCTCAGCACCGTCATGGTTGCGCTGCCGACATTCGGGTTAAGGGTATGACTCCTGATGAGGTTGTGACTGCCATCATAAATGCGGGTTTGCCCTATGACCAGTGCATCCGTGAGTTTGATCGCTGGACACACGTATCAATTCCTAACACAGAAGATGCAGAACCACGTAATATGGCACTGATCATTGACAAATCTGGAACAAGACAGTATGCCTAGAAAAAAAGGCCCTAACTTATCCGTTGGTCGGGGAGAGAAACAGTCCGTTAGGGCGGGAGGTGGCTTGACTGCAAAAGGCCGAGCCAAGTATAACCGTGCCACTGGATCAAAGTTAAAAGCTCCTCAAAAGTCAGGGCCACGGCACAAGTCATTTTGTGCTAGAAGCAAGGGTTGGACGGGGGAAAGAGGCAAAGCAGCAAGAAAAAGATGGGGTTGCAGATGAAGACACCAAAAGCAAAACGTGGTTTGTACTACAACATTAACAAGAGGCGCAAGGCTGGTAAACGTGCCAAGAAACCTGGTCAAAAAGGTTATCCAACAGCCAAAGCGTTTAAACGATCTGCGAGAACAGCTAAAAAATAATGGCAACGCAAGAACAGAAAAAAGATTACCACGTCACTAAAGACTTTGATGGGGTGAACACCAAGGCCAATCGGACTTCTATTAAGGAGACTGAGTTTGCTTGGTTGGAGAATGCTATGCCTATTGGTCACGGCAACCTTAAATCTGTTCCTGCTCCAACAACAGTAGTGGGTGTCACGTTTGGTTCGACTGTGTATTACGCACAGTACGGCAATATTGGCACAACCAATTATTACTTGGCTTTTCAGACAGATGGCAGGTGTGAAGCCATTAACGTAGGAACAAGCGCCAAAGTAACAGTAGGTGCAGCCGGTACGTTCTCATCTTCTGGTGTCCAAGCCAGCCAATGGAACAATACCTTAATCATTATCATTGATCCAACCAACGGTTACTTCCAGTGGAATGGCACAAACTTAGTCAAAGTTGGATCGCTAACTTTTACTCTGTCTGGAACAGGCACAGGTTACACAACCGCTACAGCCGCAGTAGGTGCGCCAAATCAAACTGGTGGCACACAATCAGTCATCACACTGACTACTAACGGCACATCTATCACATCGGTATCTGCTTACGGCACAGGACTTTCAACTGGTACTGGTTACACCAGTGTACCTACAGTTACTATTACCAGCGCTGGTAGTGGCCAAACTATTACTGCGGCTCTTGTCTCTCAACCAGGTACTTGCATTGCTTCATTCTCAGGCCGTGTTTGGATTGCCAATGGCCGTACTCTGTACTACACCGCAGCCGGTACAAACAATGATTTTTACAGTGCATCTGCTGGCAACATCATCTTTAATGACTCCACACTGATTGGCAACATCACTCAATTAGTGTCGGCAAACAACTTTTTGTATATATTTGGTGTTGATAGCATTAACGTTATTTCGGACGTTAGGATCAACACTACCACTGGCTCGACTCTGTACACAAATACCAACATCAGCGCCAGCGTTGGTTCAGATTTACCGTATGCCATGATGCCGTACTTCCGGTCAATTGTGTTCATGAACCGCTACGGTGTGTACGCTTTGGTGGGTTCAACCACATCAAAGATCAGCGATGCTTTAGATGGACTGTTTCCTAGCATTGACTTTACCAAGACGGTCAGTGCTGGCCAAGTGTTGATTTACAACATTTTGTGCGCCAGTTTTAACTTTTACTATAACGGCACATCTGGTACACAAGGTGCGGCACAATACATACAAGCAATATTTTTTGATAAAAAATGGTTTTTTACTTATCAAGGTGCGGTGAAATACATTGTTTCTGTACCAGTAAATGGTTCAGCAACAATTTATTCAACCACGGGTAGTGATCTTCAAACCATGTATCAAAGTGCATCAACTGCACAGGCAACCAAGATTCAAAGTGCGTTGCTTGGCATGGGTAACATCATCCGTGACAAGGTTGCGCTGAAATTTGGTGTTGAAGCCATTTTGAGCCAAGCTATTGGTAACAACATTACAGTAACTGTAGATTCTGAAAACGCTACATCGCCATCAGTCACACTGAATAACTCACAAACTGTTCAATGGACGAACAATTCTGGTGCGGTGGTGTCTTGGATTAACAATTCATTGGCAACCGTATTGTGGTCAAACTACCAGCTTGGTTATTACTTGTACAAGTACGATGCTCAGATGTGGGGTAAGTACATTGGCATGACGATCACCAGCACCAGTCCTACTTACACGATTTCTGGTCTGCAATACGAAACCGAACAGAGGGCTAAATTCTAATGGCCAACATGGACGCTCTTTCAATGGTACGTCATGGCGATGTAAACAGTCTGCAAGGCTTTATTTTTGAGAATGGAGTCCAACACAAGACGTTTGCAGAGACTTTGATGGATCAGAACATCGTAATACCCCGTTTTCCTCTCATGGATGCCAATCCTAATGACTTGGAGGACTGGCTTTTAGCCCATCAAGTTGAGCATCAGGCCATGTCAAATGCGCTTGATTTGAGCAATCCAATCAACCTTTTGGACACAAATTGGAACGATGAATCATCGTTTTATGATTGGTTGAGTACGCATCTCTCTCTTCATCAACAAATCTTAGCTGCACTTGGACTTTAATATGGAAATGCAAAACCCTGCCCCCCCACCAAAAAATTCTAAGTTTTCGCCTCCTGCTATGGATGCGTTGCGTAAAGAGAATGCGCCTGAGAAAACCATGAGTCCATTGGAAATCATTACCAAGAGCATGGATGGTGAAGGTGATCCACAGCAAATGTATGCAGTCTTGATTAAATTGGTTGAAACTGATCCCAAAGTAAGGATTCTTAGAGCCAATAACTCTTTGTTGATTATCTTTAACATGGGTAATGGCGAAGCAGAAGGAACATTAGAAACGGCTGATAATCCTAAAACTCTAGTAAGTAGTTTTAAAGAATTTGCTCAAGCTCTTAAAAAAGCCAATTTCAACAAAATTCATTTTGATGTTGATAACCCTGATATTGTGAGAGTCATAAAAATGGCAGGGTATGAGCCACAAATGTCTAGCGTATCTGGCAATCAAATGTCAGCAACAGTGGAGTTTTAACATGGGAAAAGTAAAAAAAGCTATAACCAAAGTAACATCAAAAATTGGCAATGTGATTAACAACACAATACAAAGTATAGGTAACACCATACAAGCAATTATTAAAAATCCTTTGCCGGTGATTGAAACAGCGGCATTGATTACTGTTGGCGTACCTCCTTCTGTTGCTTCTGCTGCCGTAACAGCAGTCAATGGCGGTAGTCCAAAAGATATTGTCAATGCTGGTATCACTGCTTATGCGGCCACTTCAATTGCTGGTTCTGTTGCTAGTCAATTGCCCGAAGGCACAAGTGCAACCACTGTCAAGATTGTTTCTTCTGCTGCCGGTGCAGATGCCGCAACAACCATCAAAAGTCTAGCAAGTGGCAAAAGTCTGGATGTTGCACTGCAAGATGGATTGGTTGCTGGCGCTTCTGCTGGCGCTGGTACTGCTGCTTCTGGTTTGGTAGAAAACAAAATAGGTGCTGGTGCGGCTGGCGGTGCGGCTGCTGGTGCAACCAGTGCGGCTCTAAGAGGCAAGGACGTTGTTTCTGGCGCTCTTTCTGGTGCAGAGCAAGGTGCTATCAATCCTTTGATTAGCGAAGGAATCAGCCAAGCAAAAGACCTTGTAAGTGGTTTGCCAAAACTAGATACAGGGGGTTTTGGCGACACTTTGTCTGGAATTAAAGAAACCGTTCAACCTTACGTGACGGCTGCCAAAGAGACCGTTCAACCTTACGTCACGGCTGCCAAAGAGACACTCAAGCCTTACTATGACCCAATTTCTGGCGCTGTTTCTAATGTTGCACAAAGCGTAAAAGAAGCCACAGCTCCTGTTTACGATGCAATTTCTGGTCTTGAAGTACCAAAAAATGCGATAACTCAAGCTATTGGTGAAGCGCCAAATTTGTACCATGATCAACAAGTCATGCAACAAATGGCAAAAACTCCCAATGTTCCTTCAATTAGCAATGCTCCTGCATCAACTACTGTTGCTGGAGGTGACATTTCACAAGCCACCACTGGTTCTCCTGCGGCTTTTGGGTCAACCGATGTAGCCATGTTGGATACCACAACACCAGAAGGAATGGGTAGCAAAATAGGCAAAAAAGGTGGAAAATACCCGTGGGGTGACCCAGAAGGTACAACCGCATTAAAGCAAGAAGGGCAGGTAGTTTGATGGCAACTTTAGCAAAACTGTTGCAAGTAGACATGGGCTTGCCTGACATGGCAAAACGCCTTGCTGCCGCTGGTCGGGGCAAAGATTCTATTCTTGCTCACATTAATCCCAAAGAAGCTAAATTGCTTAAAAAGCATGGCGGCAGTGGCAAGATCAATCCTGCTACTGGCATCATGGAGTTTGAGGATGATGAAAATTATGGTTTTACAGAAGATACTGCTTATGACTATGCAGAACCTCGACGTGAAATAACTGATTACCAAGCCAAAGCTCCTGTCGATACTGCACCAGAAGCACCTGCACCTGCACCTGCACCTGCACCTGCGCCAATAGAAGCTGCGCCAGCTACGGCACAAACATCACCTGTTAGAGCACCGTCTGTTATAACTGGTGCGCCTTTGCCTATACTACCTCAACAACCACAAGCTCAACCACAAGCTCAACCAAAAACACCACAACCTGGTTTCTTTGACAAACTTGGTGAATATTCTAAAAAGGCCAAAGAGTTCAATGAAATGCTCAGCCCGTTTGCTCCTTATGCCAAGTTTGGTGGTCAATTGATTGCTGGCGCTAGGGGCGCACAAGCGTCTGAAGAAGCTCAGAAACAGGCTGCTGTGAACGAGCAAGAGATCAGAAAGCTGGCTGAACCGTATCGCCAACAGGCTGCACAGATTGCCCAACAAGGTCAGCAGATGCTGACTATGGGACAGCAAGGACAACTCACGGCTGACCAACAACAGAAGTTGGAAACGCTACGTGCTCAAGCCCAACAGCAACAAGCTCAAGCTGGTATTACCGGCGGTACTGCGTCACAACAATCAGAAGCTCAGATTCAAAGAATTGCTCAAGAATACGCTCAGAACAACATTACTCAAGGACTTGCCCTGATCAACCAGGCTCAAGCAATCTCTGGTACTGCTGACAAACTGATCCAAAATGCAATATCTACAGGATATTCACAAAGTGCTGATGCCGCTAAGTTGGCAAATGAGTTTTACAACGCTCTAGGTTTTAGTCTGCCAGAGACTCAATCCAAAGGTCCGGCACAAGCTGGGGGACAAGCATAATGGCTACAGCATTCATGGGTGGTCAGACTGGATACGATGAGGCAGGTAATCCTATTGGCACACCTGCGCCTCAAACACCTAAGCAGCCTCCACTGACTATACCAAAATCATTGCAAGGCACATTGGGTACAACACCGTCCCCAATCAAAGCACCGCCCGTGATTGCTCCGCAGCCAAGACCTGCTCCTGCGCCAGCACAACCCAAAACTTCAGCCGTTCCGTCAGCAGAAGATTTAATTTCTCATCCAGAAACAGCTTACAGTTCTTTGACAAAACAAGGCGTTAGTGCGCTTCCCGATGAAAAAGAACGGTTGCTTGAACTTGGCAGAATTCAGAGACAACAAGATGCCGAAACTGAATTGTTAAAAGCTCAGAATACTGAAAGACAACAAAAAGAATACAACGACTCTGTGATGGCAATCAACAACAGAGAAAAAAATGACATAGAAGAAACTAAGCAAAAGATTAGCCAAACATCTCCTTTTGCTCCAACACCAGAAAGCGCAAAAGATGTAGCTGGTTTATTTAGTTTAGTAAGCGTTATAACATTTGGGTCTGGTGGTAAAGGCCGTTATTCTGGTATGCAAGCTCTTGCAAGTCTTACTGGTGCAATGAAAGGTTATCAAGCTGGCCGTCAAGATGTTTACGAAAAAGACATTAAAAATTTTGAAGAAAACTTAAAAGCCAACAAACAGCACAATGAAGAGTTGTTAAAAATGTTAGAGCTTGCACAGAAAGAATATTCAAAAGACAGAGAAAACGCACAATTGCTGCTTAATCAAGCGGTTGCACACGACTCTACAGGAGTGATTGCTCGGTTTGCAAGATCAGGAAATATTGCTGGCGCTATAGATGCCGCAAAAATGGTCATTGCTGGCCATGAAAAGATTGAAGAAAGAACACAAAAACTTGAAGATAAAAAGAAAGAGATTGATTACCAGATTGCTAAATACAAAGCCATTCATCCTGCCGCAGGTTTGTATGGAAACATGAACCCCAAGCAAATATTTGATGACAATGCTCATGCAATTGCTAGCTATGCAATGAATCCAAAAGATATTCCTATCAAGGAACGTGGCGCATTGTTGGCTGAAGCTCGCAAGATCAATCCTTCATACAACGAAGGCGATTACAACAACAGAAACAAGGCTATTGGATATTGGCAAATAGGTAAAGGAAGTCAACAACTTCAGTCGTTCAAGACCGTGCAAGGTCACTTGGATTCAATGAATAAATTGATTGATGCTCTGCAAAATGGAGACATCAAAGCACAAAACAAAATCATTAATTTCTTTAAAACACAATTGGGTGAAACAAGCGTTACAAACTTTGAAACCGCCAAGCAAGTTGTTGCCAATGAAGTTGTTCGGGCAATATCTGCTGTTGGTGGAACAAGTGCATTGGCTGATCGTCAAGAAGCGGCACGTATATTTGATGCTGCAAAAACACCAGCCATGCTTAAAGAAAGTATTGGAGTATTGCAAGATTTAATTTCTAGTAAAGTTGATACTGCCAGAGGGTTTTATCAAACCGCAACAGGTAGAGACGATTTTGATAAATTGATTGCGCCAACAACCATAAGTGCGCCAGCAACTACTACAACCGCATCATCTGCTCTTACGAAAGAAGAGCAAGCAGAATTAGCAGCTTTAAAGGCTAAACATGGCAAATGATCGTCAAGAACTTGAAGAATTGCGCCGTATAGATGAGCTAGAGCGTAAAGCTGCTGGCAGCAAAACTGACGCTAAAAAATCGTCTGCTCCTAAAGAAGAATCAGGTTTTGGCGATAGTCTAAAAGAATATGGTAAATCTTTTGTTGAATCACTACCTGCTGCTGGCGGCGGTCTTGCTGGCGCTGAAACCGGCGCTGCCATAGGTAGCTTTGCTGGCCCTATTGGAACTGTTGCTGGCGGTTTAATTGGCGGTATTGGTGGAGCTTATCTGGGTGAAAAAGCCAAAGAGACTGTTGGCGGCATGATTCCAGAAGAAGACGTAAAAGCAGCAGGATTTGGTGAACAGCAAAGAAAACAAGAACGCAAACAAAGTCCTATTGCTTCTACCTTGGGAGCACTCACTCCTGATGTCATGGCTCTTGGCCCAAGTCTTGTAAGAGCAACAAGGTATGGTGCGGGTTTATTGCGGTCACCAGAGCCGCTTGCCACAGTCAAAGATGCTGCTGAAGTTGGTGAAAAAGGATTTAAGTTGCTTCAAGATAAAGCAGGAAAATTATTAAAAACTCGCCAAGCCGAAGCAGATATTAATTATGAAAATGCTTTTAATGTTGCACGACAAGCACAAGCAAAAGGTGAGCCGTTTGCAGTTTCTCCTCAAGGACGAAATTTAATTGCAGAACTTGAAAATGATAAACGTGTAATTGCAGGTGGCAAAGAATTTGAAAAAGGCGAGGAAAAGATTGCCGGTATTGACAGATTGATAAAAGCAATCAAGGGAACCACAACGGGGGGAGGAACTGCTCCTGTTGGCAAAGGTTTGGTTTCTAGCAAATTGACTAAAAAACTGCCTACCAAAACAACAGAAAAAGACATTGAGGCTTTAGTTGAAGAATTGCGTTTCTTGCGTGATGTAGATGCTAAAGGAAAACCTTACGAGGCGTATGGTGCATTAAGCGCAGACTACAAGCGCAAGCTTATTGACAAACTTGAAAAGCAATTGTATGACTGGGCACCAGAGTACAAAGCTGCTGACAAGGCTTACAAAGATGCGTCTGCAAAACTTTCTCCATTCAAAACGCAACTTATGTCTGGCGCTTTAAAAGGCGAAAAATTCAATCCTGCCGATTTGGTTGCAAGTCCTGAACAATTTGGAAACACATTTTTTAAAGACAAAAATAGTGTTGAAAATTTAATAGAAGCTACAGGCGACAAAGCTGAAGTTGCTCGTTTGGCTAAAGAACATATTGCTTCAGTTTTTGCAAACAAGACCCCTCAACAAATACAAGCAATAGTCAGAGATAGATTGCAAGCTCCTTGGATGAAAGAAGCTGGTATTTATGATGATGTTGTTGAATATGCTAACAAAGCAACAAGCGCTCAAGATAAACAAAAAATACTTTCTAATTTGAAAAGAGGTGCTGTGTTAGGTATTGGTGCAACCGCTATTGGCGGCCCTGCATACTACGGCATTCGAAGAGGATTGGGATTATGAGCAAGAAAAAACAACTTGGTATTGACCCTGCGCTTGAAAAAGCCATTGCCAAACTGTTGGAAGAGACTGTCAATGATGTCACTGCCAGCTTGACCGACAAGATGAAGATTATTGATCGCAGCTTGAAATTGGAAGCCTTGAAACTCAAAGTGTCTGATGACGCATGGGGATCAGGATTCTTTGAAGAAGATGACGAGAGTGAAACATAACGATATACTACGGCTTTCTTTTAGGGGATGATCATGGAACAAAAAGTAGCTGCTCTTTTATCGTTGGCGTTAGCGGTAATTACCGACAGATTGTTAACAATCGTTGCATTGGGGATGACATTTGCCCTAGCAACGTGGATAATGAACAATCCTGACTGGTTAAGACTGTGCGCCTTTGGATTCTTCTGTGTCAGTGTGTTTCTGCCTGTTCTATACAAGGAGCGTAAACGTGAACAAACTATTCCAAACCCAGTGCCTGTACAAGGAAATGACGCATTCTAAGGATGCAACTTTTCGTAATGGCGACAACCGTGTTCCTGTAGACGGCACACTTCAATACCGGTGGGCTGACAGCATGTCCACTCTGCGTCCTGAGACTGGCCGCAACTTCATGGAAAACAAGGGTGTCTTCAAAGACAAGCACCCGACAAATCCAGAATCCAGCCCGTTCTATATGACCGGTGGCACAAAACGTAGCCATCCGCAGGAGTAATCAATGGCCAATATCACATCTTTTGCTCCCGCACCAATCAGCCAGGCCAATGGCCAAGCAATAACCCAAGCCAATCAACGCTCTGGTGCTTATGATGCCGTGGACAAGCTGCGGGTCAGCACACCCCAATCCTTGATTGACACTGACTTTGAATACGGCCAACAGTCTTCAAAGTGGGAACAAGTTGCACTGCAACAAAACCGTCAGTCTTGCTATTACTTAACCAACACGCCTTTGCAAGTCACTGCTATTGCTGGCAACCAGACAAACAAGTATCAGTTGGGAATTACTACCAGTAATAACACTACGATTCCTACAGGCACACCGATTTTCATTCAAGACCCGTTGGATGCCAATGCCGGTGGTTGGGGACTTGTGACCACAGCATCAAGCGCCAGCACCTCTTTTACAGTGACTATGGGTTCACAGACCACAACTTCTACTTGCTGGTCAGCCACTGCCACTTACGTGTACCAAGGCTATTTTTATAGCCAGTGTGGTATATCTTTGGGCATCACCACAGCATTTACTTTCTCTGGCGCAACAGTGACTTGTGTCACGGCATACCCTCATGGTTTGTCTGTTGGCTCTCTGATCTTTGTGACAGGCACAACAGGACCATCCGCTGCTACACAGATCAACTCGCCACAAACTGTGGCTACTGTCACAGATGCCAAGACATTTACGTTCACCAACGTCAATGGAACACCGTCTGCAACCATCACCAACGTGGCCAACAACACTACGCTGTATGCCCGTCCTTCTGGTTTTGTGGACTGCCATGCTTATGATGGATCGGTTAACTTCACTGCTGGCGCTGCTGTGCCTAACGCAATCCTGTTCCGTCAGACTCGCAGATATTTCCGCTATCAGTCTGGCAAGGGCATTCAGTTCTCGACCGGATCAATGCTTGCCCCTCAGATTCAGACACCTACTCTGACGGCCTCTGGTTACACGGTTACTGTCACAACCAAGACCCCACACTTGTTGGCCATCAACACGTATGTCAAAGTCACTGGCGCTGACCAGACCATCTACAACGGCACATTCTTGGTGCAGTCTGTTCCTTCTGCCACGACATTTACTTACTTCACCGCAGGTAATGTCGTGCCAAGCGTTCAGACCGAAACGTCTACTGCACCCAACATCTTGCACGTTAGCCCAATCAATTGGTGGGGCAGTAGCAACAAGATTGGTTTCTTTGACCAACAAAATGGATTCTTTTTCCAATACGATGGTCAACAACTGTATGCCGTTTTACGCAACAGTATCAACCAAATACCTGGCACTGTGTCTGTGACCAACGGTAATGCCACGGTTACTGGTAGCGGTACACAATTCTTGAGCAATTTGGTGGTAGGTGACTACATCGTTATTCGTGGTCAGTCTTACAAAGTCTTGACCATTACAAGTGACACGCAACTCTATATCTCTCCTGAGTACAGAGGAACAACGATTGCCAACGCTATTGTGTCTCGCACTATAGATGTAAAAGTCCCGCAGTCACAGTGGTATGACACGTTGGATGGCTCTAATAGTCTTTCCAATCCGTCTGGTTATGCGCTTGATCTGACCAAAATTCAGATGTGGTACATCGACTATTCTTGGTACGGTGCTGGCGCTGTTCGGTTTGGTATTCGTACTGTTGGCGGTGCTATCAACTATGTCTACACATTCCAGAACAACAACGTGCAGTACACGGCTTACTTGCGTTCTGGCAACTTGTGCAGCCACTATGAACAAAACAATGAAGTCCCTGTGACTAACCTGTTGGCAAGTATCGGCACTGGTGACACAACGATCAATGTCGGTAGCACACAGAGTTTTAACCCTGCCGGCGGCACTGCGATCATTCGTGGCAACGGTACGGCTGGTGTGGTGGAGTACATCAAGTACACAGGACTGACTGCCACAACCCTGATAGGTGTGACCAGAGGCCAGACTGGTGGTGCGGCTGCGACTGCGTTCACTTATTCAGCTAGTGCGCCTGTGACAGTGGAATACTCTTCTCCTGACACGGCAGCACTGTTGTCTCACTGGGGTTCGTCAGTTGTGATGGATGGCGGCTTCACAGCAGATGCGTCAGCCATTTACAACTACGGCATGACCACTTCTTTGACCAGCCCGAACTCTACGGCTGCTGTGCCGATCATGGCCATCCGTCTTGCTCCATCTGTGGACAACGGCACGACTGGCTTGTTTGGTGTAAAAGAAATCATCAACAGATTGCAGGTTCAGTTTCGTGAGATTGCTGTAGTGACCAACGTCACATATTTGATTCAATTGATTTTGAACGGCGTACCGTCAGGATTCTCTGGATCGTTTGGTAACGTGGCTCAATCAGGTACAACCACAGATTCGATTTCACAAATAGCGGTGAACACTACAAACTCAATAACGATCAGTGGTGGTACATCCATTGCGGCTTTCTACAGCAACACTGGTGGGCAGACCACGTATGACCTGTCATACATTGCGCCAACAGGAAATGCGGCTTTGGGTGGCGGTACATCTAACACTGTGCCAACCAGCCAGGCTAACGTCTTCCCAGATGGTCCTGACATTGTGTATGTGGTGGCCAGTGCAACAATTGCCGGTGCAAGTAACACATGTCTTGCTCGTTTAAACTGGGTGGAGTCTCAGGCTTAAATCTCTTGGACGAGGATGACAACTTCGGATTGTTCAGCATACTGTTTTGTTACGTGTGCTTCAATGATCTGGGTGTCATCCCCATAGACTACGCCGTTCATGGCATCACAAAAACTCTTTGCCACATTATCCCAATCGGGTTTCTTTAAGGGTTTGTCTAGCCCGTTTAAACAGGCTTCCCTGCGTTTATTTGAGTATGACTTTGGCACTGCCATGTTGATGCTGATAAAGACCCGTACAGCGCCTTGGATCGCTTTAGAGTCACCCATCGCTTGCAAAGCGTAAAACCTTATCTGATCTTCATAAGATGCTGTTTTGGCATCTGTGTAGGTTTTGACAAAGTTTCCACGCTTTGCAAACTTGGGGCGACCTTTCCCCCGTGGTTCACCAGGGACGCTGTACGTGACTTGCATCATTTAATCCCCACAAAAACAAGCTATTGATTCTTGTGTTGCGTCAAACATATCAATTTGATCTTTTGTATATTTCATCATGCTTGCATATGTAGGACGATCTTTGCTGAATCTACCTTGAGCCAAATGTTCTTGATTTGCCCACCAAACCGCACGTTCTGGATTTTCTTGAATCATGCTTGCTACTTGGGAAATTGGCTTCATAAAACATAAATCACAATTTGAATAATATCCATTGGTAGGAAGATCAAGATCAAAAAAATTTGTTTTCCAAAAATCTAAAACGTCATTTTTAGTTACTTTGGCATAAACCAACGGTGTCCACTTATCTTTCATTTTGGCAGCACGATATTGTTCATCAGCCCTGATGCCAACAGCAGTAATGTAATCATTAAAACCTATAGATTTTAAATAGGATTCAATAGGTTTTATCTTTGTATTGACAGTGCAGATTCTTTGTACAGAATTAGGTAAGTAAGGTTTACCGTTTTGCCAAATTGATTCTGCAAATGGTTCTCCGTTTCTTGATGCTGTTTGATAAGAAACTACTTTAAACCTATCAACGGGTTTTTCAGCCCATTGATACTCTAACCAAACAATTGACACATTCCAATTAACAGAACAATCATGCACAAATTTAAGAGTTGCTTCATCTTCTTTACCAGTGTTGGCAAAACATACAACAGCTTCATTTGGCAGGCTCATATCATGAGCTTCTAATATTTTGTAAAGCATGTATGCACTTGTTCGTCCACCACTAAAACTGATGCACGTTGGTTCTGTAATTAGGAATGGATTCATTTACTTTCCAATGACTTCTGAAGCACTTCCCGCAGCCACTTGATCCCGCCCAGACGTTTCCATTCCTCGTTGTGTCTGGGGATCAATCTGATTCCGATTGGCTTGCAACTCTTCGTAAGTTCTGACTTTGGTCTTGGCATTGTCGATTTCCATTAAAAACTCTTGTTGTATACCTTTCCAAAGACCAAGCGGATGGCTCTCCAGCTCTTGCACTCTGTACCAAGTATGCTCTTTCCAACCCCTCGTCATGCCCATACGGATCAAGTGATTTAAGGTCTCCTGATAGTATGAGGGCTTGACGGATGGTGGCTGGGAGGAAGAGTCTACCTTCTCTGACTTGATCGAGAATGCGTATTGCTTCATCCTTGGTCATGTCAAAACGGGATTTCGTCATCATCAATGTAATTCTGCTTTTGCAAAGCAGGGCGACCAAAGCCAGGGCGGGGTGTCAAAGGACGGGGCTGCACTTCTTTGGGCGTGTCCTTTTCCTGCTCCTTCAACTGATTCTGTTTCTTGCTCCAGTTGTCTTCACGCAACGACAGTAGCGTAAAACCAGATGAAGTTTCCTTAGTCCAGACACCAAACTTCAGCTTTTCGCCGGCCTTGTAATCCATCTCAAGGGTGATGAATCCAGTGTACTCAGGTGCTTTATCTGACCTGCGCTTCTCTGGTGGATCGTAGTAGGCAACTCCTGTGCCTGGTCTTTGTATGTGTGGGTCTGCCATAAGTTACTCCTTGATGTTATTAAGATTAAATGTGTCGGACATGATTTCTTGGTAATCGAAATGTTTACCAAAACAGTCCTTAAAAAAGATTTCTTCAGCAGAAAATCCCTCTATCCCTTTATCATATACATAGCACTTTTTAGGAATGCTGATCTGATTTTTGAGGAATGCCATGCCTTTGCTGGTGACTTGCCACAGTCCCTCTGACTTCTTGGTCTTGTCTTCTGTCTTGTCTACTTTGACGATCAGACCCCAGTGCTGCAGTGCGGGATAAGTTCTGCTCTTGACGATCCACAGTGGTGCAGTGTCAGTGATCTTTACAAACCCGTTGTCGTTGACTGGCTGGCGTGACAACCATAGCAAGGACAGTGCCATGTTCTCTGTCAGGCTCACAGCATTGATCTTGCCCCAGCGGTCACAGCAAGGACAGCGACCTCCTTCGTTTTCGATGGTAGTGCGCCAATTAGCTCGAATTGAGTCCAGCGCCCCCTCCCCAAAAAAATCCAGTTGTTTCATAAAACTCATGGCTGCACCTCCAACGGTGTAAGTTTGGCCAACAAAGTGGCGTTGCACTTTTCAAGAGCTTTCATACGTTCTTCTTTTGCTTCTTCTGTAAATTTAGGACTCTTCTGTATCTTGATAAACAATACGTTAAATGCTTCAAGCCATTCCTCCATCGTGGCGTAGCTGGCGTAGGCTTCTTCAGCGCCAGGGATCATCAAAGCATAGGGAAGGCTCTGCGTAGGCTCAAATACTTCAGCATCTGATACTGTCTCCACCCGTTCCACGTTGCCCATGTGCTTCGGCGGCGGCTGAAAATCTTGAACTTCTTCCGGCGTATAGACTCCGACAACGCACCCTGGGAAGACGGCACGAATGCCTTCCGAAATAGTTCTCGCACGTAACATTGCTCTTGGGTACTTCGACCAATTATCCTTATTTGCGATTCCAATGCGCTTCGCCTGAGCAAGACTCCAGCCCAACTCAAGTGTACCGCCCTGCGGATGGCTAAAGACTCCCGTAACCTGCTCATCTGTGTATTCCTTCCAAACTACTGAACCACCGGCTGCTTGAAAGCGAGCCAGCATTGCGTCTGCTTTGAGTGCTGGACGGCCTTGGATAACGTGGTAGTCCCGCATTGCCACGGCTGGGTGCATGTTCTCGCCTTGGCACAGCAACATGATTGCCAGTGCTTCCTGAGAGTTCTTGAAGCCAAACATCTTGGATGATGCTGCAACCTCGGCCATCTGTTGCATGTCGTTATACGGAATGATGTTGCTCATATTTACCCCTTAATTAAGAATCTACGGCTACCAGCCTTTTGCACAACAAACTTCTCGTAAATGTCGGGCATGGCTGACTGAAACAGCTTGCCATCAAAACCCATTGTGGGCTTGGCAGACTTCCATGTGGCCAGTACTGAGCCATCAATGGCGACCAGGCTGTCAGCATCTTGCATGTACCCTTGGATCAGTGTCTGGATTTGCTCTTCTTGCTTCTCCAGTTCCTTGATCTTGGCCTTGAGATCAAACAGGATGGCACAGGCTTGCTCGACCGATTGGCTGGCCATCTTTGCTGTACCAGCTACTGAGGCAGGGTAGAGCAGTTTGGTCTGCTCTAGGTCTTCTGGCGGCAGTGTTGTGCCGTTTTGCACATGAGTCCAGACTTCGGACATGGTGCGGATATGGTCAGCCTTCATCTGATCGGTGACCTCGACAGGGATGATGACCAGCTCTTGGCCACCAAACAGGACAGCCAGATAGACCTTGTTCACGCCCACGACTGTTGCTTCATGGATACACTGAGCCATGTCAGCAGGTGGCATCATGCCGGTGTCAGGATCATATTTTGATCTTGTGGCTGCGTTGTAGTTCTTGCATTCGATCAGGACTCTGCGGATGTCTTCGTACCCTTCAAAGTCTATGTGGGTTTTTAGCCACACGTTGTCTGGGTGGCTGAATGATTCATCACGCTTGGTTAACTCAAAACCAAGACGCTGTGCAGCCAGTTGACCAATGATTGGTTCCATGACATGACCCATCTGGACAGCTTCTATGCCGGACAGATCGGGAATAGGCATCTTGCCCAGCTTGGTCAGAATAACTTCGTTGGCTTTACCAGATGCTATGCGTCTGGCATCGCCTGACCACATTGCACTATTGCGGGTTTCGGGTGAAAAGTCACTCATGTCTAATGTCTCCTGCCAAGAGTTCTTGCGTTTCTTCCAAAGTGAATTGGGGCGGGGTGGATTCTTCATAATGCTCACCAAGGGGTGTACAGCGGCCTGAGGGCTTGCGTTCATGGGTGGCAAAGGGTAAGTCTAGGATGGGCAAAAGATCGCCTGTAACGAGCGATATTGGCCGTTCGTATCCGCAACGGGATAGCATAAGGTCATTGGGGGATGCTTCGGATAGAAGCCAGTGCTTGCAGTTTTTACAGAGTTTCATGGATAACTTCCTTTTTGGTGATACTCAAGATTGAGTGATTGAATGATAACACTATGATTAGATAGTGTATTGTTTAATTTTCTTGTCCTCCTTTACTTTGGGGTTATTGGGTTTTACAGTATCTACACCTAGTTTGCCTAGTACTTCACGCCAGGCTTTCTGGGCGGGGATGCAGAGTTTGCCTCCGGCTTCTTCTTTAGCTTTTAGTTTGTATGCCCATTCTTTGCTCATGCTGCTGTCTCCCTATAAAGTTTGGATTGATTGTGTCTACGTCTGATCATTCTTACTTTCACTTTAGATTCCTTTCGGCAATACAAGGGCTACGATAGGGATGATGATAGGTAATAGCATCATTCTTATCTCAACCTTGTGGGGTTGTTATCAATGGGGTTTGACCCTTATTGATATGCACTGCTTTATTTATCGACCCAGAGAATGTGTCTCTGCAACACCCTATCAGCCTATCTAGTCGTTTATCGCTTGTGGTGCAACACTCACGCAGCCGTCCCCCTTGGGTCAAGCTGATCCGCTTTCCTCCCTCGCTGCCACAGACATGGGCACTTAATATCGCTAGGGGTACGGTTGTGTAAAAAGGACAATAAAAAAGCCCCTTACAACTGCCCTCGGTAGAAACCCATTGGTGTAGACCAAGGGCGAGAGCATGTGTAAGAGGCTTAGACATAGTTGCTTTCTACGACAACGGTTAAAAATATATCACGACTTAACAGGACTTGTCAAGAGTCGCCAGGCAGTGGCAGCACACAAAGGGACTTGTCCATTTCCAATGGCTTTAAGTCTGTCCACTCTAGAGGCCAACCCATCAACCACTCTGTCCACGTTGGGTTCAGTTTCCCACCATTGTGCAGACCCGATACTTGTTCCCCAAGGTTGCCCTTGCCCCTGTCCCTCAACGCATGGCGAGAGTCTTGGGCTTTGGGTGTTCCCCACATATTCCGAATTGGATATTTCTGAGCAAATCCCGCCAAATTCATTGTGTATCTTTTCCCCGCCAAAGTTGATGGACTGTTGTGATTTGCCCCGCCCGTACTGCTTGTAGGCGTTGGAACTAGCGACAATCCATATTCGTTCTCGTTTGTGCTTTGCACCAATGTCGGCAGCAGATACAACTCCCCACCTACTGTCATACCCCATTGAGGTAAGGTCTGCAAGGACTCGTTCAAGTCCTCTAGTAACGAGCATTGGACTGTTCTCCACAAATGCGAATCGGGGTCGAACCTCGCCAATAATCCTTGCCATTTCTCGCCACATTCCTGATCGTTCTCCGTCAAGTCCGTCCCCATTTCCTGCAACGGATATGTCTTGACAGGGAAACCCGCCCGATACAACGTCAACAATTCCTGCCCAAGGTCTTCCGTCAAAGGTTTGAACGTCATCCCAAATCGGGAAAGGCGGGAGAGTGCCGTCATTTTGTCGGGCGAGCAATACGCTTGCGGGGTAGGCTTCCCATTCAACGGCGCAGACTGTTCGCCATCCAAGTAGTTTGCCGCCAAGTATTCCTCCACCTGCACCTGCGAAAAGAGCCAACTCATTCATCATCCCCCCAAAATCAATAGAACGGCTAAGAAGCCCACGACAAATGCAGCCAGTCCATATAGCACCACTTCATGTAGGGGCATGGGTTCTACCCATTGGGGTTCTTCCGGAAATGCGTCCATGAGGGTGCGAGGGAATGTCCTAAAAGTGTCGTCATGGTGTTTGAATTTGATCATAATGGGCGCTCCAGGTTAACCAGAATACGGGTTATTTCAGACTCTAATGCTTCACGCTCGCCAATGGTAGTAAACCCATCCTGCAACATTGTCAGCGCCTTACATAGTGCATCAAACATGCATGGGGCTGCAGCCATTAGACGGGCATTGACCAACGCCTGGGCATCATAATCGGGCTGCTTTTTGAGTGATGGGGCTTTAAGGGCCACTGCCGATCCGATTGACGGGCCATTATCTGCAGGGACAATATACCGGCCCTGCGTGTGCCAGGGTCCAGGCGTAGTGGTTGTCAATTGATGGGTGGTATCAGGCGTGTCAATTACTATCATGATTTTATTCTCCAAGGGTTTAGGGGTTTAGATAGTGCAGCAGCCACAGCATGGGGCATCTTCGCAGCGTCCGGCCTTGTTGCGATAATATTCCTGGCCACTGAAATTGAACACGTGCGAGCGGTATTCTTTAGGGGTACGTGTACGGGCTGCCAGATAGGCGCTGTCGTTCTCCGATTCCATTAGGCAGCTACTGTCTACTTCCGGATCCCCTGGTTCACTGATAAAAGCTTTTTTGGCAACAGTGTCATAAATTATTGAGTCCCCAGGGTTTATAGGTATGCCGGTTAAAGCACAGCGGCCAGGGTACTTGGCTATCATTGATTTTTGCATGATGGAACTTCCTTAAATTGATTTATAAACGTAGGACTATATAACCCCTATCCCTTGCAGAATAGGGGCTATATGGGGCTATTTAATAGCCTACAGCGTAATCTTCTAGGCTAGTGACAAGGCCGTCAAAGTCTTCGCTGCTACCGAGCATATCGGCCATGGCAAACACAATGCTCGCATCAATGCCTAGGCTATCGGCTAGATCGAGTAAATACTCTTTACGTGTTTCAAACCCGTATTCTTGATAAATTGTCATGATGGGAACTCCCTTAATTGATTGATTGAAAACCCTGTGAAACACAGGCCATAAACCCCTATTTCTAAGGGTTTACAGTCTATACTCAAGCTTGCATTAATCGGATAACCCTGGCCATCTTTTGACCATGCGCTGGATAGCATATCAAGTCAACCGATTTATCCCAGCATGCCCGGCATCCGCTGCACTTACCCTCATGTTCATATGCCCGGCATAAACTAGAACCAGGTTGATCCTGGTAAGTAGCTGCATCTGGACCGATCACCGATCCATGCAAGCCAGGGATATATTCGCCGGTTATTGAGTCGCTAGAGAATCGCACTGACACGTTATCGAGTGCTTTCATGGCATCAAATACCATGCGAAATTTTGGGAATTTATGCATACGTGTAGGCAGCCAGTGCTTGCACCAGGGCGTACGCTGCATAACCTCTAGAATCTTTTCTGCCAGTGCAAGAGAATATACGTCCCCAGAATCAAACCAGCGGAAATAACGATCATTCTCTAATGCAGCCACCATATCATCAACCCAGTCCATGCGCTCCCAGTCCGTACGATTGAATTCTCTAGGGGCTTTGACGTTAGGATAATTGTAGTTGCCTGTAGTGGCATAGCATCCCTTACACGCATCAACTAATACGCCGGGACTTGCAATTGATCCGGGACAAGTATCGATAGCTTGCAATGACCAGGATCTTATCCCGTCTAACTTTGATGTAATTGAAATTCTCGGCATAACAATGCTCCGGTTAAAGTGCAAAATAGCACTGAATAGCCCGTAGGCTATCCGCTGCTATCTTAAACCTTGATTACATTCTCTAAACCATAAAAATGCTCATGGTTAGCTAAATAACCTATAAACAGCATAATGTCAGGCTGCTGGCCTACTATGTCGCTAGTATCTTTGCAGATACCAGGTGAAGTTAAAAATTTAGACTCTAAACCACACTCTTTAACCAGTACGTTTAGATTGTCTACTGTAGTGCTTACACGTGCTTTTAATATCATGGTTACTTTCCTTTGAGTTAAGATCATGCAAAATTACATGATGATTATATAACGAGACAACTACAGTAATGGTTGACAACAATCTAAAATAATTTATTGTTGTATTTATGCCATTGTCAGTTAAGTGTAAGCATACTCTATACAATGATGTTACATACCCTAAAGCTTATATCATGTGATAGCATCATAGTGATTAATTGATAGTTATCCACAATGGTCATCATGGGGTAAGGCTGAATGTATTCCGCTTATCGTTCTCAGTACAATAAGCATAATCCATGCCTGCTAGGGTGCTATGTGATGCTATACGTGCTATATAGTACATAAGGCGTAATGGAATGGACGAGTGAATGGGATGCTAGCTCTATGTGGTGTGACCCCCACATTGCTCCCAC
>Ga0209085_1000620_pt1 | contig 25409 bp, 27 predicted proteins | sample C_131016_EF_Meta_FD_187310 | JGI IMG/M metagenome (GOLD analysis project Ga0209085, IMG submission 187310) | Freshwater microbial communities from Lake Croche, Canada to study carbon cycling - C_131016_EF_MetaG (SPAdes) (version 2) | ecosystem: Environmental > Aquatic > Freshwater > Lake...
AGCCAAAGACGAGAAGGCTATTCGTGAGATTGAGGGCTGCATTATGGCCTTAGAGGATCAGATGGATTCAGTGAATCCTGCTGGCCCATTCGTTAAGTACCGTCCTGCACATAGCATCATTGTAGATGCCGCATCTGTGCTACCTGACTTCTCAGATGCACAGGTAATGTTCAGTGATGAGACATGGCCTACTGCTTATCTTAACGCACGGTATGGTGAGAAGGATGAAGATGGCCGTGTGATGAGCATCTATGAGCCTACAGCAGTGCTTAGCGCTGGTGCAGACTCTGCTCTAGACATTGAATCATCACTCACTAACATCATTGAGAATAACTCAGAGCCTAAAGCATACGGTTATGAGAATGTAGACCAGTTAAAGAAGGCATACCGCACACGATGCATTCGTGTATGGGACAAGCGCACTCGTCGTGTGAGTCTGTATGCATTCAATAAGTGGGAATGGCCTATCTGGGTAGAGAATGATCCTTACGGACTGCCTACATTCTTCCCATATGTACCTATGGTGTTTAATACTACGCCACTAAGCGCATATGCACGGTCTAACGTATCGTATTACCTAGACCAGCAGGACGGAATCAATGAGATTCACTCACAATTCCATCGTGAACGCAAGGATGCTATTGATAACGTACTGTTTGATAATCGCTTTGACAAAGAGACTATTGAGAAGTGGTTGACTGGCGGTAATTCACCTACTGCACACGGTGTAGCCGTACCAGATGGCCTAAAACTATCTGATGCACTCATGCAGAAGCCTAGCGTACTAGCATCTAAGCTGCCATTGTTTGATACGCAGCGTCTTATGTCATCTATCGACCGTGTATCAGGCATGACAGACATCATGCGTGGTGTGCAGTTTAAGACTAACACAACTAACAAGGCTATTGAGTCATACAACAGCACCACTGCGACACGTCTAGATGAACGCATCGACTCTATTGAGGATGCAATCGGTTGGACGCTGTACAATGTTGCATACGTGTGCGCTCAGTTCATGTCTATTGACCAAGTGGTTATGCTCATTGGTGAAGAACGAGCAAAGGCATGGTCTAACTATGGCGCGGATGAGCTGCGTCACATGTTTACGTGTGAAGTAGTTGGTGGTTCTACACAGAAACCTACACGCGATGCAAAGCGTCAGCAAGCATTGCAGATGGTAGACCTACTATCTAAGTCACTACAGTTTGCACCATCTACTACAATGAAGATTATCCTTACTGTGCTGGATGATGCATTCAATGATCTAACACTGCCACCTAACACGTTCGATAATATTGCAGAAGAAGCAGCAGTAGCAATGCAACGTGGTAACAGTGTGCAAGGTGGTGGTGCAGCACCGAGCGGTAGCATGACACCACAGAGCATGTCACCATCTGCACAACCAAATGGCGTCGCTACGCCCCCTGGTGAGAACATTGGTGAGCTTGTAAAGGCCATTGATGCTCTACCACCAGAAGCTAAACTCGCTCTTGGTCAGATTCTATCCAAGGGTGTATCTATTGCAGAGGCTCTACCAGAAGTCTTGCAAGCTGCTCAACAATCTGGTCCACCAACAGGAGCTATATAATGTCTGGCACACAGGATATTAACGAAGACTCACTGCTTAGTAACATTGATGCCATGCTCGGGGATGATGTAGACGATGCGCCCACGGAAAGTGAGTCAACATCTGATACAGAGACACAGCAGAGCGCAGAAAGTGCAGAAGCGCCTACTGACCAACAAAGCAACACAGCAACTCAGCCAGATACTGGAACAGCAGATAGGCCAGCACAACAATATGCTGAGGTCCGACCAGGAGCCAGAATTGACACTCGCAAGCTACCAGCAGATGCATCTGGAAACTTAGTAGATCCAAAGAGTGGTAAGATTGTAGCACGTGCTGGCACAGAGCGTGCGTACTTTGAACAAGCACGCAACACGTTCCGTGACCTGGAGCGTACTCGCAATGACTATGGCGCAATGCAGCGTGAGCTTGAAGCGTACAAGTCAGCAGCAATAATGCCAACACAGTTGGGCCTAGCACCAGCAGAGACGGCTATTGCACTACAGTTCATGGCTAAGTATATCAATGATCCACAAGCAGCCGCTCGTGATCTATTGACTGACATGCAAGCTAAAGGTTATACTATTGAGGAAATTGGTAGAGGCACAGATGCCGCTGCCATGAAGGCTATGATCGAGAACGCAGTCAAACCGTTTGTTGATGATAGACAAAGCGTACTTAAGCAGGAACAAGAGTCAAAGCGCATTGAGCAAGAATGGGATGATGTAGAGTCACGTCACCCATGGCTTGGTAATCAGGATGAAGCACTCAGCAAGATTATGATTGAGGCTGATCTATCGCTTAAGGACGCTGCGCTAGAGTTAAAGGTTTGGGCTCTTGAACATGGCTATGATCTAAATCGTTCAGTGATGGAACAGATCGCAGAACAAGGTCAGGCACAACAGCAGGCACCAGTCCAACAGGCACCAGCACAGCCGCAACGGATGAATAGAGCGCAGAGCGTTCCACCGTCGGTTGCTGACGGAGCCATGCCGCTAATGCCACGTAACGGTGCGCAGACTGCGAACCGGAACAACACAAAAGACATTATCCGTGATTCAATGAAGCAGTTTGGCTTCCGATTCGAAAGGTAACTTAAATGGCTGCGTCAACTACATACAGCGCGTCTGGTACGCTGTCTAACGTCATTCATGCAACGCTAGACAAGTCCCGTCGTGACCTCATCCTTGCATCTGCTAAGTCTAATGCATTCTATGCATGGATGATGGCTAATGACAAGGTAGAGCTTGAGGATGGTGGTGCTAACATCACCAATCCAATGATTGTTGGGCGTAACCCCAACATGTCTACCTACCAATACTATGACGAGCTGCCCATTGGTCAAACCAATGAGCTAACCACCATTGGTTACGGCTGGTCACGCTTCGGTGCAACCTACATCGTGTCCGATCAGGAAGTCGATGAGGCCACTGGTGAAGCTGCACTAGTCAAGCTCATGGACGTGAAGCTAACTGCACTTAAGGAAGGCATCACGGAGAAGTTTGGTGAGTATCTATACGGTGTTGGCGGTGGTCTTGATCCTCTTGGCCTACAGTCTCTCATTCCTGATGACCCTACTGCTGGCACTATCGGTGGTCAGTCTCGCTCTGATGCGCAGTTCCGTACTTCTGCTTATCAGTTCTCTGGCAACCTTGATGCTACGAACATCGAAGAAGCATTCGATGACGTACTGATGGATCTAAAGCTACGTGGTGATAAGCCTGATCTTATCCTCATGGGCCGTAACATCTTCCGTATCTATCGCCAGGCTATCCGTGACAAGTTCACGATTCCTCTCGCCCAGACTAAGGGCGGCAAGTCCATGTTCGATCTAGGATTTGAAGGCTTCTCACACAATGGTGTGGCTTGCATGTATGATGAAGATTGCGGTGTGAACCGTGCATACTTCATTAACAGCAAGTACCTTCGTCCACATATCTTCAAGCATGTGAACATGAAGGTCAAGGACCTATCTGCTCCTTGGTCAATCGACGCCACTGGCAAGCGGATTGTCTGGCAGGGTAACTTCTGCGCATGGAAATTCTTCCGTACACACGCCGTACTGCGCAACGGCACAACTGGTTAAGGAATCTAGGCTATGAGCCGTCCACGCTTTGAAGTAGAGAAGTGCCCCCCACGGGAGGTAATGGAAGTAGTCTATTCTTCGATGAAGGATAAAGATGGCAAGCATCTAGGATTTGAGCGTAAAGAAGAAAAGCGTGTAATCAAAGACGGCTTCATGGCCTACTTCCCACACGGTCATTCTATCTTTGTAGAGAGTGTAGCCAAACTCCGTGAGCTTGGTCTACATGAAGGTATTGGTATCGGTCTAGCGGACGATGTGTCACTCGCTGTCACTGATCCACGTCTACCAATGCCACAGACTGGTAAGTATCAAGGCCCAACACCGAAACAGGCTGTCATGGCAAGCCTTGCCAAGCAGCTTCCAACTGGAGTAATCTCTGATGGCTAAGCGCCGCGCCACTTACTACCCTTCACGCATTAACCTAGCAGTACGCAACAAGTCTTATGTGAGCCACATTGAAGGGCCAGGCATTGTTTATGCCTCCCTCGGCACTCCTAACGCAACTGGTGCCGCACTAGCTACTACTCAGTCTAACGATACCACTGTTGCTGGTGTTGCTGCTGCTGTAAACGGTACTCTTGACCAGACTTCAGTTGCAGTCATGGGTGTGTACGGTCGTGGTCTGTCTATCGTAGCATCTGCTGCCGCTACTAACGTAGTGCAGATTCGTGGCCGTGACTTCCTTGGTCAGTTCATGCGTGAAGATCTAACGCTGAACGGTACTACTGCTGTGCTTGGTGTTAAAGCATTCCGCTATGTGGATAGCATTACGCCAGTCACTGGTACTTCTTCTACTACTGTGACTCTGACGATTACTAACCTGTTTGGTCTACCACACAAGTTCCAGTCCATCGACCAGGAATTGAAGAACAGTATCGTAGCAGCCAACGCTGGTACGTTCGTTGCTGGCCTAGCCACTGCTACTGCTGCTACTGCCACTAACGCAGACGTTCGTGGTACGTATCTACCAGTCACCGTGCTACCAGATGGTGTCATCCCTCTAGCGCTACGGTACTTCGCGGATGAGTCTAACCTAGACGGTAACGCGCAGTTCTTCGCCTAATCCACTAAAGCCCTAGCGTAGAAATACGCTAGGGCATTTGGAGTCTTATGCATGGCATTCTTGTCGCTTACTGATCTAATACAGAAGGTAGTACGGCGCTTGGGCCAGGTATCTGGTGCAGGCGCACAGTTGTATTCAGAGGATCTAATCTCTGACTACATCAAAGAAACATACCAGCAAGTGCGGTCTATGCATTGGTGGGATCAGTTGATGACGTGGCAGTCTAGTCAGCTAGATGGCTCAACTGGTTTATGCACTACAACATTTGTAGGTGCAGCTGATGGATTCAAAGACGTACAGGTTGTTCGCTATGGCAATAATCAGTACAACCTACCACAGCTTGGTATGAACAATCCTAACCGTGTCACTGGCACCATCCCTAGGTACATTGAACCACTCACGCAGACGGATGATGCAACTAACTCATACCTGTTTCGTGTATGGCCTAAAACTGCTGTGACAACCGCAGCATTGCCATTGCGCACTCGTGTACGCCTAGACCCTGCAAGCCTGTTTACTACACCAACCGTGATTGTGCCGTTTGATAGTGCAGTGCTCATCAATGGGGCAGCATACTCATTCGCCGCGGATGACGGAGCTAACCCAGCACAGGTTGTTAAGCTCGGTCAAGCATACAAGATGCGGCTAGATGAATTAGTTAAGCAGCACAACAGCGGTGCGATCATACTAGACTCTAGGCAGTACACGCCTATTGGCCTAGACCAGTGGGTGGAGACACCATGGTAGGCAACCTCCCACAAGTCAGCAAGCTACAAGCAGCCATCGCTAAAGACTTTAAGGGTGGCCTAAACACATTCGATACGCCACTAAATCTTAGTAGCAGATTTGCTACTGAGCTAGTGAACCTGTATCCAGACACTAATGGCCGACTCAATCTGCGTTATGGTACGTCATTGTTTAGTGACCTGACTAGTCAGCTAAGCACTATTGTTAACTGCTTCTACTACAGTGGTTACATCATTAGTGTAGGCACTAATGGTAAGGTCACTGCTACCGATGCAGTCGGCACTAACACAATCATCTGGTCCAGCACTGTTTCTGCGGCACTCCCTGGTGCTCCGTCTGCATGGTCCACAACCACCTTTGCATCATTCACACAGTTCAGTGGTAAGCTCATCATATGCAATGGTGTAGACAAACCGATTGTTGTGACATCAACACTGTCTGTGTATTATCTACAGGACGCTGGCACAGGTTCTAACGTGAACGTGCCGCGTGCTAGATACTGTGCTGCGCACAATAACTATCTAGTTCTGTGCGTCACACCTACAGACACAACCACATTGTACATTGGCTCTAAAGGAACCACAGGCACCTTTGCTGGTGATCCTGGTGCAGACAATGATGGCATCAACTTCAATACTGCTACGTACATTACACAAGGTGCAACAGCAATCACAGGACTGACTACGTTCCGTGACCGACTAGTAGTTACGTATCGTGAAGTCTCGATTGCAATCTTCTTAGGTGTATACACAGGTACAGTGCATACGCCACGCATGGATGACGTGATTCCATCACATGGCGCAGTAGCACACCGCTCATTGCATGCGCTAGGTGATGACGTGCTCTTGCTAGACTCTACTGGTGTATCTTCACTAAACCGTGCTACGATTACTAATGCACTTACACCACAGCGTGAGACTGTGCTTATTAGTGCAGAGTTTCAGAAGACACTAAGCACGCTTACGCTACAGCAGTTGAGTGACCAAGTATTCGCAGTGCATGACCGTCTTAGTGAGCATGTGATCTTCTTCATTCCTAGCACTGGCACATCTACATGGGATGACAATCAGCCATGGGATGACGGCACCACATGGACTAATGACGCATCTGCTGTGTATGTCTATTGCTACAACCGAGCACAAAGGTTTAAGGCATGGACTAAGTTTGCTGGCATGACTTACAAGTCAGGTTGTCGCACAGAAGAAGGTCGTGTGTTCCTAAGCCTAGACGGAAAGCTGTACTACTACCGTAATCAGTTTGACCGTCTGCACATGGATTATGCAACACTTGTCAGTGGTTCGTATGTAGGCACACCTATCGCATTCACGTATTCATCTCCATACAGTGATCTAGGTGATCCTGGCGGTACAAAGTATAGTCGTTACTTGCATCTTACTATGGAAGGTGCAAGTGTTGCTACAGTAAATATGTACATTGATCGGCAGGATACCACACCTGCTGTGTCCATGGTAATGCAGCAGCTTACTACAGTGCAAGCAAGCTCTGGCGAAGCATTACGTCCTGTGAACAACGAGCAACTGTACGCATGGCATAGTAAGTTCATACGTGCAAAGTTTAACATCATAGGTTCTGCGTCAGCATTCACATCCATTGTGTCAGTTGGTATGCGGTATCTTAAAGGTTCATTGAGGAGATAAGCATGACAAGTGCAATTGACCCGAACATCATTGTTGTTGGATCACCAGTAAGTAAGTCAGCAATGAAGACGCAGCTTACTACTGCTGCTAGTGAAATCACTGAGCTACAGAACCGTCCTGGACGACGCAATCGCATTATCAATGGCGCAATGCAAATTGACCAGCGCAATGCCGGCACTGCACAAACTGTCACGACATCTAGCGCTTATACTTTAGACAGATGGATTGTTCTCCCGCTTGGTGCATCTGTCACTTCGCAAAGGGTTGCTGGCCCATCTGGCTATCAGCACACAGCACAAATAACTGGTGCAGCAGGCGTCACTGCTATTAGCTTTGGTCAGAAGATTGAATCAGCAAACACTGCTGATCTAGTGAATCAGAACGTAACGCTGTCAGCCACTATCTCTAATTCTTTACTAACAACAGTAACTTGGTCGGCGTTCTATGCTAATGCTGTAGACAATTTTAGCACAACAACGCTGATAGCGTCTGGCTCATTCACTGTAACATCCACTGCAACGCAGTATTCTGCTACGTTTAATGCTGGTGCAAACGCAGCAAATGGTATTGTAGTCTACTTTAACGTAGGTGCGCAAATCTCTGGAACATTGAAGATTACAGGTGTCCAGCTTGAGCTTGGATCAGTTTTATCAACCTTTGAGCGCCTGTCTATTGGCGAGACGATGTTGTTGTGTCAGCGGTATTATGAGAAGTCTTACAATGACAGCGGAAAGCCGGGTTCAGCCCCCGGAGGCGGCAACGCAACTTTTAGTTTAAGAACCGGATCGCTTAATGGTGCCGGGTCTAATTTTCCATTTAATGCTCGTAAAAGAGCAACCCCTACAATGGCTATTTATGACGGGGCAGGAACACCAAACGCAGTTAGCTATTATACTTCATCCTGGAATAACGGCGGCAGTGTGTCGTCTTCTCCTGGGTATCAATCGTCTTTTTATATACAAACAGATATAGCATCTAGCCTTTTGATTAATTTTGATTGGACGGCAAGCTCGGAGTTATAATCATGCCAACATACACAAATGCCCAATACTTCTACAACTTTGGCACCACCACGATTTGCGGAATCATGGTTGATATTAACGGCATCACCTCATCTGTGCCCATTGACCCAGCCAACACAGACTACGCAAACATAATGGAGCTAGTTGCATCTGGCTCGTTGTCGATCCTCCCAGCCGAATAAAGGATAATCAGTCATGGTCACTGCTGATGAAGCAATCTCACTAAAAGAAGAAGCAGAGAATCTAGGTCTGCATGTTCAGATGTGCGCTATCCGATACAATCGTGTGATCTCTAGGTTAGATAGACAAGATCAATTACTTATCAGCATTCGTACTGGCGTATGGGGTGCAGTAGTAGCACTCTGTGGTATGGGTGGTGCTATATACACAACAGGCGCAACAGTGATTAGTCATCTAGCTGGCATTCGTTGAGATTTATAGAGTGATGCGTGTGTGCATCTTGTTTCTTATTTATAGTCACACACGCATCATTCTTATATATACATACATTTATATAAATAGTTTATTGCGAAGCAACTACTTGGCAGCCGGCGACGAAGGGGCCGGATACATCTTCGCTAATGATGCATATATACCATATATTTATGCTTGTGTCAAGCCCTAATTCATGGTATATATGCATAAATCGACAGGCTGAAACATTTCGTGATGAGGACGTAGTGCATTATGACCATCACTATTAGGCCGTTAGAAGAAGAAGACAGAAGCATGTTCATTGCTATGATTCAGGCAATGCATGGTGAGTCTAAGTACAAAGCTATACCATTTGAAGATGATAAGATCAATTGGTCTATTGATGCTGTGCTACAAAATGATGGCATGACGTGCTATGTCGCAGAAAAGGAAGGCTCTCTGCTAGGCTTTATTGCTATGCAGATTATGACGTACTACTTTAACCGTGGCACGTATGCAACCGATCAATCATTTTATGTCTATCCTTCATGGCGGATGACTTCTGTGCCTATGCGCCTTATTCGTGCAGCAGAATTGTGGGCAGAGATCAACCGTTGTGGCGCTATTGTCCTAGGTGTAACAGCACCAGAAAGCTTAGAGAAGGTAGAGAAGTTTTATACAAAGATCGGCTACCAGAAATGGGGCAGCATTGTAAGAAAGGAGTTTTAATATGTGTGGTGGTGGTGGCGGAGACAAAGGTCGAGCGGCAACCGACGCAGCAATGCGTGCAGAGGATGAGCGTAAGGCCGCAGCAGCCGCAGCAGCAGCAGAAGCAGCGCGTGTGCGCGACGCAGATACAGCATCAGCCGCAGCCGCAGCTGAGCGAGATGCATACAATAACAATCTAAACTTTGCAACTACTGCTGCGAAGTCACGGTTGATTAACTCACTCAAAGATCGTAACGTGTTTGCTGATCCATACATGGACAGGATCAATCAAGCAGTTGCCGATCAACAAGCATTGATACCAACCAATGACAAGAACATAGGTTCATACTTTGGTAAAGACTTTGTCGATAACGTACTCAATGGCATAACTGCAAGTGAGCGTGGAAAAGTCACTAAGCAGGTGAATTCTAAGTATTCACCAACCTTTGCTGACAACATGTTTAGCAATGATGCTAATGATTCATACATCAATAAGATTCTAGAAGGTCAGCGCACTGAGGCAACACAGAGCATTGATCGTGCAAGAGCGCGTGGCAATCTAGATGACATGGGCTACAGCCGTGCGCTGGGGCGCATTGGTGAGCTTTCATCTGCTGGATTCAATACAGCAAATAACCTTGCTGATGCAAGGATCCAAGGCTATCGTGGTTCTGTCAATGACATTATTAACAATGCAAAGTCTGCTGCTGGTGCGTATAACCTAGGTGATTCATTCAACATAGATGACTACGACACACAGATTGCAAACAAGCAGGCTGAGTTTGGTAAAAACCTAGAAGGTGATACCAACGCAGCACTGGCTGGTCAAACATTCTTTGACATTGGTGACATCTTGAACAAGGGTGGTATCGCACAAGGTGCAGTGAATCCATCTGTAACAGGCACACCTAACACTGGTGCGACTGGTGCTAATGGTGTGAACGTGAACCTGCTACAGCGTGGTGCTGGTCAGGGTAGTGTGTTCTAATGTATACAGTGCAACTTGAACCAATCACTGTAGACTTTGCTAGGGATGCTGACGCATTAGCACTCTTGTCTCGTGCTGCTATATGCAAAGCAATCCCAGAAGCAGATGCGATGCCTCCATACATGATTAAGTGGGATCAGTATCTCACTGTGCATGACACAATCCTGTCTGCCACCGCACGTGACTTTGACGATGACTCATTGCTAGGATTTATCATATACAATGTGTATGAGCATCCACACCATGCAGGTATGATTGTAGGCTTTTGCACTATCATCATGTCACACCCTGAGCATCGTGGTGAGGGCATAGGCAAAGCAATGTGTGCATTCATGGAACCGCATCTTAAAGCTGCCGGTGTAACCACAGTGCTGCATGGTCATCGTCTTATGTACAACACAAAGCCTATGTTTGAGTCACTAGGCTACTCACTTGTAGATCATATCTACGCGAAGGAGATTGCATAATGGCTATTACAGCAGCACTGATCGGTGCTACCGCTACAGCCGGTGCGGCTGGCATGGGCATGATGAACGCCAATGCAGCAAGCAAGAATGCTAAAGCATCTAACAACTTAGCGATGCAGCAGTTTTTAGAGCAGCGTCGCCTTGCTGGCGTGCAAGAAGAGATGGCACGCGCTGGTTCTGTAGACGCACGCGGTAACACCACATCATACGTTCCTGGCGTTGGTTGGGTCACTACTGCCACACCAATGACTAGGCAGTTGATTAACGCATCTGATACAGAAGAATTACGTCGTAATACTGTCGATGCTATGCGCAATCGTTTGCGTAACCAGAATACGTTTGAGCGCCAAGGCAGAGAAGGTCTGGCGGCAGATGCAGCACTTGCTTCTGGTAAGGAAGGCGCGCAGAGTCTTAATGACATTCGTGCGCTACTCACTGAACAGAACGTAGCACATGCAGTCAGTGGCGCTAACGATCTACGCAATCGCATTAGTCTAAACGCAATACGCCAAGGCACTGGTGGTGAGACTGCTGTAGCACAGCTAGGCAGGCAGGCGCTTATGGACACACGCAGTGCCATTGCTGATGCTAATGCTGCGGCTAATCCAGAGTTTCTATCAAGAAAGCAAGGGCGTGAAGCAGCCGCAACCAATCAGTACAACACCTTTGCCGCACGAGCTACAGCACCAGATGGTACTACCTTTGTGCCTTCCAATATTGATGAAGGAATCAATGAAGGACTCGCAAGCAAGGCTGCTATGGCACAACGAGGCTTGGCTCAGGCAGGCACTGTTAATGCGCCGCAGCTACGCTTCGCAGAAGATCGCACACCAGTTGCTCTTGCCAGTCTAGGCAGCTCACTTAGTGGGCTAGTGCAGACAGGTAATAAGTATTTGAGCAACAGAAGCGCGAATGCTCCTAACAATTTGAGCTTTGATACGCCTAACAGGTATGAAAATCCTAATATCTAACAGATACACGAGGTAATCATGGCAGATGAATTTACAGCAGAAGGCACACTGGCTAATGTGCTGAGTGGTGTGCAGAACCGCTCTAGGCTTACATCACCAGATCGTAAAGCATACGATCCATCTACGGCTGAGATTAGCATCCTTAACCAACTAAGCGGTCCTGGTGCTAGTCAGCTAGTAGGCTTCTTGGGTGGTGCGCGTGCTGATAGACAAGCAGCATCGGATCAATATGACACTAGCCTTGCCGCGGTGAATAACCGTGCGGCGATTCTAGCGCAACAAGATGATGCTACTAAACGTCGTGGACAGAATGTAAACCTTGCAGTTGCTGGTGCTCAGAATCCTAACGCATCCGCGGCATTTAATTTGATATATGAGCAGATCCGACCAGAAGCACGTGGTCTTATGAACCAGTTAGCAGTAAGCAATGGTCAATACCGTCAGGCTCAAGTAGAAGAGACACTAGCGCAGGCTGCAGAGCGTCGTGCTAATGCTGCTGATGGTGGTAGTGGTGGCGCGGCTGCCGCACGTAATGATCCTTTGAGCATTGCAAACCTTACGAGAGTGCAGACACAAGTACGCGCCGCAGAGAACGCCGCAGATCGAGCAACTGCACAAGAACTTACTCGTATATATGGCAGGCCGGTTAATCAGGTAGAGATCGCACGTGGCACATTCATTCCAGCAGGCGGTCAAGCACCACTAACTGCTGAACAACAGGCAGCAGCTTCTGCGCTTATTGCGCGCAACCGTGCCGCTGCTCGTGATGGTGTACTAGCTATCTATCCAGACGCAACACGTCAGCGTTTTGGCACACAGCCACAACCTGCACAGCAAGGTGCGACGCCTGCGGCACCAGCACCAGCGCAAGCACAAGCACCAGTGGTCCAACCCGCTGCACCTGCTGCGGCAGCACCAACTGTAGTAACACCAGAAGCACGTACTAGAGCGCAAGCACAAGCAACTGCTGCTGGTGGCACACTACAAGTTAACCCTGCTACTGGCGCAATGCGCATTAAGCTGCCAAATGGAACCTTCCAGCCTATAGGACAGTAACATGCCAGATGACGGCTTCGTAGATGTACCTGCTGATGGCTTTATAGATGTCCCGGCTCGTACAGTAGGTAGCACATTACTTGAGCGGTTAGGTAGGCAAGCAGTTGCACCTATCTTACGCTTTCCTACAGACACCTTACTAGGCATCTCAGGAGCATTAGGTAGCGACTGGGCTGCACGCAATGCACAGATGATTGGCAATCGCATTGACTCTGAGCTAGGCACTAGAGAGGTTAACGTATTCGATCCGAACAATACTGCTGGTGATTACTCAGAGTTTGCAGTGCGTAATGGCATCAGTGCATTAGTAGGCTTACCAGTGCGAGCTGCTACAGCAATCACTGGCTCAATTAAGCCTGGCATGCGTATTGTAGAAGCACTGACTCCTGTCACTCTACCACTAACGCGTGGTAACATTGTTGCTAATGCTGTAGGGTCTAACGCAGTCACTGCTGCTGTTCAGGGTCTAAATGAGTTAGACGAGAACGCACGTGGCCGTGTCGTAGCACCTAGTGATGGCTTTGTAGATGTAGCACCTGAACAGGCAACAACACCAGTGCCATTGGGTGATGGCTTTGTTGATGTGCCAACAGAGCAGCCTAGGTCTACATACGGCATGATCCGTGACAACATAGCACCAGTAATGCTAGGCGCTGCTGCACTACTCGGTGGTACGGGTGCTGCACGACAAGTCATGCGCAATCGTGCGGCTAATGCTGCTATGGATGGCAGCTATGTCGGACAGACACAGCGCGGTAATGATAACTATCAGCCTGGTGCTGCTGAGACTGTGGTGCAGCAGACTCTAGATGAGACTGCTAGTGCTCAAGCTGCAATGACTAGAGCAGCAGAGCGAGGACTAGTCACACCTGAGTTTGCACGTAATGCTAATGAAGGATTTAGCACTAACATTAGTCCTGCACCGACTATGGAGCGGGCAGAAGAGGTGCTGAACACTGGTAGGTTCCTTGATACAGGCATCACTACTATTGCACCACGTGAGTATGAGCTTAGCATTGCGAATCTAGGTGTAGAAGATCCAGCATTGTACAGGCTGTTCAATGATGCATCTGCGGCAGGTGATGAGTTAAACTCACGTACTGCTTTACTTAATGCAGGGCAGAGAATGCCTGGTCCATTGCAGCCAGGAGTAGCACCGACTGCTGCGCGGCGCTTCCTACGCTCTGAGGATGATGCAACACTACAGCAGCGGCTAGATGCAGGCTATGCTAACCCACGTGTTGCACAACTCATGGCTGAGCGTCAACAGATTCAAGCAGCACTGCGTGAGTTTGCTGTGCATGAGCGGCTATACTCACAGCAGACAGCAACTAAGTACGCTAATGCGCATCCTGAGTGGATTCATACACTAGATCCAGACAATAGCCCATTTACTAGACGTAATATGACTACTAACAGGACACCAGAGGAGCTTAGTGATCCTGTTATCTCTATGCATGAAGCTGTTCGTGATTACGTAGATGCTGCGTTAGTCAATCGCCAGCGTCGCGCGCTTATGGAAGCATCACAGGCTATTGCACGCACTACACCAGATGGTCTACAGACTGTAGGCATTGGTAAGTCTGCGCCTATCGCGCTAGCAAACGCAAATCAGTCACCTGGCACGACTATTATTCGTGTCAAAGACGGTGACATAGTGATGGGTGTAGAGGTTATTCCCGCAGTAGCACGTGGCTATCAGACTGTGCCTAGACTTGTGGCACCATTCCTGTCATCACTAAGTCGTGCGTTCTCTGGTGCTACTGTAGGTAAGGTCGCGGCACTAGTTGGTGCGGTGCAAGCATTTACGTCTGCTGCATTTGCTGGTTCCGCTATCATGGCATCACGGCCTAGAGGCACTAGTGCTGGCATACTCGATAGTGCATTACTAAGTGCTACTGGCAGAAACTTACCTATACCTGATCCTACATTCATATTGCAAAGCCTGTATACAGGACTTGCGGGTATAGGTGCAGAAGCATCACGTGCTATTGCGTCACAAGTGCTTCGTAGCATCATCTCTGATGGAGCACTGGTGCGCACGCTAGGCCCACGCACTTCTGCATTTATTGCTAAGAAGTTTGGTGACATCTACACAGCATCTAGTCTAGCACGAGCACGGCAGGGAGGGTTGTCTACTACAGGCATCAACTATAACCCTGCATATGAACAGAGCATAAAGTTTGCTAACAAAGCATTGACACCTGAGTACAGACTGCTGCTTCCTAAAGACCAAGCGGCACAAGGTCTAGCAGCAATCGAAGAGTTTGCACGCTTTCATGGTAGGCAACTAACACCTGCATTCTTAGGTAGAGCGTGGCAGTTGTTTGGCAACGTGCTAGACATCATAGCGTCTGCACCTAACGTAGCATTTGCTAATCAGAACCTTGGTAGGGCAGGGTTCACTGACCAAGCCGTGTACGGTATGGCACGCAGGCTTGCAGGTGATCCTGCGGCACGTGGTGCGAATCCAGGATTGCAGATGGCAACGTCTGCTATTCCATTCTCTAACACCACTATGCAAAGCATTCGTGCGCACGCTAGAGGATTCAGTGAGCATCCTCTACGGTATGCAAGCACGTATATTATGATTGGTGGTACTGTACCACTTGTCACTCTAGCATCTGCATTGCTTGCAGATGAGTATGAAGGGGGAGATAAGTACATCAACTACATGCTCAACATGTCTGCTAGAGACGTGTTGTCTGGTGCTATGTTCTTTATTCCAGGTGTAGCGCCTAACAATGGCATGCGTATTCCAGTAGATCCAATGTTTGCACCAGGCATTGCTGCTGCTACTGCGACAGTCACACAGTTTATGGGGATTGAGGATTACATAAAGAGCGGTCAGTTAAGTCCGTGAGAACATCTACTCATTCCTCAATGATCGTAATGCACAACTTGCATCTACGAGTCTTACTATGTCACTTGATCCGACGGAAGCGTTGACTAACATTACTCAAGGGCTAGGTCTAGGCAATCAGCGCGAGGCACCGGGGGCACCAGGGTATGAGAAATCTAATACCTTTGGTGGTGTGCTTAGCGCAGACCTAGAGACACGCATTAAGGGATTGTTTGGTGCTGTGGGTAGCACGGTTGTGTCTGCACTAGAGCGTGCGACACAAGGCAATGGACTACCTAGTGGCATAGATTCTTATATGCAAGACCTACGCCGCAATCGCATTGCTGCGCCACTGCTACAACCAACTCGCATTGATCCACAGCGTGGTATGATTGGTGAATTGAACGTACCACTAGAGCAGCGGTTTATGGAAGTAGCACGTGACTTCTTACCAGATGTAACACGTCCTGGTACTATCGGTTCTGGTACTGGACTACGTGCTGCAATGACTGGCAGACAACCACCACCAGAGAGTGTAGTGCCAGTGCTTGCACAGATGTGGCAGTTGCATAATCGCGCTGACATGCGAGTGTATCGTGAGCAGAGAGCATCAGCACAGCAAGCTATCATAGATATTCGATCTTCTGTAGATCGCTTCCCTAATGAGATTGCTGTACGTGAAGCACAGAACAGGCAAGCAAGAATTGTTCGTGAGGCTAATGCTTACATGTACAATCAAATGATCGGCCTACAGAACAGACTAATCCGTTCTGAGGGCCGAGACATTGATCTAAAGCGTATTGATCCACAGCGCGGCATTGAACAGTTTGAGCGTACTACAGGTAGGTAATCACGAATCACGTAGACGGTCTAACAAGCTCTCATTCAACACTCGATTGAGTAGCTTGTTAGTGCCTCTATAGATTGTAGCATTACGTCCTTTAGTCTTAATCTCAAACTCTTGCAGCATCTCTAACTCATGCATGTTTGCTATTGTAAAGTTAAGCTCATCACGTGTTAGATAGGTGCGTGTCTTAAACACAAGCTGTGTCTTAGTCAGTCCTTGTGCGCCACCATCTATCAGCACGTCTTTGAGTTTATCAATGCCAGCAATCAATCTCTTGTTAGACTTTTGTATGCCAAAGATACCAGCAGCACGACGCTTACAGTCTGTAATAATCCTAATAGCATGCCCAATGTGGAAGGCATCAATAACATAGGAACGGTCGTTAACAGCCAGAATACCAGCAAGGCGTAGAATATGGTGATCCTCTCTAGCCTCAAACGATTGAATAAATGAATCATTCGATTCCAGAGAGCGTGATGCATACCAGTCCTTGAATTTTGTGAGCGCTGTTGCTGTGAGTGTGATGCCGCTAGTTGACCACTTGGTGACTTCTGTGCGAATGACTCCCAGCTGTGTGCTGAGTGTTCCGATTCTGAGCGCTTCATCAACGGATGACTCAGGCCAAGCGACAAGGCGCTTTGGTTTGTCCTCAATGATAAATAAGCACCGGCTAGTAAAGCCGCCTTCGATAACGTCTGGGTTGATAGCACGCACAAGCCAGCTTGGTGTTGATGCAGAGAGCATTGTGAAGTGCGCGTTACTGATTGTAGAAGTGCGTCCCTCACCCGATCTTCCGTAGGTAGTGGATCTAGGACAGTCGTACATATCCGTAAGGTATCCAGGCAAGGACATGCTGTGCCCTTCTTTTCCGAGCAGAGTAACAAGCTCTGAGACAACGATTCGGCAGTTAGCATCGTGACCTTCCTCATTTAGTTGTGCTAGGTTCATATTGATATTAGATACTGTATCTGATGCAGTCACTAGATGACAGTCATCAGCCAGTCCAGCACGATTGAATAGCTGTGATGCAAGCCGCACTGCTGTAGACTTGCGTGTTAGTCCTGCATCAGCGCACAGGACTAGGTAAGGATTAAGGAATACTGGTGCTTGTGGACGGTTGATTACCATCTTGCGTCCGACCAGTGATCCTAGTATCCATACTCCACACCAGAAGTCATAGCTTACTGGCGTCTCTAGCGCAGACATGTGCGCTAGATAGTTGTGCAGGAAGGTGCCAGACTTTATCGCATCTTTGTACATCTACAGTTTCAACTTCTTCATGTTGGACCACCGATGCACACCCTGCTCATCCGCGTAACTCACCTTGAAGTCTGATGGAATAATCAATGCATCACCTTTGATGATGAGTGGCTGCTCCATGTACTTCTTCATAATACTTGCTACTCGCTCTGCGTCATGTGCGTAACACATGGCCGTAAGTGAGTCATGGTTGTTGAATGGAATGCGTGCCGAACGCGGCCACTCTGAATCTTCCTGTGACCGCCACTGCACTTCACATACGTGGTCTCCCAACGTGGATTGCGGCTTAAAAGCAATAACCGAATCAAAAAGGGACTCGTCGATAGAAGAACCAAAGAATGGCATTGATCTGCCTTTACACGTCCAGAGAACGCGGGCCGTTTTGCATTCATGGATTACTTCATCCCACCATCTTGCGAGTTCTGGATTGGTGTTGTGGTATATGTTAAACGCATCTGTCGCTGCCGCAATAGACAGTCCTGTTGTCTGTGCCAATCTTGCTGGCTGCATTCTGTAATTAAGGCCATGGCGGCAGCGTTTAGCAATGGCCCTGAGCGTGAGTGATCCGTCATCGTTGTAGTCATGCTTAGGCACGCTGTCGTATGGCACGTTGTACATTTCAGAGGCCAGCGCAATGTGTGCGTCGTAACTTCCTGGGTTGAGTCTAGCACGTTCGAATTGCTCCTTCCATTTGGCAATGTTAGCTTCGTATGCTACGATGCGTGCCTCTGCTTGTGCGCCATCGAAGTATACATAGACATATTTAGGATCAGCAATGAACATACCACGCAACATTTCAGGCTGATTCTGTAGGTTCATGCCTGAGTCCCACAATGTGCTGCTACTAGACAACCTGCCTGGCACAAACTGTGTACCAAATTGCTTGTAGTCAGAGCGCATTCTGCCGTCTTCATCAGTGCGTGACGTGATGTACGTAGAGTACAGCTTGTGCTGCTCTTTGTATGTGTTTAGTGTGATGAGCATGTCCTTGGCAGCAGGCGGTGTGCGTGATGATGCAATCATAACATTACGATTAGCCTCATCAGTGGATACAGTCTTACCATGCAGCTTGAGTTTACGGTATAGCAGCTCACCTAACTGCTTTGGTGAGTTAGGATTGACATCATAATCCTCGTCATCGACTGCGATCTTGGCCTGTGCTTTGAATTTAGCAAGCAAGTCTTCGATCTGCGCGCTGTATTGTGCCTCTAGTGCAGCCTTCATCTGTAGGTCTACACGATTACCTAACACAGTAGCAGCAACAAGGTGTGGCTGTAGCTTCATCACATGATTGAAGAACAGTTTACCCATGCCACGGTGATGTAGCTCAGGCTCAATGCGACGTGCTACTTCCCATGTGATGCAGCAGTCCTTGACATTGTACTCCCAATACTCATTGATGTTGCCGCCCTCCTTCCATGCACTCTTCTCATCCTTGTAGTAAGGATGCGTTGTGTACTGTGCAGTGAGGAAGCCTAGATTATGCGGCCATGTAGGGAACAGTGCATGGTGTGCTAGTAGAGTGTCTATGAACAAAGGCTTGGTCTTGATTCTGTCCTTGTACCATAGCCATGCACAGTCGAATGCACCATTCTGTGCAATCAGTTTGACATCATTGTGCCTGAGCACACGCTGCACTGCTCTACGTACCGCAATCTCCTCAGACAGTGTGTATCTGTTGTCTGCAAGACTGCGGTAGTTAATACACATACCAGTGTGTGCGTTGTTAGCAAAGCCTATGCATGCAGTCTCGCCCTCACGGCCCTCACCCTTAGTCTCGATGTCGAATGATACAGGCATCTTTTCTTGTATCATCTTGTCACACCACTCAATCGCTTCCTTAGGTGAAGGATTGATTATCGGACTAATGACATGAGGACGCCACACTCCGCGGATGCATTGATCCAGCTTTGCCATGTCGAGTGAGAAGATTGGTGACAGGTTTGGCTTGCGTAACAGATTGGCAGGGTTATAAGCAATGACAAAGAATCTTCCCTCGTGAGGTATGACAGATCCTCTCCACTTCTCGATGCCAGTGTGACCTGTGAGTGCTTCGAGAGCGGTGCCACCGAGTAGCACGATGTACTTTGCATTAGGTAACTGTGATAATTCCCATTCAAGTATGCCCTTCCAATGAGACAGCTCAGCTGTGGCAATGCCTTTCTTGTCATTGCCTTCTTCCAAGATCAATTGACGCTTGCATACATTAGTTATGTAGCAGTGTTGTCTGCGCATACCATGCTTAGACAACACTTCCCACAAGAACTTGCCAGAGCCACCAACTAGAGGAAGTTTCATCTCCCTCTCACGGTTGCCTGGTGCCTCACTAATGATTACAACTTGACTGTTGATGTCACCATCTGCGAGGCAGTCCCACTCCATGCCTGCCAGCTTGATCTTGTTCTTAAGCTCAGTGTTCAGTGCGCTGACAGATGCATAAGTCACTTAATCGGTGCTCCTTGTGTGAGCTTGCTTGGCTTCCTTGGTGCATTACCTAAACCAAGCATTGTGCGGCCACGCTTAGTGACTGCATCCTTAGAGCGGTTCAAGTGCTTACCCATGTCTTCGCGGGTCATACTCTGCCAGTTGTCACAAAGATACTTATCTTCTGATGGCATCCACATTCTAGCCAGAGTCATGCCTGCTTGTCCTTATACCTATCAAGCCACGGTGTTACGATCATGTCTACATTCTCAAACAGTGTGTTGAGCGACGCATCGTTGTTGAGTTTGATAGTCATCACACCTGGCAGGTCGATGTAGTTGCGACTGTCAGCAGAGAATGATTTACCTGGACGATGTAGCTTGATTAGTAGCACATCATCCTTGTGGAAGTGTTGGAAGAATGGTTCTACCTCAGTAGCAAAGCCTGAGTCACTACACACAAAGACTGTGGAGATAGACTTCTTCACACGCCGTAGTGCTAGATGACCAAAGATCTGGTTACTAAAGAACACTTTAGCCCACTGCTCAGAGAAGCTAATCTGCACTTCACGGAAGGTCTTACCAAAGAACATCTTTGATGGCTCGTCCTTCTTCTTCTCTGCATCAGCGTACTCTGCTTCTGTCAGTGCGAACATAGCACGAATGCCATCCTTGATGGGCTGGCTGTACCTGAACCAATGCACAGTAGTGCGCTTGTACATGTGCCGTGCGCATTCGTCCTTGCCTGATCCTGGTGGACCATTGAATAGAATAAGTGAATGCGTCATTGTCAAGCCTCCGTAAGGTTGCTGACTACTTCATCAAATGACTGCTCTACGCATAGATACCAGTCAGGTGATAGGTAAACTACACAACCTTGTGGTGAGTCACGTATGCAAACGATCTTATCAATGCTTACGTAAACAAGTTCACCATTGCTGGCTAAGGTGAATCTAATCATCCCATTGGTTCCTTCTGCATTACAGACCGTGATAGTGAGTCTTTGTCATAGATGATCTTGACAGACTGACGGGCACGTGTGACGGCTGTGTATAGGTTACGACGGTTAAGCATTCGGTACAGACTGCGACCTATGACATAGATCACATTCTCAAACTCACTGCCCTGTGCCTTGTGAGTTGTGACTGCATATGCTAATGCAATGTCACGCTGTGGATAATTGACATACACCTTGTTCTCCATGACGTTCTGCATCATAGATGGTATGACTACTTGACGCTCACCAAAGTCAATGGTGATTTCTTCACTCTCGAAGTTAATGTCACTGATGATGCCGCTCTCACCATTGAACGCACCTGTAGTGCCATCATTGCCAATGACATCGTACATGTTGCGAGTGATGATTACCTTCTCACCAATACCTACTTCGATGGGATCATCACCCTTACCTGTAGTCTTGTTTTTCCATCGCATAGGCTTGTACATGTGCCGATCTTTGTCGGCCCAAAAGAATGTTTGCAGTGCTGCATTCAGTTTATGCACACCTACCCAGCTAATGTTGCCAGGAGTAATGATCTGATTGCTGAGTTTAGTGAAGTCAGCATCCTGCACGTGCTCTAGTAGTGCGCTGATAATGTCATTAGCAGGCACTAGACGGAATGTGTCTTTGTTCTGTGGCATCAGGCCGTCAAGAATGCGCTTAGCATTCATGAATACATGACTGCCTTCTTGTGTGCGATGCACAGTCTTTAGATAAATGCCATCAAACTTGTCTAGGATCATGTTGAACGCAGTAGGCAGTGCCTTGTTGCGCTCGTTAGTCTCAATAGGAGGCAACTGTTGGTTGTCACCGAACACTAGCAGACGTGATCCATGCTTCATTGCATTAACTAAATCGCTGTGTAGATCACGATGCACCATCGCATACTCATCGACAATGATTACATCTAGGTCTAGTGGATTTTCTTTGGTACGCCTAGGGAACGTGTCACCATATGGCTTACCAGTCTTTGGATCCTCTTCGCTAGGTGAAGTAAACTCTAGCAGTAAGTGAATAGTGCTTGCTGGTAGGTCAGTTGCTTCACGAATGCGCTTAGCAGCCTTACCAGTCGGCGCGGCAACACGCACTGAATAGCCTGCCTCGACTAGCTTCTCATATGCAAAGCGAATGATCGTAGTCTTACCTGAACCTGCTGGCCCAGTAACACCTACGCATCGCTTAGTAGTATCGAGACAGCGATTGATTGCCTCAACCTGCTTCTCATCTAACTGAGATATGTCAATGATCTTCATTTAGGGGCTAATGTCCTTGTCTTCGCCTGTACGTACTAGATGCAGCTGCTTTACACAATGCAAAGTGAACCATCTAATCAACGCACTTGGTAACATGTTCAATGCTTCTGCTTCTTCTTCGATCAGGTCTAGATCATCGAAGTGAAAGCGTACTGATTTAGCACCACTCTTGTGATGATAACCTTGAAGTCCTCTACCGCGTGGAGCCTTCTCAGGCACCGGCACGAGTATCTTCATAACTGCCATGTATGCCCTCTGATTATTGTAGCACATCACTGGACCTAAAAAAGGCCCATGCCGGGGGATCGACATGGGCCTTTCTAGGAGGGTAGCGTGGCACCTACTGCCACTGCTGGAACGGTGTCCCGGTAACCGGGCCAGAGCGTACTACCCTATGGGCTTAGGCCGCTGGGGCAGCGTCCACAGCCTTTTTGGTGCGTGGCTTGCCAGCTTTTAGCTCAAACTTGAGCACCTTTGGCATCTCGCCGTCACCAGCTTCATCGAACGCGAACGAAAGGATTTCGTTACGGTTTAGCGTAACACCCTTGATGAGTGAGCGCACGGCCCCAGCATCACAGCTTGCGTCTAGCACTACATAAGCAACCTTGGGGGCAGTGTCAAGAGCAACTGCATCAGCGTTTGGGGCCTTGGCCATGGGTAGAATCCTTGTCATGTTCGGCGTCGTTGCCGTAGGTGGAATATAGGGGGTAGCCGGTAGTTCTGTCAATACAGAATCGACCGGCTTAGTGGTTTTCTTTGATTTAGACCGGGCGGACACGGGATGCCTTGGCGCGAACCTGGCCCTGGTATTCCTCATGCTCAACCGTGATGAGCACGTCCTGCCCGATGAAGTCAGACAGCTCAATCTTCGAGCCACCATCTGGGGTGCGGCGAATGGGCACGCCATAGTCAGCGCACATCTGCTTTACCATATACAGGTACTTAGGTGCATTCTCCATCACACGGTAGGTGATGAGTGACACGCCCTCTGGATCGCCATCAGCGAAATCTACAGGATACTGGTCAGGAGTAATGCGATGAGTAAACACACCCATACGATTACCGCTGTTCTTAGACTTCTGACCAACTGCTGTGATGACGGAACCACGATACTCACCTACAGGCAGAGGGCTAGGGGGTTTAGCATCGTTAATGTCAGTGCTAAACTCAAACACGCTAGGCATATTTTCATCAGTCATTTAGGCATTCCTGTCTCTTGTTGCAACAAAATGGTTGTAGGCTAGTACGCACACCATGTCAACCACTACATGTGGTATGCGATCTGGTGGACCAGACACTACGGGTTGAATGGCCGTGCTGTGTCCTGGTCAATCTGTGTCTCACCGAACAGCTTGTTAAGCATGGCGGTGCATTCGTACACTTTGATGTGTCCATCTACTACACGCATCATCACACCATAATCAGCTTCACGGTATGTAGGTGCTGCTAGTTCGTACGCTAGTGCAAACTGAGTACGTGCTTTGTGAAGCAACTCAATGCCTTGCTGAATGTGTGCATTGGCATTGTCAAATACATCATCACACAGGGAGGTTGACTTTGTTGTATCCGGCGTCTTTCCACGATTTGTAGTAGTCTTCGATACCATGACCTGTTCCTTTCTGTTGATCGTAGGTCCACTTGAACCTACTTTGTCCATCAGGAGTGATGAACATTCTAGTGCGCATTGGTTTATGCAAACCATGATTACGAACGTAAACTAAACGCTCACGTCCTGTATCTTCTACGCGCCATATCTCACTGATGCGTGGTGGTATTGCATCAGCAGCACCACCTTTAAGTGACATAGTGATGGACTCAATCTCTTGCTTGCTGTCGTATGTCTCCATGTCATGTGCAATAATGATGAAGTGACAGCCATTAGATCGACTTACCATCTCTACCATGAGCAAGAAGTCAACAGTCAATGCAGTACGAGTGCCATACGCACGTAGCCCTGGCGACTCGATAGATGACTTGAATGAGTTATTGCTACTGTCTTTGTGCTCAATAGCATAACGCATTGCAAGTTGTGTGAAGCTAGTCACACTGTCGATGATAACAGTGTCAATCTTATCCTGCTTGAATAGATCAAGTAAGTCACGCTCGATGCTGCCACCTTGTTTGAAGTCTGCCATCTTCTTTGTGTTGTATGTAGAGAAGTCAGCAACAAGAATGTCATCACGCTTAGGCAGTGATGCAGTGCCATTAGGATCGAACAGTAGCCATAGCTTTTTGCCTGGTGCAGTAGATGCTAGGACTGTCTTGCCACATGCAGGCTTGCCCCATAGCAGCATAGTCAACTGTTCTGTCTTAGCAGACTGCGACTGTACCTCAATTGCACCTAGCCTCATCGCTCACGATACACCCATAGCGCTTCACCAATCTTCTTACAACGATAAATGCGCTCGCTGTATAGATTGACTGGTTTAAGAAAGTTACTCACCCTGATCTTGTCTGCGGAGTTAGGGATTACGTATCCCTCACCAGGCTTTAGCACGCTTAGGCGGCTAATGATGTCATCAGCCTCACTTGTCTTAGAGTATTTGCGTACAAACGTAGGCACCATCTGTGGCATAAGCAAGTCATCAGACATGTTTAATCTCCTGTTGCCTGTTCATGCAGCGGACTCCACTCGTCCGATGGCATGTCATTGTATATGAGCTTGCGATCTTCTGGATCACTAGCGCATAGTGGAATGAAACTGCATGGTCTAAAATAACGATTGCAGCTGTGTGTATATTTAGGTGCAGACATAGGATCATCTATGTATGTGTCATGCAGGTCAATAGTGTGCAGCACCCACTTGAGCCACTGATCCTTCATAAACTGTGGCCGTATGGTAGGCACGTATGCTATGCCATCAGTGATGGATCTAGGCAACGGCAGCGTTAGGCCAATGACTAAGCCGCGGTCTACTATTGTATTAGCAAACACACCAGCCGCCACGTTGTAACCAGTTACCTGATGTGACATGTGGTATGACTCACGCCATGCACGGTCTAGCCTGCCACTAGTCTTGTTCTCTTGTGCAACTAGA
>Ga0209085_1000621_pt1 | contig 25402 bp, 29 predicted proteins | sample C_131016_EF_Meta_FD_187310 | JGI IMG/M metagenome (GOLD analysis project Ga0209085, IMG submission 187310) | Freshwater microbial communities from Lake Croche, Canada to study carbon cycling - C_131016_EF_MetaG (SPAdes) (version 2) | ecosystem: Environmental > Aquatic > Freshwater > Lake...
TTTACGTTGTCGTACATCGCGGAGAAGATGTTCTGGAACTCTACCCCTGGGTTGGAGTTGCTGAACGTCGAGTTGATGTTCTTCACCGTTGCGCCACTGCTTGCTGCTAGCAACTGAGGCAGAATGCCGTCGTAGCCTGTAGCGTAAGCAGAAGTGTCAGTCGCTGCACGAGTAGCCGCTGCACCTGTCGTGGTGAGAGGTGCGGTGTTACCCGTAGTAGTGGTGGATGCTGCACCCTGTACAACGAAAGTTGTGCCAGTCGTGCGACCTTGGTACTTCACATTGGCGTTGCCAGTAGACGTGCCAACGTAGATGTTGTAACCAAGAGCACCAGTAACAGGAGCAGAGATTGTTACAGTCAGAACCTTGCCTGAACCAACAGCAACGCTAGCCTCAGTACCAAGAACAGACTCACCAAACGAACCAGCGTCAGCAGTTACGTTGACGTAGTAAGTCGTAGCAGCGAGGTCAACCTGACCTGTACCAGTGGTGGTTGCTGCGAGAGTGAAGGTCGGTGCGCTAAGTGCGCCTGACATGCCCGAATCAGTACCGCGACCCATAAGAAGCATACGCTCTTCCATCAACATCGAAGCGTAAAGAACGCTAGTCTGTGACAGTTGGCGAATGTCCTGATAGCCCTGACCTTGGAACTGTGCCGAGAACGGTACAGAGTCAGACAGCGAGAACTGCTTGTAGTTGAACGACTTGTCGTAACCTGCGTAGGAAATCTTTGGTCCACGTAGGTAGTTGATTGAGCCGAATGTAGTGGTTGTTGAATCAGAAATGCCAGGGAAGGTCTGACCTACGCCACCAGTACCTGTACCAGTGAAACCACTGATGACCTTGATACGGTGTGACGTGCCAACGCCCTTCTTACGTGCAATCTTGTTGCGAAGAGGTGTTGGACGTGGAGTCAGCAACTTGGCAGGTGCTTCGAGGTCGAAGGCTACAAGACCAGTTGAGATTGGGTTGGTTAGGCTAAGGTCCTTCATAATGTCGCCACTCACTGCACGCTGTGATTCAAGCGCGGTGTTCAGTGATGCTAGTGCGTCTGGTGACATGGACTTAGCGATTGACTCATTGTTAACGATTGATTCGATAGCCTGAGTCGCGGACGGTTGACGTGCTGGCATTAGTTCTGCCATCATAGGTGGAACGGATTCACCGCGGATACCCTTACCGATGCTGTCGGACAGCGTGGCTAGGTAATCCTCGTGACGTGAAGCCGCTTCACGCGTATCGGTTGTGCCGTATAGGTCAGCAACCTTTGGTGCGTTCGCCATAGCGAGTTCCTTTACTTTGAGGTTTGGTTGGATTCGATTTCTTTTGCTAAGGCTAGGTAGCCTTTCGCGAGGTCAGCGTCGAGCGTATTCTTGGCTTTGATGCGATACATTTGAGCCTTAGCCAGTTCTACGTTCTCTGCGGTTTTGTTGCTCACCACACCCATACGGCTTGGACCGCTAGGAGCAGCGAGTGCTTTGACCTGTGCAAGTTCTGATTCCAACGCCTCAATGCGTTCAGACTCAACTGCCTTTGTCACGGCATCCTCGCCACCTTCTAAGGTGGTTGGGAGTAACGATTTTACGATGTCTGCCACTAGTGTGCGCAGTTCATCGGAAACTGTTGTCTTCTCGGTCGCGACGAAGCCACCTTCAGCGCATTTGCATTCGTCCATGGACTTGTTGCATTTGTCGCACATCTCGATGTCGCCGTCGGCTTTGGTCTCTTCAGGTTCGGTCGCAAGTTCCATGTGGTGTTCCCCTTCTTCGTCTTCAATAGGTTCGGTCTCGCCACCTGCTGCTTCGCCTGCGTGCCAATCGAACAGAGCGCGTACGGCTAACAGTAGACATGCAAGACTGTGTGACTCGTCTTCACCTTCAGCCATTTCGCCTGCTTCTACTTGGATAAGTGTGGCGAGGGCTTGACGTGCTAAGTCGAACGCACCTTGGTCAAATTTGGTAATGTCGCCAGTCGCGTACTGCTTGGACGCTTCGACAATACTGTCTGCCTGCATTAGGTGTTCCTTTGTTAGGTCCGTTGTGTCGGACTTTTGCTCGTCAAGTTCTGGCTCGGTTGGTACTACTTCGTGTTCGTCGTGTGCTTGCACATCTTCAACCGTGTTTACATCTAAAATTAGTTCATCGTCGGCTTCTTTGTTCAACTCTTCAACTTGCACTAGTGAACTGCCGTCCATTTTTGAAAGTGTGAGCGTGCACGACGGGTTAGCAGGACGGTCAACTAGGGAGACTTCAACAATCTGTCCATCTACGATACGACCGCCTATAGCCTTGTTGTCTTTCACAACACGTGGGGCTTTGATACCGATTGAGAAGCCCTTCAACACGCCAGCCTTGACCTTCTTCACGGAGTTAGGGTCTACGACGTGTGCGGTGATGAAATGTTCCGAGCCTTTGTTCTCGTACTCGGTCGCCACACCCGCAGCAATAGCGGAGTGTTGTTCGCGAATATTGCCGTATTTGAACCATTCAGGCATCGCGGTCTTCAACCATTCAGGGTCGCATACTTGCTGGTCAGAGTCAAGTGTATCGTCGGTTGCTTTACCGTAGACGAGTGCCGTGCCGTCTGGCTGTTCGTCGAACTTCATGATATCGACGTACATAGCGGTCTCTGTTAGTTGTGCCATGTTTAGAATCCGTTCTGAAGGACGCGTACGTCAATTGTGCCTGTCGCCACTACCCCGTAGACGTCTTCGCCTCGGAACAGTTCAAGTTGGATGGTTTCGTTGTTTGCGACGTGTAAGCCCGTAGAAGAAGTTACGTCAGGTCCGCCGATGTACAGTGCGCCACCTGAATGAACAACAAGTTTTGAGTTTGAGTTCTCGTTACCGAGTGACAGGTTGATAGGCGTTGTGCCTACGGTTACTGAGGCGTGCAATATAGCCATGTGGTGACTCCTTGTTTGAAGCATAGGACGCCGACCTTAGGTCTATCGTAGCACATGGGGGACGTCGTATCAATTTGGTTGTTGGGTTACTTGAGTGAGGTTTTGTCGATTGCGATGTTCGCGTTTTGTAGGCAGTCTGCGTATGAGTCGCAGTCTTGTGTGGGGCATCCTGTACGGCAAGCCACTACGACAACCTGAAAGCGACAGCCGTATTTGAACCGTTACCTATTGTGATAGCCCCAGAAATGTCAGTTTGGGATGTAAGAATCCAAGTTATTTGTGGCGGGTTTGTTGAGCCAATCATTACTGCACCGACAAACGGCAGAATTGCAACCGATGGTGCTGTTGTTGGTGTGCCAGTCCATGTGGTTAACATTCCTACTGCATAGGTTGTGCCAGCAGTCAACGTGGTTGACGAGATAGTAAAATCATAAAATTGTGTAGCAGTTGGAAAAGGCGATGCTTGCCAAGATGAAATTACTAACGGTGTCAAAGTTGAACCACTAACAGTGTAGATTGCAGCCCTTGCTTGTGGCGTAGTTGCGCTAGTCCAGTTAGCGGCAGTTGTTACATAGTTAGAAATCTTAGTGATAGTAATGTCCTGCTCAGGGGTGAATAACCAGCCACGCGTTGAACCTGAAGCCAAGGCAACTGCACTTGTCCAATGCAAACGTGAAGGAACATCAAGCGTAGTAGTTCCCTGATAAAACTTGTTACGTTGCTGAGTCAAAGTAGCGGCAGTATTAGTAATCTTTGACGGACTCAACGTGCTAGAAATACTTGCATCCACAACACTGCCAGCCGTAGGCGTAGCCGTAACAGTAATGTCAGCCGTACCGTTAAACGACACACCGTTAATGTTTCTTGCAGTTGCAAGGGCTGTTGCAGTACCAGCATTACCAGTAGTAGTTGTAGCAATGGTAGCAGTGGTCGCAGTAGAAGCATTGATAGTGCCAGTCAACTTTGAACCATCAGTAGCATAAGTTAACGCAGTCCACGTTGCTGAACCAGTACCAATCTTAAACTTGCCAGTATCAGTTTCGTAACCAATCTCACCAGCGGCAAGAGTAGGGTTAACGCTAGTCCAGTTAGCAGCCGTGTCACGGCGTACTTGAATTTGTGTAATTCGTGCCATTACTAACTCCTTGTGTATGTTTTGATAATGTCAAACACTCTGTTAAACATTCTACTTGCGTAGTATCGGTTTCCTGCGGGATTTAAATGAAAGTCAGAATAAATGTAAATCTGACCATTGCCCGTGTTGTTTGGATTAGTGCTGTTGCTTGTTCCAGTAACCCAACCTTCGTTGTAGATGTCTACCGCACCAATAACGTTAGTGGCAGCAGTTGCCGCTGCATACACGGTTGAGGCATTAAGGGCTAATGTTGCGCTTGTTTGCGTGTTTGAACCACGTGTAAACACAATAATTTTAGTGTCAGGCAAATTAGTTTTAATGTAGTCATACACGTATGTGGCGTGTGCGCCTAATTGATAAGGCTGTCCAGCGTACGGACCTGCTGGATTGTTTCCTGTGTAACCATCGTCATTAGTTGTGCCTAAGAACACAACAAGGTCAGGGTTGATAGTTGTAAGAATAGATAAACGTGCAGGGTCGCACCAGTTTGCGCCGCCAGCCGTAGCATCAGTGACATACCCCAAGATTGGGTCAACGTTTGTGCCACGCACATAGCCCGTGCCACCAATAGAAACATTGTGATAGTCCACGTTTAGCATTTCGCCAAACTGCAAAGCCAGATGGTCAGATAAGTTAGAAACGCCAGCAACACCAGCGCCACCAGCAAACCAAGACCCATCAAACAAAGCAACTTTAAGTAGACGTTGTTCAACAGGAAAAATAGTTTCGGTAACATCTTTCAAACCAATACCACCAAAATCAGCACTAGCCAACATCACACGAATACGACGTTGAGCAGTAGACGGCAACACAACGTTGTAGTAACTGTTTACATTGTTTGTGCTAGTTGGGATTACGGCTGATGCAGTAGTGGGAACACCGTCAATCCAAATCCAAATCTGTGCAAGATTAGTGCCACGAGAGTTGTAACGAATGTCAAAGTTACTGCCGTAGTAATCGAACTCAACCCAAAACGTACCGTAACTGTAATTGTTGTTGCGGTAGTAATTTGTTCCGCTACTGTTTGTAATTACGCTGGCGTTTAATCCACGAAAGTAAAATTTGCCACTGTTATATGCGTAGACCGATGCGCCTGAAATAGCAGTGTTGCTAGTGCTAGAAATTAGTGAAGGATCAGCGGCAGGAAACGCATTAGCAGCACCAGAAGCCTTAGCAAGAAAACCGTTGTACTTGGCTTTCATAGCAGACGTACCCTTGGCGTCATAACTGTTTGTCAAAGACACCGCACCAGTTGCGCCATCAACAGATGAAACACCCGTAGTGATTGCTTGCCACTGCGTATCGTAGTCACTATTGGAGGCTTTAACTAACGCTTGTCCTGTAGTGCCACCAGTAGCAACGCCCCGACCATTCAGACCTGCCGCACCGATAGATGCAGTCACCCATGCTGTACCATTCCATACTTTTAGTTGTCCCATTCTAATCCTTATTATTGTGGAATATTGTCGACGATAGTTACGGCGGTTGCTGATGTTCCAGCCTGAATGACAAGTTTTAATGTTCCTGCTGTTGTCCCTGCAACTAACGCAATACGGGCATAGTCTGTTGTTCCTGTCGGACTTGATGCTGATGCTTTCTTTAATTGAATCATGCCACCAGTATTGATTGGAAGCAACGAAAAATAGTTCGAGGCATGATTAAATTGCGGACTTCTAACATCTGTCTGTGATTGAATAGTGCCATCGGCAGCAACATTTAAAACCGCATTACCTGCCGAATTTTGCCACTCTTGCAGGTTAGCAACTTGACTATTTGCACCCTTTGCAATCAGAGGAATAGTGCCAGCAGAACGTGCTTGAGTACCAAACTGTGAAGTTTTTAATACCCTACCGATACCAGTTTGTGAACCTGTAGTGGCGTTAGCATAAGAAATCGTGTACGGGGAAGTGTTAGAAACACCTGTCAAAATAAATGTTCCGTTGTATCCGCTAGGAACAATGTTTTGAACAATAACCATATCACCGACAGAAAGACCACTAGCGGTAGTTAAAGTAATTGTTGCAGTTGTTCCATCTCCAGAAGTGGCAGTAGTGTCACCGCCAACAATGTTAGTTAACGGAATACCGTTACCTGTCCACATCTGACCATTACCACTAATGCCAGCCAAAACAGTTCCATCTGATTTTTGAAACTGCAACAAGTTAAAAACTTGATTAGCGGCGGCTTTAATGTTTACAACAACAGTAGAAAAATACGCACTAAGGAATGTTTGCGTACCAGTAAGCCAAGTATTAGCAGCATTAAGAACAGCAGCAGTACCAGTTATTTTAGTTGCACTCAACGTGCCCGAAATCTTAGCATCCGTAACAGAACCATCAGTAGGTGTACGAGTATCACTTAAACGAGAATCAGAAGTAACAACCGCCGTACCAGTCACCTGACTAGGGGCAATAGTTAACGCAGTCTGGTCAATACCAATAGTACCCGATGAAGTAATAACGCCACCAGTTAGAGGGGCAGTTGCCGTGACACTAGACACCGTACCCGTAGCGGCAGAAGTCCATTTAGTATCAAAATCCGCTGAACTGCCCTTAGCCAAAACTTGATTAGTTAAACCACCAGTAGGAAGCCCACCAGCAACACCATCAACAGAAGTATCAAGCCACGCAACAGTAGTATCAGTAGGTGCAGTAGGGCTTGTAACAACACCCGATACACCCTGCGGACCAGTAGGACCAGTATCACCAGTAGACCCCTTCTCGCCTTTAGGACCTTGTGATAAATAATCCCACGTACCAGTTGTTGTATTGTAATACTTAATGGCACTCATGCTGAACCTCCATCAACTAAATTTTGGTAAGTAACATCGTTTGGGTCAACCCACAATTGTGAAGTATCTGTTGGTGCAGAATTAGAAATTTTAACGTTGTTCTGCTGAGTCAACGTCATAGACAACCATTGATTAGTGTTAGTGTCCCAATACTTTAACGCGGTCATGCTGAACCTCCAGAGATAGTTCCGTCAACAACAGTCGCACCAGTCATTGTAATAGTACCAGTAAATGTCGGATTATTGTAATCCGCAAGGGCAAGGGCGTAGCCTAAAGAGTTCCACCGAGTAGACCCGTCACCAATTTTGAACTTACGAGTGTTAGATTCAAAGCCGAACTCGCCAGCGTCCAAAATAGGGTTGGCAGTAAACCACGTAGATGAAGTACCGCGACGGGTTTTGATAGAAGTTAATTGTGCGGCTGGTGTGCCGCCATCGAACACCGCCACCTGCGCACTACTTGTTGATGTGTCAGCCCACAGTTGGTCATGGTTTGAAGGTGCAGTTCCGCTGAACGCAACACCAATATCCCCAGTATTACCTTTAGGACCAGTCGCACCAGTGTTACCCTGCACACCTTGGTTAGTGGTGGTAACCGTTACAGGGTTTTGCGTGACTGTTAAAACGACGGGGCTGACTGTGGCGTTTACTTGCACCACTGTCTCGGTTACGGTAATTTCACCAGCCATAGTTACACCGTTACTTGTGGAGTGACTGTGAATGAACCTTGGATAATGCGTGACACTTGACCGCCACCTGATGTTATTTCCAAGTCATAAACCCATTTGCCTAAGGGAAATGTGTTGGTTTGTGCTGACGTGAAAGTGATTGTGAATGTGCCGTTGCCTAATGTGATTCCTGAACTGTTAGTCAGGGTGACGAAAGCAGTGGTTGCTCCGTAATTGGTTCGGGCTTGTAATTTAGCAGTGTACGTGGTCAGGTCGTATCCTGCGATAGTGAAAGGCAAAGATTGGTCTGTTCCTTGCGGAATTGTGATATTGTAAATTGCTGGTTGCATTAGCCTTTACTCCGTTCGTGTTAGTCGGTCTCGCCGAGGTATTCAGCCATAGGTCCGTTGAAGTTCGTGCTGACTACGGGGGCGATAACACATCTGCAGTTGGGGTGTGCTGGTGGGTACGGGTCGCCACTGCCGAAGTCCGTGCCGAAATCGATAGGTGATTCGGCTTCGTTCTCGCTACAGTCATCGCAGGGGTCGGCGGTTAGCCATTCGATTTGTTCGACGCCAGCCTCTTTATATTTGTCGTTTGAGGCTGCTGACACTGCGCGTCGGGTCTCAGTAAGCGATATCATTAAGGCTCGGCTTGGGTTAGCCAGTTCGGTAACGATTTCGCGTGCTGTCTGTTTAGCGGTCATGCCTTGGTCGAGTGCGCGAGACAACGCGTTGCCTAGGTTTTGGTAGGTAACTTTGTTCATGTCTTGTATGACTATGTTGCTTCGTGTGAGTAGTTGTACTAGACCTGCTGGTCGTTCTAACAGTGCGCTTGCTGCTCGGTTTCCTGCGGTCCATGTTGACCAGTCGGTGACAACGTTTGCGCCTAGCAGTTCGGACGCTACATCTGTGCCTAGCACGTAGCCGTCTCCGTATACGATTTGTAGTGCTGTTTGCAACGGTTCAGGGTCGAGGCTTGCGTTGGCTTGCGCCCATACTATTGCGGAGGCTCGCGATTCTGGCGATTTGCTTTGTGTAGGGTTGTGGGCTAGCCATTTCTCGGCGAGGCGTTCAGGGTCGCGTATGCTTTTGGTTAGTGCTGCTGACAGGATTAACGAGTTGCGTGTGGCTAGTTTGATGTCGGTGTCGTTGGCGTGTGCGCTTACGCGCTTTATGCTTTTCCCAGCACCACGTCGGCAAGCGACTTCACCAAGGTTAGGTCTCCATCTCGGGCTGCTCGGTTGAATGCGCTGGCGGTGACGCTGTCTAGGGTTTCGAAGTTGAAGTCTCGGGTGGTTGCGCCTTTCTTTGCCCATTTAATGAAGGCTTTAACTTCTTCGTCGGGGGTCACCGTGTCCTCTTGGGTCTCAGAAGCCACGGAAGGGGTCTCCTTGGGCTTCCCGTCCTTTGGGGGTGTTTCAGTGCCACCTGAGGCTTCGGGGGCTTCCGTGGGGCTTCCTTGTCCTCCGCTGACGGGCTGGACGCCCTCAGGGGTCACAAAGAATAGACCGCTGGCGGTGACCAGCATAGGCGAATCCGCCTCGGGTGCGTCCAACAACGGCAGACCCATCTCGGCACGAGCCTCATTAATAGACTTCTGACCAGATTCGGTCTCAGTCTTGCGACGGTTCGCGTCCGACTCAGTGTCAGACTTGCGACCACCATCGAATTGGAACTTCAACTCGCGCGGTGTACCTAGGAATTTGTAGGACATGTCGCTAATCATCGATTCAAGCCACTTAATTAAAGGCTCAATACCGATAGCCGAACCCGATTCTGCTTCACCAACCTGTTGACCAGCACCACCAAGTGCGCCACCATCTGCATAGCCGATTTCGGAAGGCAGTACACCGAAATGCCCTGTGATGCCCTTGATTAGATATAGGTCGATAGTGTCGTTGAACTTCTCACTGTGACCGCTGTTGTCTACAGGTGTCAAACCGTTAGGAATGATGCGTGCACGTTTACGCTGTTCGGTCTGACCTGACATATCGTCGTTGAATACGTTCTCCCAAGCGCGTAGCAGGTCAGGTGTTGAACCGAATGCTTCGTCCGCGAGGAACATGATATCAGGCAGGACGCCGTCGGTGAACTCAGCACGTAGCCACTGCTGACGTCGCAGGTAGATGTCTGCCAGCGGTAGGCAACGTTCAACCGCACTGTAGCCGAACGGGGTGAACGTCCGTCGGTTGCGTATGTTGTAGACCAGTTCGTCCGCGTTGTATGCACCATCTTGCTCTGGGTCGTCCGATGTCGCCATGAATTCACCGCGTGGGAAGCCGTACAAGATTTGCTGGTAGGCAGGGTAGGGCTGTCGTGGTCGCATACCGCGGTCGTCGAGTAGAGGCTTGATTGTTGAGCCGTCTAGGATTTCGAACGAGTGCAGGTTTCCGCCGAGGTCTGGGTGTGGGTACACTGCCCAAGCGTCTAACACGAGGATTTCTTCTAGTGCCATGTTCAGCCAGTCTTTAAACGATAGACCGTTGACGCGGTCGGGCATCTGCCAGAACTTGCGTGCGGAAGCGATGTCGTCTTGGTATTTGTCGCGTGCGTCTTGCATAGCGCGTATGTGGTTCTTGTTTGTACCTTCCGCCACCAATTCGGATGCGGACTCATCGAACACGAAATCCCAGTCTTGTCCTGCGATTTTGGCTTTCACCACTTCGATACAGCGACGGATAATGTCTATTTGGTCTGCAGCGGCTCGTAGGGTCTTCCATGAGACGAAACGTTGTTCAGTTACAAAGATATTCCATGCGACGGGGTATTCCCACCGTCTGGGGTCTGGGCGTCCGTCGTCGCCAACGGGGTTGATGGCTGACGGGGTGAGTGGGTTGCTTGGTCCGAACGGTACGCTGGCTAGGTATGCTTGTCGCGCGAGGGCTTCAAATGTGCCTGCTCCGTAGAGTTGGTTCGCCACTCCTGCAAGTTCTTCAGGGCTGTACTGTTGTACTTGCGCTCCTGCTGGTAGTAGCGGTGCTGCCTTCTCGATGTTACGTCGTCGCCATGGCATTTTAGCCATCTCGTGCTCCTAGTTTGTCAGTACGTGCTGTTCGGTTGTGTTTGTCTCTATCGCCTGTCCGCATGTGGTGCACGCGGTGGCTGTTTTTGGCATCGGCAGGTTGCATGCGTTGCACCAGTTGGCTAGCATGCCTAGGTAACCTGTGATGTGCGACCCGACCATCAGTTCGGTTAACGCCCACACTAACGCGTCTAGTCGGTCTGGCGATTTCGGGTCTTCGGGTGTCCACGAGGTCATTTGCTCTTCGAGACGTTCGTGGGTATTGACGTGGTGGACACGTCCTTGTTCGTACATCGCCGCTATAGGTTCGGCTCTGAGCCGTTTGCCTTTGGTTGCGCGGACTTCTCGAATTGGGAGACTCGGTCGTACTTGTCGTAGTAGCGTGGGAATCATATCGCCACCGTTGTTGACTTCGACTACGACCGAGTCGGCTTGGTGGGCATCGTATGCTTCGACTACGCGTTTTGCCCATTCGAGGGGTGACGCTTTGATACTGTAGTCGGCGAGGACGTACCCGTTGCCGAGTGGGTCTTTGCCTGCGACGACGATGCCTGTCTCGTCGCTTCCTTCGTTATTGGTTGTTGCTGGGTCTACTGCCACTACTACGCGTGCTAGTCGTTCTGGCTCTTCGTAGATACGGTCGCGGTCTAGTTCGGATTGACGCCACAACGCACCTTCGATGTCTTCAAGTAGTTCGCCGTACAGTTCTTGTCGTCCGATTCGCGTGCCTTCGTATTGGGCGCGTAGTTCGTCGATTGCGGTCTGGCTGAGGTTGGCGAAGTTCTCGTAGGTCGAGCCGCTGGTCATGTGGTATTTGCCGTCTTCGGCGAGTGCACGTTTGACGAGCATTTTGACGAGGGGTTTGTTCTTAGGTGTGGTTGTTACAATGATGCGTGGGTGTTTGCCGATTCGGACGGCTGGCACTAAGCCTTCGGTCCATGATTCGGTGTAACGCCATTTCACTACTTCGTCGCACCATGCGCCTGAGAGGTTTAGTCCTCGTGCGGTGTCTGCGTTGTCGGCTGCGATTAGGTGGATTTTGCTTACGCTTACGCCGTCTTCACATCTGATGTAGATTTCGCCGAGTGAACGGTTGTATGAGATTAGCCACGTCTTGGGCATCAGTCCTAGGATACCTGATGGTCCTTCGGCGCAGACGTCTCGCGCATCGGCGTATTTATATGCGACGATTGCGTATTCGCCTGCGTTGGTCCTTGCCCAGTTGAGCAGGGTGATTGCCCCTGTCCATGTTTTACCCCAACCGCGCCCTGATTTGATTAGCCAGATGTTCCAGTTGCCGTCGGGTTCGATTTGTTCGGGTCGTCGTTTATTGAGGGTCTGTTGCCAGTGTTGGTTCTGTTGTTCCTGTTGCAGTTTGGTCAGCAGTTGGCGTTTGGATTGTTCGTCCCAACTCTGCCATAAGACTTTCGATTTCGCTGTCAAGTTCACTCCTAACGACGTGTTCGTGTCGGTCAGGTTTATCCAGCCCGTAGTATTTGGTCCGTCGTTCTTGCAGTTTGACGACGCGGTCCAGTGCTGCCAGTTTGGTGAGCGGTGCGTTCTTGGGGTTGCGTGCTATGTCCCATGCTATGACCATCGCTTCGTCTATGCGTGCGGTTTCGATGGCTCGCATCTCGTCGCTCATGTCGCGTTTGGTCGTGTTGATGATTTTGCGGACGGCTGCGTAGGCGGCTGATTCGGTTGCGTAGCCTAGGTCTTCTGCTATCTGCTTGTAACTGTGTCCGTCGAGCCGTAACGCCATCGCTTTCATGGCTCGCGGTTCGGCTTGTTCCGAACGTTCTTTACTGTTCATCGTCATCTCCAGACACGGCTGTGCCGAATATCTCTATTGAACCAGTGGTCATGGGCGATTGTCAATTTGGATGAGAAGTCCGAGTCGTCGCCAGTCGTCTTCTTTCCATTTGTGTTTGTGTTTGCAGTCTTCTGCTCCGCAGTCGCATGTTGGGTTTGTGCACCACACTAGGCTGGTGCTGGCGTAGGCGCGTAGTTTCTCACCGCAGTAGGGGCAGGGCAGTTGGAGGCGGAGCGGTCGTTCGAGTTCGCCTATTGCTAGTTGTATTCGTGTTGTGAGGTCGTTCAGGACGTCGGTTATTTTGTCTAGGGCTTTGGTTGTGAGGCTGTAGTCGGCTATCCATGCGAGGGCTTTGTCGATGTTGGGGTGTGTGTGGGGTGGCATGTGGGCTGTTTCGCGTGCTAGTTCGTACCAGCGTAGGACGACGGTGTTGGTTTCGATGATTAGGTCTAAGACGTCTATGCGTAGGGGTGGTCGGCTTCCTGTGCTGTTTCCTGTGCTTCCTGTTTTGATGCCTTGGGTTGGTTGCAGGTTGTTCTCTAGTTCGGTGCGCAGTTGTATGAGTGTACGAAGTGACGCGCTCAAACGCTTGTTTCCTTCTTGGCTATGTTCCACTTGAGCCGAATCCGTTCTGACCGCGTGTGGTCTGTGGTAGTTCGTCGGTTTCTTCTATCTGCATGATGAACGGTGCGAGGTTCGCCATTATGACCAGTTGTGCTATGCGGTCGCCGTGTTTGACTTCGACGGTTTCGCTGGTCAAGTTCCACACGCCTGCGAACAGTGGTCCTGTGTAGCCGTGGTCTATGATGCCTTGGGTTACCATGAGTCCGCGGTTGCGCAGTGTGCTGGACCGTCCTGTGAGCAGCCCCCATGAACCTTCGGGGAACGCCACTGCACAGTTGAGGTCGATGTCTACGAAGTGGTTGGGTTCGATGGTCCAGTCGCCGTTGACGTACAGGTCGAAGCCTGCGTCGTCTGCGTGTGCTCTGGTCGGTCGTGTGCCTTTGTAGCGCAGTACGTTCTTCATTCGGTGGTCGCTTTCACGGTCAGTTCGTTTCGGAGCACTTCGAGGTCGTCAAATATGATGACGTTTCGCAGTCTGGCTAACGCCCAACTGTTCTTGTAGTCGGGGGCGTACAGGTAGATGAACATACCAAGTTTGTTGGCGAGTTTGAGTTCTAGCACCGTGCCGATGGTTGGCACGCCTTTCACTAGGAACGCCACCAGTATGTCGGTTTGTGCTAGTGCGTATTCGTTGATTTGTTGCAGTGCTGGTGTTGGTTTGGTGTCGGCGTGCACGGTCCATGCGCTGGCTGGGTTGTAGTAGGTGTAACCTGTCTCTTCTAACAGGTCTTGCAGTTGAGCGCGTGTGTCTTGTACGTCTTTGTTTGCGTAGTCGATTGGTCCTGCGAGGTACACTATCATGGGAAGATTCCGCCTGTCGCGCGTACGCGTTGCGCCATCATCGCGTAGATGCCTGTGTCGTACCATGTGTCGTCGCTGGGTGCGTGTCCGTCTGCGTATCCGCCTACGATTCGTCCGACTTTGCCTAGCAGGTAGAAGGCGATGCCTAGTTCTGCTGGGTGCACTTTGCCTTCGAGTTGTGGCATCATCTTCATCATGACTTCGCCTACGATTTGCAAGTCGGTACTGCCGTATTCGCGCACTTTGGGCAGCATGCCTGCGAGTGATTTGTCTGCGTGTTCTAGCCACCACTCAGCGAATTCGTCTATTCTTAGGTCTTTATCGGTTTCTTGGTTTTTGCCTTCCATGGCGTTTATTCCTGTTCTGTCTCGTCGTCGTCTAGATAGACTACGATAACTGTTTGCGGTTCTGGTTCGTCTTGCGGTTCGTAGTTATGTGAACCCCAACGTGTCATGTGCCACCCTGAGCAGAAGTGGTAGTCTCCTTCGTGGGTGGACACGACGAGCCAGTCTACGGAGTTGCGGTCGTCTAAGGTTATCCACTTATCGCAGTCTGGCTCGTCGCATTTTAGGGCTTCACTCATTGATTCCAGTAGATGGTCGCCATCGTAGTTGGGCTTGTCCCGACTAGAGCGACTGTCGCTCCTGTTTCTGCTTGTAGGTTCTCGATGTAGTCGCGGTAGGGCTTCTCATCTGGAACTATTGTAGCATTTTTGAGTTCTGGGAAGACGTAGTCGAACATGGTTAGGGCGATTCGGGCTTTCGGTGCGCCACCGTTGGCTTGGACGGCTCGTTTGACGATTTCGGCGTCGAACGTTCCTACGCGTCTAACTTTGTTGGTTACGGTGGTCCGTTCTACTTCCAGCCCGAGGGTTGCCCAGTCGGTTTCGTTGGCTAGTGGTCCGCTGTTTCCTGCTACGCGGATTGGGTGTGTTCGTGCGACGACCCACACGTCGAGGTCGACGATTCCGTGTTGCCACGGGCTGATTCCTGCCATGGCTAGGAAGTCGATGGCTCGGCAGTCACTGGAGGTACAGAAGGGGTATTCTCCTGCGTGTGTGCCTAGTCCGTAGCCTTGTGTACCTTCGATGAGCACGTGGGTGTCTTCTTGGGTGAGGGCGTCTTGGAGTATGGCTACGGTGTTGCAGTCGCCACCGTACAGTTCTGCGTTGCGCATGATTCGGTCGGCACGGGCTGCTCCGATTCCTTTGGCGGTTGAGCCTAGCCGTTCTTGCATAGCGTCTATGCGTTCGCGGTCTTGGTGTCGCTGGTCGATGATGGTAGCCTCGCGGTCGATGTAGAGTCGGTCGCTGGCTTGGTAGCCTGCTCGGTCTAGTCGGTCGAGTTCGTCGTCTAGCACGGCTAGTTCGATTTCAGACCCTGCTGCGATGATTAGGGTGCTTCGGGGGTCGGTTACGGCTGTGACGGGGACGGTGCGCAGTTTCCATGCGTAGTTGGTTTCGCCGTCTGGTCCGTTGCCGTAGACGGTGTGTCCTGCGTTTGGTCCTGCGACGCGTACGCCGTAGTTCCTCCAGCCGATTTGCTGGCTGAGGTAGCCTGTTACAGCACCTTTGCCTTCCGACCCGTATTGTCCGCCTACGATGACGCTTACTTTGCTCATTTCTATTTCCTTCGCTTTGTTGTTGTGGGGCATTTGTCCCCGTGTCTGGTGTAAGAGTCAAATATCCATGCACATTTAGGGCAGGTGTAGTTGACGTATTCACATGCGGTTTCGCATGCTTGTTGGTGTCGCTGGATGGTGAGGTCTCTCAGTGTACCTATCCAACCACAGCCTTCGCTGGGGCATGTGTTGGGGTAGAGGTTGCATTCGGCGCAGGTGCGCCGTTTGCCGATTCCGCCGTGTTGCTGGCACAGTTCCCAGTTCGCGCTCATGCTGCCACCTGCACGATTTCTGCTTTGGTTGGTCGCTTGGCGAAGGCGAACAGTGGGTCTTTGTCGCTTCGCTCTAGGGTGGCGGTGAAGGTAACGCGGTCACCTTTCTCGGCTTCGCTGATTGAGGTGGGGATTGTGCACCAAACTGCCCAGCCTTCGTCGGTCTTAACGACCATCTTATAGGTGATGCCGTAGTCGGATTCGACGGTCTTGGTGCTGACGATTTCGCCTGTGACGGTTAGGCGTCCTTCGGGGGCGGTTACGCCTGCGGCTATGAGTTCTGCTTTCTGTGCGTCGATGATTTCGCGCTTGGCTACGCGTTCGTCGACTTGCGCCATGACCTTGAGGACGAGGGCGACTTGCTTGTCGCTGATTTCGCCTTTACGGTGCAGTTGGCTGTTGATGTCGTCTACTAGGTAATTGAAGAAGCGCGAGGTGTTGTCGGTGTAGTCGGTCATGCGCTGTAGTTCTGGGTGCTGGGCTAGGAATGCTTCGACCTTCTCGGCTTTGCGCATGCGGTCGCGGTTAAGCATGGCTTCTTTGCGTAGTCGCTGGAACTCGCCTGCGGTGAGTGTGCTGTCGAAGCGGTTGTCTAGGCAATCCTGCCCGACGTATATCATTTCCATGACGTCGTCGCGTGTCATGAGTGCGCCGTAGCGAATGTATGCGCCACAGTGTCCACAGCCTGCGCCACTTCCACCGAATGAGTAGCCTGCGTCGACTAGGCGTGAGACGGTGTTTACGCGTGCGCGGTTGTCGGCTGGGTCGAACAGGTCGTATATGCCGTTCAATTTGTATGCTTGTGGGTTGAAGTCTGAACTGCTTGGTGCGTGTACGTCGGTGCGTGCCATTTGAATCTCTCCTAAGATTTTGGGGGCTGTGGGGGACGCCCGTGTTAGCGTCCCCCGTGTGGGTTTAGTGGTTTGGCTGGGTTTCTACGATGCGGACTACGTTACCTGTGCGTGCGCAAATCTTGCTCCATTTGTCGAGTTGCTTCTGTGCGAGGTCGTAGCGTCCGCACCATGTAACTACTGACCATGAACGCTCAACGCGCACTGTCTCGTGTGTGAGTTCCTGTGCGCGAGTGAGGGCGTGCTGTGTGCGATTGACGTCTTCATCAAGGCGAGCCAAAATCCATGCCTTGATGCTAATTTTGCTGTAGCGTGATTCGGTTTCACCATAGCGTGGCTCGGTGTCGCCGTTGCTGTCGCAGTATCCCCATGACTTGCCGTCTGCGGTGATGTATTCGTAGTTGGTGTACGAGTATTCGCCTGTGTAGCCTAGGTCTTTGTCTGTGTCTGCGCTGTAACGCGGTGCGAAAATCTTACGGCGGATTGAGACCTTCTGGTCGCTGTCGATGAATGCGTCGCGTGCTGACTGTGCTGTAAGGAATCGAGCCTGCGCTACGGCGATTTCGCTGGCGATTGCCATGTCTAGGTCGGCTGGTCCAACTTCGATTGCGTATGGGTACTTGTTGCCTGCGCTGTTACGGGTGCTGGTCTTACCATCTTCGTGGCGGACGATGTGCTTGTTCATTTCTAACTCTCCTTAGACTAGGGGCGGTGTTGCCCCATACATCAAGTAAACCATATCCCTTGCCAGTTTGTCAAGCAGGGGTCTCTAAGCCCGTGTCGTCGGGGTTCTTGAAGTGCCACCACCACCCGTGGGCTACGGCGTCCCTCATGTGCTGACCACCCTTCGGCATATCGAACCCTTGGGCGTCCATCCGCTCGAACGCGTGCCTCTTGATAGTCGCTGGCTGCATCGCTACGGGGCTGCCGTTACGGTGTGCCAGATATTTCAGTGCGCCGATGAGTTGAGGCGTCTTCATCGCACTGAACCCTTGCTTCTGCGCGAGCCACGGGTACAATTTAAAATCTTCAATCACCACCATGTCGAACTTAATGACTTCGATAATCTCCGCCATCTTCAACGGCTCAATCGTCTTAGCCTCTTCAATCTGACCGCCCAGCCAAACGCACATTCCTACGTGCTTGTCGCCTGGGTCGATTGAAACAACGTGAAGGTTTTTTATTTTGCCCACTGTTTGTAGTCCGCCTTGAACTCGATACCGAACAGTTCTTCAAATGTCGCCACTAATACGTCGCGCACTTGCATCACTGTCTCTTCGGCTTCCTTTGTTGGAACTTCCAGAACCATCGAATCATGAATCTGCAGTAGAAGCAAGTTTGGGTAGAGACGTTCAACGTCAATCATCGCCATTTTCATCGCTTCCGCCACTCCGCCTTGGATAACTGCGTTGAACGCTTTGTGGCTCTGCTCGTCAAAGCCCCAGTGACGTAACCGTCCACTAATGAGTTTTACATATCCGCGCTTTTGCACTGCTTGGTCTGCGTATTTGGCTGCTTGCACGAACTCGGGGAATGCAGACCTGTATTGCTCAACCCACTGTTTCACTTCGGATTCGCTGGCGTCAACACCTGTGTGCATCTTGATTTGTTCGCGTGTGGTTCGCACTCCTGCACCGTACAACATGCCGAATGTTAGTCGTTTACCAACACTACGGTATTTGTCCCAATCGGGGTGGTCTTTATCGATGCCGAACACTAGTTTGGTTGTTGCGTCGTGTGCGTCTTCTCCTCGTTCGAGTCTGTCGCGCATTGGCTGGCAGTTCGCCACTGATGCGGCTACTCTAATTTCTGCTTGGCTGACGTCAATCTCCCACAGTTCGTGGTTGCCTTTCGGCTGGAAGAACGCCCTGACGCCTTCAACGCCATCACCGAACAGTTGGTTCAGTTGGTAGTCGTGTGGTATGGCTTGCAGTTGGACGCGTTCTACGCTGAGTCGTCCGCTGACCACTTTGGTCTGGCGGAAGTTGGTTCGCAGTCGTCCGTCTTGTCCGACCAGTTTGCCCCAATTACCGTACCACTTCTCCAGTGCGCTTTTTACTTCGGTCCACCGTAGGTAGGTCTGTGCGTGCGGTATGTCCTTCTTGGCGAGTTTCTTGATGGTCTCGTTGTCGAGGCTTGGTGTTCCGCTCGCGCCGATTTTGCTCGGTATGATGCCTAGTGTGCCGTAGTAGTAGGCTTTGGCGGCTGGGATTGTGGGCTTGAAGGGCAGTTGCTCTTCCAGTTCGGCTTTGAGTTTGCGCAGGATTTCGGCTGATTTCTCGGCTCGTTCGGCGTCGTATCCGATTCCGCGCTGTTCCATCTTGTACAGCACTTTCATCAGTTGAATCTCGCGGTCGGCTAGTACGGCTAGGTGCTGGTCGTCTGTTTCGAGCCTGCGCCATTGTACTTCGGCTAGTCTGAGGGTGAGGGCTGCATCTTGGGCTGCGTATGGTCCGACGATTGCCCAGTCGACGAGGTCGAATCGTTTGGTCAGTCCTGTGCCTTGCTTTTTGAGGGCTGCTTGGACGTCGTGCTGTTCTTGGGCTACGCCTTCGCCGAATAGCCGTGAGCAGGTGGGTTTAAGTCCTGAACTTTGTAGTGGGTCGAGTAGGGGCTGGACGAGTTGGGTGTCCCACATGGTCTGGTCGAGTAGGTCGACGCCACCCCATTCGCGTGTTCCTTCGCGGAGCATGTGTAGGTCGAATTTGGCGTTGTGGAACACTAACTGCTGTTTGCTTAGCCAGTACATGAGGTGTGCCCATTGTTCGCGGTCGAGGTTGATGTCTTGGTCGAATGCGCTTTGGGTTTGTCCTGTCTTCTCGGAGATGCGCCCTTGGTCGAATGGGAAGGCGTAGGCGGTGATGCCTTTGGCTAGCCGTTCTTGTGTACCTTCTTCTCGCCATGCGATTGAGACGATTGAGACGGTTGCGCCGTCGTCTACGAACAGTCCGCTGGTTTCGGTGTCGACTGCTACGACCATATTGGTCTTGTTGGGTAGCACGTCGGTTGGGTTGTGGATTTGCATTGTCTCACCTTCCGTGGAGAACGAGTGTGTTCATGCGCGCACGCACGCACACGTAATTTATTTTATTTTTAGATATGAGACACCGAGACACAGGGGTTTTTGGTTTTTGGGGACGGGTTTTTTGGTGTCTCGGGTCGGGTGTGACACGGGGTGTGACACATAGGGTTTCAGACTGAGACGCAACTAGACCGTTGGTCACGCTTCTTATGTGTCTCATATCGTGCCACACCCTCTGTCTCATTTGCCTTGTTCCTCTTCAAAATCGACAAAGCAACCGCAACCACCAATATCAAACTCGTCAAACAGGCTTGGCTGTTGCCCCGTCTGCTGGCGCAGTTCCGAAAGCGTAATCATCACTGGCTCGTTGTTTACTCGTTTACGCAAAATAGAAACTTCTTTACCTAAGAAGTCACGCACTCCTTGTTCTTGCGCTTCCCATTCTGCGAATCGTTCGGGCATAAGTTCCAGCAGTTTCTTGAACTGTCCTTGACCTGCACGCACGCACCCCCCACCGCAGTTATTGTGAGCAAACCCAAGGTCATATAAGCGTGGGGTTTTTAGACCTTCGCTATTCGCCCATTCAATCATTTGTTTCTTGTCTAGGTAAGGTGGTTCGGTTAGCGGTGCTTCAGCCTTGTACGGTAGGTAGTTGCGTACGATGGCTGGTATGCGGTGGGTTTCTGTCCAGTCGATACCAACGTATACGACGGTGTCTTCAGGGTCGCAGTTCTCTTCTAGCCATTTTCGGGCTGGTTTTTGTTTCAATTCATGTGAGCAATTTGCCTGTCGGCTGTTGCCTAAGAACTTTCGGTCTTTGAATACCTGCCAGATGTCTCTGCCTGTATTGATATAGACGTAATATCCGCCGATGTTGGCTACCGCGTCTTCAATAAACCGATAAGTGTCTGGGTCTTCACCTACGTGCGGTGACGGATTGTTACCTTTCACGTCGGTAAACACCAAGTACAAGTCCTCTGTGCCGTGCTGTTCTGCTACGCGCTTTGCAGCAGCCCACGAACCGATACCGCCACTAAACATGACTACGTGTTTCATTTGCCTAACCTTTCTATGTATTTTGCGATGCGCTGGACTGTGTCGTACTGCGCCTGTAACGAAGGGCTGTTCTTGGCTTCGTAACAATCGTTGTGCTTACCCTCACAAGCGCAAGTGAATGCGAACGGAGTGAAGTGGTCACGGATATGTTGGGCTAGTTCTTGGCTGGTCATACCTGCTCACCGTCTAAATGTCTAATAGTTGGGCAAGGGTAGGGGTGACGACAAGTCTGGCATTTCTTACGGCTGTTCGCCTCATGTAACTCGCGTAATCGTCGAATAATATCCTCGTACTGCTGAACCAGTCGGACTGCAAATACAAGGTCACGCTCAAGCGTGTTTTTGCTTAATTTAGTTCTGCTCATTCGGCTTGTCCACCTCGTTAATCAATTTCATGCATTTATCGCAGATATGTGCGAACTCGACTTGTGTGTCCCCGTTAATCGACACCGCGTGCCTATCCGTGACGCACTTATAGTAGATTTTTGCTGCTTGGTCGTTCATTCCTTCTCCTCTTGTTCCTTCATAGCGGACCACCCGTCGAGGGCGACCCGTGTACGGCAGGGGTGAATCTCCCCACACCCACCGCAATAATTGGCGCGTTCCAGCCGTGTGTGCAGTTCACGTACGCGCCGTACGCTCTCCGCCAGTGACTCATACGAAACCGCCACCGTGTTAGTCGTGGTCTTTGTCTTGTTCTCGTATTCGTATTGATTCATGTCCTACTCCCAACCGTTACTTGCGATTTCGACCACGCGGTCTGACCAAAGTACGTCCAAAGCCACGTAACGGGCTTTCGGAGCGTCTCTGCCAACTCCAGTGCGCTTGAACACCGACCCTGTTATTCCAAGGGCACGGAGTTGCGCTCTGATGGCTTCGGGACTGTCTAGACGGTCGGTCTTACCACGCTTCCGAAGTTCCTTCTGCCAAGCACTAGCCAAGCGGTCTGGGTGCAGGTATACGATACCATCTTCTACAAACGCTGGTGGCTCACCGCCCATACGGTCCACCATCTTACCGAACTCGTCCACCACAGCCCACGGTAGCAGTTTCGTGACCAATGTGTTCTCAGAGCCGAAGTCGCGTTGGCTGGCACACCAAGCATCTACACGTTCAACGATGGTGTGGTCGTCCACGATATCCGCTAGGATTCGGGCAGCGTTACGCAGGATTGCCAACACTTCATGGTGTCGACCGTGTCCCGTCCTCAAGTCGGTTACTTCGCCGATGAGGTGTTCACGCTGTAGGGCTAACATCACCATCGTACCTGCGTATTTAGATAGGTCACCTTCGAGCCGTTCCAGCCGCTTCACGTCGTCCCACTGTGGGTAGTCACCCTTTGTGCTTTTACGTCCTACTGGACTTGGCACTTCGGTCAGTAAAACACGCCTATCGCGTTGTGCCTTCTCGCCACCACCTAGTTCGCCCAGCGATTCGCCTGTGATAAGGATAGGGGCTACTAACTTAATATCAACTGTGCCTGTATTATCGGCTGCTTTCTTACCTTCAGACCCTTCACCCGTTGCTTGGCGCAATAGGTCTGCGATGTTATCTAGTCGGTTCGAGTCGTCGATATGGACGATGCCATTACGGTGTGAGCCGATTGCGTCGCGTGTGGCTGCTTTAGTCCATTCGCCGAATCTGACTGTACCAGCCAAGTTGAGCATCAATCGGAAGAAGCCTCGGGTCTTGCCAGATTCGCTGGCTGCTTCGATTGCGAAGTATGGGAAGTGTCCGATAGCACCCATGTATTGACCTTTGAGCAGGGTCGCTACCCACCACGCGCCAAACACTGCGGTTACGGTCTCATCGTGGAAGGTCAGCACTTCGCGCAGAACTTCTACCGCACGGTCGGGGTTGCCCATTCCGTATTTGACGGGTGCTAGGTTCTGCAAGGCTGGGTTCGGCATCACACCTTCGTGTGATTTCATACCCGTGGCTGTGATGACGCCTTCGTGCGTAACAAATCCGATTCCGTCAATCCACCCTAAGTGCGGTATCTCTTTATATAGTGTGGGCTGTTGGCTCTCAAGGTAGCGCAAGATTCGCGCCCCTGCGTTGACGCGTGAACGGTTGTCGTTCTTTGGCGGTACTACGCTGACGCCGTGCTTGGCTAACCAACTGAGTGTGTCGTTCATACGTCCTAACATCGCGCCTTTAATGAGGTCGTCTCTGCTCTCGCCGTCGGACCTGTGCACGGTCACAGCATAGGTGCGTCCTAGTGGTCCGTCGATTACACCGCGTGCTTCGATATCAGCGTTACACCAGCGGTCCACCCCGACTATCTTCTGATTGGCGATTTCGGTGACGATTTCGGTGTAGAGCCAAAGCCCGTCACCTATCAACCAGCCTGTGTCGGCTGTAGGGGTGTCTGGTTTGGCGTGTTCTTTGTCCCAAACGCCGACTTTCTTCTCAATCTCTTCATCAGTCAGCGGTGAGGGCAGACTGCGGTTGATGGTGTGCAGTAGGCTCAGGTACGCGTCTGGGTAGGGTACGATTTTGGCTAGGTGTCCAGCAACTCTGGTTACCCAGACGTCACGTCCACCTTCGGTGGGGGGTTCGTTGAGCAGGGCGGACAGTAGGCTTTTGGGGGCGTCGGTTGCGGTATCGTTCTCGGATGCAACCTGCCCCATATTGGATATCGGGGCGACCTGCAGGTGTTCAAGCCCTCGTATGAAGGCGTAGACGTGTCCCGTTTCGTGCACGGACGGTGGGGCTATTACGCCACCCCCGTCGCCTCGAATGTCAAAGGAGATACCGTTCTCGCGCTGGGAGGCGGTACTGGACCAAGACCTCAGTGCTTCACCGTCTGGTATGCGTAGCCAGTAGTGGTAGCCTTTGCTGGTCTTAACACACGTGGTGGTGTCTAGCAGGTCTGAGCCTAGGCGTTCGCGCCAGTAGACGTCGCCACCCCTTGAGTCACAGTCAATCACTACGATACCGCTGGGTGCGCCTGTTGCTATCCAGATGTTGTTATCGCGGTCGAACCAACTAGCGATTTTTGCTCGGTTCGGTCGGTTCTCGGCTACGTCACGCCACGGTACTGTAGGTGATTTGCCTCGCGCTGGTAGCGGCAGGATTCCTGCGTCGAAGAATGCGAGGGCTTGGTCTTTATTTGGCATGCGGTGTCCTTCTAGACACGAAGGTCGACACCCCTAAAGGAATGCCGACCTCCGCGTGCGATTGTTAGAATGCGAAGTCTTCGGTCTTACCTGTTGCTGTAGAGGAGTCACTTTCGCCGAGTGCCTGAACCGTATCAATCTGATTGGTTACTTCTCCTGCACGTGCGCCCATTTGGATTGTGCGCTGTACGACTACAGCCTTGACGCGCTTGCCTAACAATTCGTCGGTGTCAGTGTCTGGGGTCGTACCGAAAGCGTTGAACACTTCCTTCAACTTCCACAGTGCTGCTTCCGAGAGACTGGTGTTCATCCAGAAACGGCGACCTGCATACGATTCGCCTTCAGGGATTTCGAAGGTCCAGACCCAGTAAGGTCCTTTTTGTCCTTCTTTGACGTCTACTTCGCGTAGACGCACAACGTAAACGCCTTCTTCTAACGGCTCGAACCCTGAACCGCCACTTGCCTCTTCAACGGCTGATGCCATCACTTTGTTGAGTTTCATTTCTATTTCTCTTCCTGCGCTGGTGCGCTGTTGTTACTCGCTTCGCGTGCTGCACGCTGGCGAGGGTCTGTTTCTGCCGTGAGTTCGCCGTTAACGTAGGCGACCACTCGGTCTAGCGTCGGGTCGACTAAGGTCTGTGGCAGGATGCCGAAGCGGTCCTTGCCCGTGAACTTGCCGACTGGTTTACATGTTCCGAGGTGGAACTCTTGTCCGCCGATTTCACGGACTTCGGTGTGAATGATGACGTCCACGTAGCCCATTAGGTCTGTCTGGAACGCTGGTGTTAGTGCTGGTGAGTAGGTCACGCTTCCGTCGTCGTCCACTTCACGCTTTGGCAGTGCGCCGAACGCTACGTGGCAGGGCAGGTCGCGGAAGCGTCGTGTTAACCGTCGCATCTGCTCTGTGACTACGCCCCAGTCGGCTCGGTCAATCTGGAACGGGTCGCGGTCCATACCGCGTCCTGTTGCTTTGGCGACTGCTTTGCCGATGATGTTCTCTAGCAGAATCTTTTGGATTTCGGTTACTGAATCCAGCACAACTGTGGAGATTGAGGTCGGGTCGTCGGTCAGTCGGGCTTTCACTTCGAAGTACACCTGTTCTAGGGCTTCGAATGTGATTTGCTGGTGTGGCTCGATTTGGTCGGTTGGGATTCCTAGCCGTGCCAGTGGTCCGCGTTTCAATCCGCTTTCGGCGTCGATGTAGAGGACTGGTCCGAGTTTCGATGCGCTGGACATCGCGGTGGTTTTGCCTGAGCCTGCGTCGCCGTAGTACAGGATTTTGACCACTTCTTGTTGGTCTGCGAGCGTGGCTCGCGGTGTTGCTTTTGCCATTGTCTTACCTTCCGTTGTTTGTATGTTCTCTGCACGGGTTGACCGCCGTGCTCGGTGATTGCTTTCATACCCTACCACACGGTGTGACAGGGTGTCTAATTGGCGGTTACTTTAGTGTCTGGTGAAATTCTGGACGAACCCAACTTCACCTAGGTAACCGCGTGTGCCACCGCGTCCATCTTTAGCCCCGAACAGGCATGCTTCGGTGTACGGGCAACGCCACCTACAGGTGTCGGTGTTGAAATGGCGCGATAGGTCGATGCCTGTCTTTTTAGACTTGCGTAGACCAGCGTACGCTTGATATGCGTCTTGGTAGGCGTCTGCTGCTAACTGCGCGAGTTCCGCGTCGGATTTCGCGATTAGGGTGCG
>Ga0209085_1000623_pt1 | contig 25388 bp, 23 predicted proteins | sample C_131016_EF_Meta_FD_187310 | JGI IMG/M metagenome (GOLD analysis project Ga0209085, IMG submission 187310) | Freshwater microbial communities from Lake Croche, Canada to study carbon cycling - C_131016_EF_MetaG (SPAdes) (version 2) | ecosystem: Environmental > Aquatic > Freshwater > Lake...
AAATAATATATAAATAATGCTAGATATAGAAAATTACTGGAAAGACGTAAATACTCTCTATGATATAAACATAATAGGGGATGATGAATTTAGAGACTACAAAAAAGTTTATGATTATGTGGTCAAGGGATCTAGAGATTATTTGGATCTATCTGGATCCGAAATTAAAGCTTTACCAGATAATTTAAGAGTTTATGGAAATTTGATTTTGAATGGATCATCTATTGAATATCTACCAGATAATTTAAGAGTTGGATTAGACTTAGTTCTAAATGATAGTAAAATTGAATATCTTCCAGATAATTTATTTGTTGGTGGTGGTCTATATTTAGGGGGTGGTATGGTTGAATATTTACCAAATAATTTTAAAATTTTAGGGGAGATATATCTTGGATACAGTAAAATTAAACATTTACCCCATAATTTGGTCGTCAATGGACATTTGACTTTAGATGGGTCTTCCATACAATCCTTGCCAAATGGATTGGTAGTGTATGGAACTCTTTCTGTTGCATACACAGAAGTAAAATATTTACCAAAAGATTTGGAAGTTACAGAAAATTTGAATATAGAACATACCCCACATTTGAATAAAAATCAACTACCTAAAACCATCAAAGTACTTGGGCATATTTATGGGTGAAGTCGGGCTTGAGATAATGATACAAATTCATTCTCAAAGAAGTTTAGTAATATGATATATACGTTACTGCCATGTTTCTCTTTTTAAAGATTGACATAGATGCACTCATCAGATCATACAGGGGCCTGGCAAGGAAGTTGAGGTAACTGGATTGTTAGGACCATTCGAAAGAAACATCAAAATAGTAAATCAAAACTGACCCGGGTGGTTTAGATTTGATTATCATTACCTTTAAGTTCGTGAATTTAATATCAATCGATCCAAGTTTAATTAGTAGTTCTATCACTGTTTCCAAATCTAAAGGAGATTATGTTTTATTCAATTATTGTAGAGAAAAAAGTGCCCTTGGTAAGGTAGGTTTTCATAAATGGTTTTCACTCTGTGAACAATATGTGTCTTTTAGGTTCATAGATATACGTGAATATGACCAATATTCCAGAGGAGAAATATTGAAAATGGTCGATTATGAAAAAATATGTGATGGAATACTAAAGGATATAAACAATAATATAGATAAAAATAAACCAAGTAGGGTATACATAGAAGGATTCTCATTTTCCTCCCGAGATGGTAAGAGTCTCATAGATTTAGTTACTTTTTCGACAATTCTCAGAAAAAGATTGTATGATGAGATAACAAAAGATATATTGATAGTATCTCCATCCACTCTAAAATTAGAGGCCTGTAAGTTAACATATAAGCCCATACCCAAGGGACCAAAAGGTAAAAAAATATCATGGAGGAATAATGAGGGAATATCGGGCGGCAATTTCACTAAAATAGAAATGGTTAAGTCCATAATAGAAAATGATTCACTCGTGGACCCATGGGCAAAACACTTAAAGTCTATAAAAGATGAGATACTCTCCATGAGAAATATACCTAAACCATATGATGATTTATGTGATTCTTATCTTTTGATGAAATTTGCAGAAACTAATTTTTTGAATTGATCTGATTTTTAAACTTTTTTGGTGATTTCACCTAAAAAAGTTATCAAATTCATCACAGAATGAACATAAAAGAAATATCGATAAAGGGATTTAAATCCTTTGGCAATAATACACAAAAGTTAGAACTGAACACTCAAAGTGGGGAATTGATATTACTAACGGGAGCTAATGGAAATGGTAAGAGTTCTTTTATTAATTCCTTTGAATATGTGCTCTACGGTAAATGCAAAGGAAATAAAAAGAAATGGACGACCCTCTCTAATCTCCCCAATAGGATAAATGGGGGAGATCTTTTGGTTTCTATAAAATTTGAATCCTCATCAACAGAAGTTTCGATAGAAAGGGGTATATCACCAAATATACTTAAATTGTTCGAAAACGGAGTTGAAAACGATCGAGCAGGTAAATCTAATATAGATGATAGGATACAAAATTACATAGGGATGGATATAGAGACTTTCAAGTCTTTCATATCTATGAGTGTCAATGACTTTAAGAATTTTATCTCTTTATCCAATGAAGAAAAACAAATGCTTCTCGATAAGTTATTTAATTTGGAAATAATTAATGTCCTAAATCAGATATTAAAGGAGATGATCAAATCAAATAAGATGCAAATTTATAAATTTGATGCCGAGATATCTACCCTCGAAGATTCTATAGAAAGGATAAAAGATTCAATATCGAAGTCGATAAAAATAGAGAAGGAGAATAAAAAAAGAGAGATAGATCAAATACGATCTCTAATTAAGGAAAAAAAAGACCAATACGTTGATTTAAAATCAAAGATTGAAAAATTAAATAAAAAAGAACAGGAGATCACATCTTTATTAGATAAAGATAAATCAGAGTTATCCAAGATTGGCAATGAGATATCGAATGTCATTAAGAGTATAAGTTTATACAATTCTGGAAAGTGCCCAACATGTGAAAATAGTTTTTTGACTGATTATTATGAGGGACTTAAAAGTGATCTAGAATCAAAATATAACTCCATGGAGTCTATAAAAAAAGAAATACAATCAAGTATCTCTCTGTCACGGGAAAGATTGTCAAAAGTAAAAAAAATGATAGAGGATTCGAGTAAATCATTTTTTGAAATAAATAGTTTACTCAAGAGTTATAAATCCAAGATAGAGGATCTATCTCTAGAAATAGATTCTGATGATTCGGAATCTATAAACACAAAAGAATTTGAGAAAGCAATAATCGAAATTTCGGATAAAAAAAATTCGGTCTCGGATTATCGATCCATATGTCAAGAAAAAGAATTTTACTATAAGGAACTATCCAAAGTATTCTCTGAAGATGGTGTTAAAAAGAATATTATTCGAAGAATAATAATTCCCATAAATCACTTCATATCCGAAAACATTAAAAGTATGAATCTACCATTTCATGTTACTTTGGATGAGACATTTACTGCAAATATCAAACATTTTGGAACTGATGTCGAATATGATAGTCTTAGTACGGGTGAAATGAAGCTCATAAATCTCAGTATACTTGTTTCCTATTTAATGATGATAAAGACTAAACGACACATAAATATTCTTTTCTTAGATGAGGTATTCTCTTCGATAGACTTAGATAATATATCAAAAATAATATCTTTATTAAAATCTTTCGCCTCACAATTTAAAGTTAATATATTTGTTGTCCATCATGCTATCTTAAGTGAAGAGCTTTTCGATCGAATAATACGTATAGATAAGAATGTTTTTACTGAAATAGTAGAAATCAACAGATCAGACATTTCTTAAGAAAGTTAAACTGATTTTCAGAAAGCAATCAGGTAATAATACAAAAATCTACACCACTTGGGTCAGTTTTGATTCACCATCCTTAAGTTTGACAAGACATTTCTAAAAGAAATTGCTTCTTTTCAAGATATGGTTGGGCCAAGCTTGTAAACAAATGCCTTAAATATAATATAATATATACCATATTATATTATAGCGATTCTTTAGAATATAGAAAGAAACGTCAAGATAGTAAATAAAAGCTGGACCAAGTGTTGTATATTTGTATACGACTACTTTGATATTTTTAGTTTAAAATGTTATACAATTTTCTCCTAGGGAAACTGATAGCTTTCTCATCGAAAAGTCTGATCTATAAAATAGGATTCATATCATGGACTATATTGAGCATTTTTCTTCTAGAAATGATAGAAGAAACTTTTAATGAATCATTTTTTTTAAATAAAATGGAAATAGGATCAATTGGTCTCATTTTAATAATCACATCATTTCTTTTAAAAACACACTTACTTTGTTGTATAACTCCGTTTACTTTTTTCTTAGTTAAAAAATCGATTACAAATAAAAAAAAACATGATAGGCACAACAAACAAATCGACTCGAACATATCCGATATCGGATACTCGTAACCCCATCAATACCACTCTAAGCAGTAACGTTCTGTATAATACAGGATCCATTCACGATTTTGGAAAAATTGTAGAATATCTAGATTTCATAGTAAATCAGATTGGTGTAGATCTGGATTATGAAAGGTTTTCTTCCATGACTAAAAATGAGATAACTTCACTTTCTAGAGATCTAAAGATTAAAAAATTAACTGAATGAACTACATCCAATAGTTAAATTTTTCTAAAAAAATAGACAATCAATACAATTTTGTGAAAAAAATCGATTTTAATAAAAATTACTATTCAGTACTGGATTTAGATCCACTTTGCTCAAGTGATGATATTAAAAAATCATACAGGAAACTTTCCTTTTCACATCACCCCGATAAAGGTGGAGATCCAAATAATTTCGATGAGATAAAAGAAGCCTATGATGTTTTATTGAATGAAGAGAGTAGAGAAAAATACAATACCCATAGTATATACGGCACAGAATACAAGGAATCTTTAAATTTTCTCGATTATGAATTTGATGATTTAAAAAATGGATGGGATCGATCTAAATTAGATGATTTCAAGAAAAAAAACGGATTGAATATAGTAGTAAAACTAAAAAAAGACTTTGTTAAGGGATCCATATCTTATGAAAGATTTTTAATTTGTAAAAAATGCAATGGATCTGGTAAAGATCTCCAATCGAATATTGTCATAAAAGATGAAAATGGTAAAGTTATTAAAATTTTTGATGGGGAAAATGGATGTGATTTTTGTGAAGGAACTGGTAAGGATCATATGGGAGGGGAATGTGCTTTCTGCTCAGGTAAAGGAAAAATAGGATCAGTTGATTGTGGGGTCTGTAAGGGGACAAGGCGAATACTGGGAAAGCAGAAAATAAATAAAATAGTATTTGATATTAATGAGAAATCAAAGAAAATAGAATTTATGGGTAATTTCTCATCTGATGGAACTGGTGGTGTGGGTAATCTTTGGTTAGTGCGAAAAGACTAAAATATACAATCATTACCTCATTTACTTTTTACCATCCCTTATCAATTTAAAATTGTTATACCATTTCGTTCTTTTTGGAAAAATGATAATATCTTTATATTCTCCTTGGGGACTTACGTAATCGTAAGCATTTGACCATGTGTTATTATTACAATTGGGGTCGGATGAAAATATACTATGATCAAAATTTACACAATTTATCAATGGACTATAATTGTTTTGATTATTGGAATCAATTAATATCGATATTTTTAGTGCTCCCAATTGACTATTCAAAGATAGAAAATTTCCAGTTGTATGGCTACCCGATCCTATGGGTATGATCACAACTCCTTTAGAATCAGTAGTTATAGTATGAGCTTCTTGGAATATTATGTTTGAACATGTTTTTTGCGATATCTGAACTAAGAGTCCGATAGTTCTTGAATTATAATCAGTCTGTACTTGATATGGAATAGAGTCTGGATACTTTGGCTTCCTGTAGGCTGGATAATAAGTATGTACTTCGAAAGAAAGAGTTAACTTTATATTATTGTCAGAACTTAAATTCTTTTCTCTAGTCAACTCTATTTCAGAAGAATCTGGTATGAGTATAACTGCGTCTATATTCATGAAATTATATTCGAAATAGAAAAATCTATATAACCAAAGAGTATCCATTATGGCTTGGCTACATTTAAATGTGTCAATTTCACTTGATAGTAGTATACTCAATTGGTATTTGGCAGTTATGGGTATGGCCTTCACTTTAGCAAGCATTTTTCTAATTTCGGAATCTCTCTCAACCACCACTTTGAGCCAAACATTTGGGTTTGCGAATTCATCTGATCGTATCTCATATGAAGATAGGGTCAAGTGTCCTCTTGGGATCACATCAGTATTTAATTCAACATATCTATTTTCAGAAGATACTATATCATCTGAAAATGAATCTAATAGAAACCTTTCGTCTCCGGTCATTGAATAATAAAATGGCACATTGACAACTCTATCCCCTTGCGTAAATTTATTGATCCATTTGATTTCACCTTCTAATGTGTCTAAAACTCCCAGAGTTAGATCTCTGAAAAAGACATCTTCCATATTTAATCTTTCGCCTATCATGATATAATCGTATGAATTAAGTAATCATTTATATTGCTCGTCAAATTCATCACAGAAGTCTTTAGCTTCTGTGATGAATTTGAACTTAAATAATTTAACCTTGTGTTAGAATTATTGTTTAATGGTGTTTGGATTAGCTTCTCCAATAGAACATACAAAATAATTTACGATATTTTAAAACAGAGTTTAAAAATATAATGTATATATTATATTTTTAAACCTTCTTAAAGAATATGGTAGGGAACTTGCCACTACAAAGGTGGAGATCAAATCAGACTTTTGTGAAAAAGCATACTCTGTGGAGCACCAAACACATCAGTCTTTAGCTGATGTGTAGTTCATCAAATACACGAAACTGCACATGAAGAAGATTGACAATATGATATATAGATCATATCATGAGTAAAATATTTACATTTGAGAGTCACCAAAATGATATTAAAAAATTAAATATCTTGAAGTGTATTCAAGACGGTGGGTCTATATATTCGACCGCCATCATAGATTATCCCAAAAATGATCCGAAAATTCCACTGAAACCAGTTAGCATGGAAGATGATGGTTTGGTGACTGTCGATATAGACGGAAACCTGTATGATATTCGTATTGAGGATGTTGACCGAATAGAAGAGTCCATTATTAATTTATGGGATAAGAGAGCTAAGAAATTTTCACCTAAATACATCGAAATAATAACCACAGAAGGACACTTTAAGTTAAAGAGGTCTGATTTCTATGTGGGTGGAAATGGTAATAGTTTGAGTATTTCTTATTATCAAAATTTGGCTCAAAAATATGGGAATGTCTTATTGGATGGTGAGCCCGATTATTTATGTTTTGATATACGATTCACTAAAAGTGATGAGGGAATTAAGACTCTAGTTGATATAACATATGGTGATAAAATGGCCAGTGAGTTCATTATATTACCAAATTCAAAAGTGGAAATAACACATTATAATGGCGAGGGATCTTTTTCAGATCCCGAGACGATGTTTTCTTTTACTGATAATTCTTTATCTGATTTGGTATCGTTCTTCAATAGATTTACACATGGTTTAAATCTACATCCAAGAGATTTTAAATTTTTAGATAAAAATCGAGATTCGTTTATCTATCAAAATATGGGTAAGAAAATGCCAATAACGGGGACTTTAAAATTGAACCCACTTCCGATAGGCAAAAAAATATTAGTCATCGATAACACAAAAACAAAAGATGAATCTTTTACAAAGAACATAATCAATTATTTATCTTCGAGGGGAATTGCATACATTCTCATATCGAGTCCATCAGAAATGAGTAAAATTGGCAAAGAATCTATTTTAGGTGTAATATCCTCGGGATCAAATTATAATGTCAATGATGAAGATTCTTATGATAAAATAAATACCACAAAAAGATGTTTGAAAAAATATAAAGTTCCCTTTATGGGAATATGTTTCGGGTGTCAGGTCTTAATTAAAATATATGGTGGTAAAATAGTAGAGATGAAAAACAGAATACGAGATAAGGTAGTATTAGATTCCTACTTAGATATACCTATATTTGATGGGGTTGATTTATCTATGGTCCAAGTTAGTTTTGATCACAAACATCGTATTTACAAAATGCCGCCCAAATTTTCATCTATATCGAAATTCGATGGTATGGTAGTTGCAGTAAAGAAAAATGATAAAGATATATTTGGGACCCTTTTTCACCCCGAGAATATTCCATGGACAAATAAAATTTTAGATAATTTTATTCAAATCTGCGTAGGGGGCGTCCCACATGAGGAATTTACAAAAGGAGGTATTTTCCATTGATTTAGATCAATTGAAAATTAACCTAGATGATTGAGATTTTCCATATTTGTTTTTTATTTTCACCAAAAAGATTCCACTTTTTTTAGGTATGAAATCTTTTATTTCGATATTACCACTGCCAGCACTGATACTTTTAGAATAAACCATAAATCCAATTGAATTATAAATTTCAATTTTAGATTCTTCCCAGATTCCAGATATATTTATGGGATCTCCCAAAAGAACTGGATTGGGAAAAAATATGGTTTTTTCACATTCGATTTCTGATTTTGTCGATGTTATCACCAGGGGAAGTGTTCTAAATACTGTGTTTATATTTATCCCAGATGTATCAAGTACGAGATATATATTGTATATTGTATTGGGCTTCAATGAATCGATTGTATATGGGTAATTATAAATTTCCATATTTTTTATGACCGATAAAGAGGAATCCCCTAGAATCATTTTATAAATAGGACCTTGTGAATATTGAGGCAATAAATCTATTCTAGCTGATTTTGATGTTATGTCAGTTACTGATATTCCAAGTGGGGCATTTTTGGGTCGATATGGGTTTATTTTTTCCATTTTACTGAACATAAATAGTACGCCTGGCTTCTCGGCTCCGGTTCCAGACCATGGTATCCAAACTTTTCCGGCAGATGAAAGATTCACAGTTGGGTAGGGAACGGTGCCAATATAGGATGGATCTCTTGTATAGACACTCTCATAGAAATTAGATTTATAATATTTATTTGATATCGACAAATTATAATCAAATGTTACATGATTTATAGTAAATTGAGTGTTCTTAATTTCATTATTTATATCGATTCGATTAAGAGGTGCTACGTCCCCATAATATATGTCTGGATTTCCTATTGCATTTTGAGAATATCTATCTAATATGGTTTTTAAACTTTTCTTAGAATTCGATGAGATTGGAATTTCCGTTCCATGGACTCCATCCTTGGTTGAAAATTCATATATGGAATAATCCCCCCTTCGAGCCAGAGCATCTGCCAAATTTACGATAAATTGGATATCCTTGGATCCATATAACATAGCCCCCTGATTGGGGTTTGTGTAATCACCATTTCTTTCATATTCACCATATGTTCCATCGGGCCAAACGCCAGCTATTATCCATTCTTTGGCCGTTTGCTTGGCATTCCACACCAAATTTGTATCTGAAGTGAGTATACCACACATCCCAACAAAGGCCATTTTATCGAACATTCTATTATTGTAATTTAAAGATATTTGAGTTATCTTATTACCAAGTGTCCCGTTTGAATTCCTATGGGTGTAGACAAACCCATCTTTCCAAACTGAATATCTGGGATATGATTTTCCACTTATATAGATTGCATTTGCCCCCCATTGAGGAACCCCATTTGGAGATGCCATGTAGGATCTAGTCAAAAAGTCATTTTTCAATCTATTTGGAAAACATTGTGATAATTTATCATCTATAACTGATGAGAAAAAATGAGCACTGGAATTAAAATAATTCTCAGCCTCCACTTTTTCAGTTGATGTGAATAATTCTTTCGTGTAATCATAGGAATATAGGAGTCTTGTGAGCCAAAGAGCTTCATTGACACCAGATTCATAATTTGGCTTTTTCTGACCATTTGGTTTTGGCCAAGTAGCAACGTTATATCCAATATTTTTTTTACTATTGAATCTAATTTGAGCTAAAATAGTATGCTTGACTTTATTACCATATGTAGTATCTTTATAGAGTAGATATTTAAATGCAGCCGCCTCCATTTTTATACCCTGCCAAACTGGATAGGTATCCAATGAGTCGATTGTGTATCTATATCCAGTCCATATGTCTAGATTCTCTGAATTGGTGTTTCCTGTGTCCATAGGACTTTTTATGAAGTCGTTTGCATAAGAATCAATCCTGGTCCAATCTGGGGGTGTGTTGATCCCAGCATCTCCCGAAATTCGATAAGGTCCCAAAGTTGATCTAGATTTCCATTCATTAATCTCTTTGGGGGAATGTTGGAGTCCAGTTTGGCAAAATGACTTGCAACTAAATGAGAATATAAATAAAGATATAAGTACTATTTTGTTTTTCATATTAATATATATATTGAGAAAAATGTGGAATTAAAATATCTATCTTGGAAAAAATTAAAAAAATGAAGAACACCGTCATATTTACCATCGGAATACCTGCCAGTGGCAAGAGTACTTGGTGCGAATATTTTCTGAGCCAAAATAAGAATTTTGTTAGGGTCTCTAGGGATGATTTAAGAAAGATGTTTAGAAATGAGTCCATGCCATCGAGTCATTTAGAACAGATGATAACAGATTTAGTCACGAAAATATCTATAGAATCCTTGAATAGAGGATATGGGGTATTATTGGATGCTACCCATATTAAGATAATCTATATAGAAAGAATACGGACCAGACTTCTGATCTCGAATAAGGATCTAAAATTTAAAATAAAAATGTTCGATACACCATTGGAAGTTTGTTTACAAAGAAATGAAATCCGTGATAGATCAGTGCCCGTAGAGGTCATTGTTAAGATGTCAAATTCTTTGAAAAATTTAGACCTAAAAATTTTAAATGATAGAGGACTTGAATTAATTTAAAAATTAATTTCTCCACCAATTTGAATATTTGGTGAAATTTTTTCTTTGTCTAGGTTGGGCATCTCCATTAACCAAAGATTGCCATCGACAATTAAATCATCTGGGATCTCCGTTATTTTTGTTTTATCCAAAAAAAGATCCCCCTTGACTCTTAGATTACTCGGTAATTCTACGATTTCGGATTCGATCAGATACAGATCCCCATAGACAATTAAATTATCCGGCAGTAAACGAACATCCGATTTGTTCAAATTTAAATATCCCCTTGTTTGGCTTCTCGAATAATCAAGTAAATCCATATACTGATTCATCTGATCTTGGTCAATTACATTGAGATCAAATAACATCTTAGCCTGTTCTAAAATTTCATCAATCGTCATTTTTTTAAAAAAACGCAATAATGCGCAAATCTAAGCTTTTTGATGTGAGTTTTGATTCGATATCTTGACATTTCGAAATGTCTCCCAATCCAGATACCCACGTCCTCGATAGGAGGTATCCTCCTTGTGTGATTTTGTAACATTAATCTTTCAAACGAACCACATCGAGAATGATGTATGTATCATATTGATGATCTTCCTTAGTTAAAATTTCTTAGACGTGGTCTCCCCCCCACCATCCTTCTGATCTAATTGATCATCGTCAAAATTTGTTCTGAAGAAGTTATCAGTTTCAGAGACAATCTTTGTCGTTGAGCTAATATTTGCATAAGGTCCTATTTTCCCTGATCGTATCACACCACCTTCCATATCGGAGTTTATATATCCACCCATTAAGAAGCAATTTATGAGTGAGCTACTTTCGGACTCACAATTTAATATTTTACTACCCTTTATTTCACATCTTACAATAGATGATTTTATTAATTGTGAATTTAGAATTTCACAATCAGAAAATAAACATTTATCGAATATTCCCTCCGATATATCACAATTTATGAAGTCTATTGATCCTATATTCTTTTTTGTATTTATTTTTGCATCAACAATTTCTATTTTATTGCTACTCGATACAAAATTTATGATACAATCTTCTAAAGAATTTGTAGAATCTATTAAGTCAAACAATATTGGATATATCCTATCATAATATGCATTTACGATGTCATAACTGCCATTTTGATCTATTTGTAGAATTATGCTAGGGAACTCGACAATGAAATTATCATATTTTGAGAAGTTTTTAAAATTGTTTATATTTTCATCTAAATATTTTTCTAAAAAAACAATATCATCATTTGTAAATTTAGATCCTATTGATTTATGAAGTGTTATAATAAATTTATTTAAAAAATAATTGATGTATCCAATACTTTTCTCATAATCCTTACCCCCGATGTATCTATATTCAATTCTCTGATGATCTTTTCCATCATTCATATGAATTAAATTTATACCATAATATTTATCATCGGGCATCTTAAGTGTATTTTTGATTACATTAATGTCAATATCATTATAATCAAAAAAACGATAGGGTATTATATTTTTTACTGATTTGGCATAAACGTTATCTTTTCTTTTCGGATAATATTTGTATATCTCATCCTCATCTGTATTTAAGATGAGTTTCAAGATGTTCAAATCATTTAAATCCTGATCTAAAAAAGATATATTGAAGTGTATCGAACAATTATCGTTCGTATACCCATAAGTCTGTATGAATTTTAGTATTTTGCTCAAATATATCTTACATTCATAATAAGGAAGTGGTCCTGTTATGAGTTCGATCATATTTGATCCCCCAGATAAATCAGGTTCTATTTTAAAATTATTGGAATCGGGTACAAAACTTGAATGATATTTCCTTAATCCATGAACTTTAACGGGAGATAGTTCGTAGTTCATGATCTCCAATGTTTTATAAAAAGATAAATTTCTCATAAAAAATTCAAATTCAAGTCCAATATTAGCATTCTTTAACAAAGAATGGTCATTTAAAAATTTTTCTGAGTATTTTTCCATTTTAATCTATTAGGAGAGAGGATATTGGGTGATTTTCTATCATTAAATATTCGAATTCTATTGATATTTTTTTAGTAAAATCCCCATCATATATTTTTTTATCCAGTATTTTGGGAAATTTATTGAATATGAATGTTATCGAATTGTCATTACCAAAGAATATAATTTTTTCTCCACAAGATGGGTTTAGAAAAACTTTTTTATTTTTCAGAGTCCCTATCTCATAAATTGTTTTTTTATTCATTCTATAATACTTGGTTTTTAAAAAATTCTGACTTTTTTTCATTGTATTCTCTAAACATGGTGGGATTATTATCCATGAATTCGATTTCAATAGATCTTCTATTTTTTTAAATAGAAGGTTTTTTGAATTCTCAAAAAAGTATTTCTTACCTTTTTGAAAAATAAACTTTTTAGTATTGGGTAGTTTTGACAATCCATCATAAAGAATCACATTTAGATTTCTAAATATGGATGATTCTACACTCGATTTCTGTATTGTCCTATCCTTATCTATGTCTGATATGGTGATTGATGTTTGCTCATCAATGTTATGCATCAAGATCCTAGATGATTTTAGTGAATAAGAAAGATCTTTATATTTTTTTTGACCACATAAAGATTTTACCACCCCATTTGAATTTGATACGGGTATGGATTCGAATAAGTATTGTAGGTTTTCTATATCGGAAAACCCATTAACTACTATCTGTTCATTTTCAGTTAAAGTTTCCATTTTCTCTGAAATCAATATCTCTAAATTTATTTAAATATTTTGATTCAATCATATCTAATAGCCTATCGGGGTATTGATAAAACTTATAATTCTCTTTTATTTTGGAAGAAATTTCTGAAAAGATTTTGGCATCCTCATAGTTATTTACGCCAGATACCATCTTTTCGAGAATGATTTCAAATCTATCATCTTTACCATAAGTATCCAATAGAACTTTGAATTTATTGACGATTCGATCATTCTTATTTAACATATTCAACTCAGAAATAGAATCTTCCAAATCAGATATTTTCTTGTCTATCACCTTCCAGTCCCTTGATTCGCTTTTCAGGGATTCCAAAAGTTTTATTTTTTCATCCAAATTGAAATTAATTAGGAAATCAAGTAGAGCATCTATAAATTGCTCTTTGCCCGTAATTTTCGATGTATCCAATAAAATATCTCTTCTGGCAGAACCATAGTATCGTATGGTTATAAAATCATCCAATAAGGAATTAACGTGAGCTTTGAAAATTTCTATTCTAGAAGCTTCCTTACTCTTTCTCATCTTTGGTTCGATTCCAATTTTTTGTCCTACTACTTTACTAAACTTATCCATAAATATTTTTTTTATAGTTTTGTACGTCAATTCTTATTTCTTCGAATTTTTTTCTCGCTATTTGCATTATTTTACGAATTCTTACCCCAGCACTTTTATTCCCATGAACAAAAAATTTATCAAATTCTTCACTGAGTTTATATTGTTTACCATCAATTTCGACATTTTCGGCCAATATGTCCACAAGAGACTGGTATTTATCTACATATTCCATAATAGAATATATATCCAAAAATGGTATTCTATTTTTGGCCAAAATATGAATCTAAAATTCTTTTTGAATTTTCCTTACTCGAAATTAAATATTTGGCGCTTCCCGAAGATTTCAATATTTTAATCGATACAAATATTTTAATTATGGAATCCATTTCCCGAATCGTCATATTGATTCCATTTGCAGTGGCCAAATCCCTTATCGATTCTTTATTTGGTATTCTATCATTCTCTTTACTGGAATCAGTAAAGAGTAAATTTAAAAGATTCGAAGCGTTATAATAGGTTTTGAACGAATCATCTGTTTCTAATTTTTTCCTAAAATCCCTATAAGATCTCCATTTGTAGTATTCATTAAAATAGACACCAAATAATATGAGAATCTCTATTATGGTCGATGTTACTAAAAATAAATAAGAATTTTTGGAGTTTTTTATTTTCGTGTCATTACCTTCCATTCTAGAATTATTCTCGAACAATAGTATATCCCTATTCGATCTAGATTTCATCGAATCTATTTCCGATTTATAATTTTTTTTATCGATCGATAATTCTTCTATTTGATTCTTTAAATCTTCAATACGAAGGAAGTCTTTTCTGGATAGTCTTTTTTCTGATTCTGAATTTTTGTTTATCTGATATTGCTCTAAATCTTTTTCTTCTATTTTTGAGTCGATTTTATCAATTTTTTTCAAAATTAAATCCATCTGAGATTTGTTTAAATTATTGACTGAGTCCCTATAATTTTTAATTCGGTATTCCATTTCATTCTCGATCATATCGGATTTCGATGAAAATTCCGATGCTCCATTTAAGGAGCAATAAAATGAAATAATTATTATTAGGATACTACTCAAAAATAGAGGAAAAACATCTTTATTTAAAATCGACGAAAATTTAATCTGTTGAATAGAGAACTTATCGAAAAGTTCTCTTTTTAAGAGTTCCATCGATGATAATATAATAATAGATGAGATCATGGAGACAGACTTGTTCTCTATTATCGTGTCGGATAGAACTTTGTTTAGTAAAAAATAAGACAGGAATATAGAAAAAAAATGTCCGAATATGGACAAACTATATGAAATTAAATTGATATTTTTATAGCTAGAAGAAAATTCTTGACTATCTAGGGATTTTTTTAATTTGTTAATTTTTTCTAAATCTAATTTCATCTGATCTGATTTAATTTACCTGTTAACCTCTCTTTCCATGATAATTTTTTGGAAAGTATGTTTTTTAATTTATTTTGATCATTTTCTAATTTTCTCAAAATAGAATCGATATTTTTTTTAGATATGTTCAATTCTAGGACTATTTCTTTATTTTGGCTCTCTAGGGTTTCTATTCTATCTATATATGAAGATACAGTAGATGACAATACTCTATAGAAATTTCTAAACTTCATTAATAGAAATTTTAACTCATTTAGAGTCAATCCTTCATTATAATCAGAGGTCATGATGAAATCCAATATTTCCTCATCTGATAATTTACTCATACTATTAATTGTATCCAAAGTCTTTACTGAATAATATTTTTTTATTTTCATTAGAGAGTATGTCGATCAATCTCATACCATCTTGATTGGGGTCAGAAACTTTTCCTATTTTATCAAGTAAATTTTTGGTTTTTTCTTTAGAAAGATGAGTGACGTTGATAATATCCATGATATTATTTGATCCAACTATAGAATCATCTATGTCTGATAGATTTTTTGAATTTACACAAAGTATTATATGTGAATTGAAAAGGTTTGATTCCATACCATCCACAATCTGAATTATACTATTTATGAGACTGGTAGATCTATCGTAGATAGATTTTGAAACAACTATCTCAGAATCATCCATGACGAAAACAGAATTTGTATTTTCATAAAAGAACTTCCTAAACTCTGGATTTGTGAAGACTGATTCACACATATTTATTGGTATAAAATAGCAATTCTTACTCAATCTACGGCAAAGACTTGTAATCATATGAGTTTTACCAACCCCACGTGGTCCATATATTATGGAAATTCCTTTCGCGCGATTATCTATTTTTTGTTTCAGATTCTCAAAACTTGATAATATAGAATCTTCATAATAGTAAGCAAGATTCGAATCATCAATTTCGAGTGGTATTAATGGTATTTCAGTTAGAGGACTTTCTTGCTGATTGGATAGAAGTAATGTGAACAAAGAACCCTCTTTTGTAGTTTTATCCCCAGATTTAGAATCTGATTCAGATAAGATGTTTAATTGTTCTACAATCTTCAATATTTGATCAGATGACTCATCTTTATAATAAAATTGGAACTCACCCACGACCTCACCCTCGCTCTCGCTTAAGTGTCTTATGAAGGATAATGAAATTCCTTCTGACAATTTGAATAGGTACTTTATATTTGTTATATCCTCAAATATTTCAGTGGTCGAACCCATATTCATCAACTTATACTCAGATAGAAATGAGTTAAACTTATCCAAATCTATGTGTCTGTAGTAAGACAATTTATTTGGTCTGGAACCAAATAAATTCCAAGAAACTATAAAATCATTTTCGCCAATATCTTCTTTTTGAATTGTTAAATTTATCATTTTCGCCATTTTTTTACTGTGGTGGAGTTTTTCCGTATTTCAATTTTCTCTCATTGAAAAAAGTACACATCAAGTATACGCCTCAATTTTTAAAATGTTCATTCGATTCCAATCCAAATTCTTCATAATTTCTTAAAATTTGCACATTTGATAAAAAACAATACTTCATTTCGATATATATTGTGATGTTGACGACTAAAGAAAAGGAATCGATTTTAGCACTGACGAAAATATTGTCTGTCTATAAGGATGATTCAAGTAAATCTAATGTAATTAGGAGCTATTTGAATACGAAAATATTTAATATTTTGAAAAGGGGGCATTCTTCGACTTAGGAATTTAATTATTGATGGTAGTGATGGTCAAAAAAACTTTAAATTAAAATTTCTCTATAATTTAGAGTTTTAAATAATGGGATTAATTGGCGTACTACAGAGTGTCATGAATATGAAAAAGAAGCTAGATGTTTCTAAGCTTCCTAGTCAAGGATATTTTTATGCGTCCGATTTTGAAGTTCGAATTAGGAAGGCAAATTATGAAGATATAGTTAATTATGAATTGAATTTAGAGAATGCAACTGTAATAGGGACCATATCAGAGATAAAAAAAATAGTTAAAAATAATACTTCATATAGCAAAGGCTATTCATTTGAAGATATTAGGAGTGTTGATATAGTTTACATTTTCTTGGAGATTGTAAAATTAACTACATCCAATCCCATAATTGTTGATTATTTGGATGACATATATGGACATTCAATTCATTTAGAATTCGATAGCTCTAGTTTTAATTATTTTGATTTTTCAAAATTTGAAAAATTTTATGATAGGGAGACATTATCATTCATCATAGATGGATATAGATTCTGTATGCCCAAAATAGGTATTGAGGATTGCCTAACTGAATTTATATTCGATGCAAAATATAAAAATATGGAAGAAATATCATTCGATTTTATTTTCTTCCTCGGTGATAAAAAATCACTTTCCACATCAGAAATCGATAATCTTATTCAGATATTTAATTATGAAATGAAACAATCTGAAAAACAAAAAATTAAATCCATCGTAAATTCATTTATAGATATGATTGGATATACATTGAAAATAAATGGTAATATAGTCGATCTAAAATATAAAATAAATCTTACCAATATTTGGAGAGAAAATGATTAAAATTAAAAAAAAATTATGGTAATCAGAAATTCAAACATCAACAACAGAACGATATTGGCTTTAAACCATTTGATTGAAATGGAATTGCCGGCAAGGGAGGCATTTAAATTAATGCTTATATCGAACGAAATATCTACTTTGGTCGAAATTAAGATGAAGGCAGAAAAGAAAATTTTTGAAAAATATTCCATCAAAGATGAATATGGAAATTATATGTCTGCCAAAGATGACCAAGGAAATATAATAGAAAATTCAACAAAAGTCAATGATATCGATGGGTTCAACAAGGAAATGGAAGATCTAAATTCGATAGAAAATGAAAATTCTTTAAGCCTGATAAAATTTGATGATTTGAAACTCGATAAAATAAGACCCATCGATTTAATGTCACTTGAATTCATATTTGAATTGTGAGAAAAAAAGGAAGTTTGAAGAAAAAAATACATAGAAATAGTAAACAATTTTTTTTAGAAAATTTCCAATGCAAGATCTAATATGGTTCAATAAAGAGGGGGATGGTTTAAATTTCCGATATGATAGCAATAATGAAAAATGGTCAGGTAGCCTTATATTTGACTCCAATAGTGATGACACTTTCAAAACGATAGGCATTTATTTATTCGAGAGAATACCTTCTTTTGAATATGAGAATCCATCGATTATGCAATTAAGGAAATTCCAATTGTTTAATGAGTTCAAATTTATTATAAGTGGATCTTCGTATATGACTCAATCAGTGAGTCGAGTGAGTCTTCCCAATACAGATTCTTCATTTTATTCAAAGTGGATATATGGAATTGAATTTGAAAAGAAGTTTCCAATCGGATCTCAAATAGTGTTTGATACATCTTTCTTAGAATTCAATTCCAAAAATAGAACTTATACAGTCGTAAAGACAAAAAAAGATGCTATCTTAATTCTGAGTTCTGCCAACAATAAAGATTTTTCCTCTAGATATGGTCAAGAATTAGTCATAGATCCCAATTCAGGGAATTTACCTACTATAAGTGGGGTAAATTCTGTTGGCATCTATAATTATGTCGATAAGAATTTTAAGGACACTCAATCCTCATGGTCAGAACCCGGGTTCTATGATTATATTTATGAATCACAGAGATTTAATTTAATAAATACAAACCACAATAATGGTGTCTATACAGTAAATAATACTGGTTTATTGGATAGGGTCTACAATAGATCCAAACTAGACATATCTTCCATAACACAGAGCTCGAATCTTTTCATAGACATTGTTTTGAAAGACGATCTGCCAACTGTTTATAGTGGAAAACTAATTATTGAATACAATAGAATAATATTGGATAGATATGAATCTTTTCCAAAAATATTAAAACCAGGTGTTTTATTTTCAATACCTGAGTCTAAAGTAAATACGAATTTTTTTGAAGTTGATAATGTAATAAATTTCGATACCATTACCTCATCTAAAAAATTCAACATAGATGATCAGGTATTATTCAACAATAGGATATATCAATGTATTTTATCATACACCTGGTCGGCGACATCCTCTATATCCCCAACATCATCCTCTTATTGGAGGTTAAGTAATTATATACCTGTATCTTCTACATTAATTCCCGAGACGTTTAATTATACAGAACTACACCTAACAACAAATCACTTTACTTACTCCTACCCATTCACCCAGAGCGCATTCATTACCGCAAACTCGGCAATACAAAAATTCAATTCAGAATTAAATTTCCTTGGTATAGATCTCTCCTATGATTCGAGTAAGAGTTTATTTGCAGATCTGATATATCCAACAGAGTATGCAATCGTTTCCATGTCAATGGGATCACAATCCTCTTTTACTGAAAAGATATACGAGAAAAACATAGGTGTTAAGGAATCCCTAACCCCAGAAATAAATACAAACCGATGTTCGAACTTTTCTTATGAGATAGTTTTTACCGACATTGATTCCTTTGGGATTAAAATAACTATAAATGGTCAGATATACTATCAAGAAGTTTATTTTTTATATGATGGGCTCAATGTTAATCTTGATAGAACAATAGATGCTACACTGAGAAACTGGTTAACAAATTGGTACATGCCTTTAGTTTCGATGGGCATTATAGTAAAATTGAAATACATAGGAAAATTCTTTAGTTCCTATTTTAATTCCATAGAGATTTCAACAGAATATCCCAATGTTCCTCTTGTATTTAAGGTAGAAGTTGGGACAACGGCCAACTTCTACATAGAAAGATCAGATGTATCCATTATTAAAATAGGTAATTATTTTGCTCTAAATATAAATGGAGTTGAGTATGCTCAAAAAGTTATTTCTAGCAATGGAGTTGCTGATATACCGACTACAGTTAAAAATTGGGTAAATACTTATTACCCTATTTTATATGGATATGGTATAGTTGCATATTCATATTTAAATTTAATATCCTTTAAGGTACTTTCACAAAGCACCAAATTTAATTTGGTTGTTAAAACAGGGGTATCTACTTTCCCCGGTGATGATTCTTATCTAATAAATGATAAATTCCCAGGAAAATTTGGATCACTTTTGTCATCTAATCAGGTTATATTAAACTCGGCAACATACTCATTTGAGGATTATCAATTTGCAACAGGACAATTGGTTTCTGTAAATAACTCCTCTAGACCCCTCAATAATAAAGAATATAACATCGAAGGCCTGACTCCACAAAGTTTGGTCCTTAGTTACCAAGGTCCCTTCTGGTCATCAGAAGGTATATTCTGTGAGGTTTCACCCTTTTTGACTATAGCACTCTCATCTGGATTTGGAGCGACTGGATGCTCTCCTTCTATACCCCACGTTGATCATGGTGGGGATTTTAATTATAATAACTACTCAAATTCATTCGCAATCATAAGGAATAATAACAATACATATACAGTCTCCCAGACTTCAAATTTGCCACAGACTTCTGTGTTTAATGATATAATTTATCTGGGCATTTCCAATAAAATCTATATATTGGGGTCTGATCTAACAATTCTAGATTCATCTACTGGTGAAATAATCCAGAATATAAAGTTACCAAATGATATAGGAACGTCAATTTCTTTAGATTTTAATGAACACAATAACTATTTATATTCATTGAGTGAATATGGAATCTGTGTCATAAATCCTATCTACCCATGTTCTTTGTATTATACTATTAATTTGGGTAAAAAATCATCTAACTTTAAGATAAATCAATCAACGGGAGACGTCTATGTCTCATATGGAGATCAAACAATAGAAATTTGGACAAGTTCTAATTTTAGTGGCACTCAAAGTTATACCATAACTAATTCATCATCTAATTTCTATGATCTACAATACAATAAATCGGATTTGGACATTTATTCAACTGGAGATGATATTGTCTTTAAGATCGATGGGACTTCGCGATCCATATTGGAATCATATTCAATTCCCTCTGTTGGTAAAAATATATTCTATGAGCCATCCTACTCGGCCATGTATGTTTTCGGTACAAGTAGTCTATGGAGAATAAATAATGGAATATCCACTAATATAAATAATTCTATATCTTCTAGTAATCCAAAAAATCTAGTTTTCGACACGATAAATCAATCTATTTTTATATCCTCTCCTGATGGCATATTGAAATTGAATTTAGATGGTGGGTACATATCCCAAATATCAAGCGTTGAATATGGACCCTTGACCATTAACCAATTTGATGGTGATCTATATCTAGCATCTCAATATAATAAAAGTCTTTTTGTGATAGACTCCAATAATTTATTGGTTAAATTTTCTGCAAACTTCCCTCAAGGGAATATCAAGAAGACAATCTATAACCCCGATCGAGAAAGTATTTTTGGTATAGTTCCAAGTGGAGTTTTTGAGCAACAATCAATATTCGAGATTGGAGTGAAACTGGCCTCAAAAGTGGAGGAACTTTCTCCTACATACTCGATTGTTGGGGAAAATAACTATGGGACATTAGATCCGGCTCATATACCCCATATAGATCTTTGGATCAAGACCAGAGAATACATCAGAAGACCAAGAGAGAATTATATCGGATACCCATATGTAAATTACATATGGAAATGGGTCGATGATCAAACACCTGAGTTTTTTTTATATGATTTCTCGGGCGATCAATTGCAATTTAGTCCAACCGCATCTGGATATATCCCATACACTGGACCAAAACCATTTCCGATATCGGTCCTCAATACTTCACCTAATACAAAGTCGGATAGGTCCAATCTATCAGAGTATCAACAGACTATATTTGACCAAATTATCTATAAATTAGATTATGTGGACTCTACATCGGATTCGACTAAATCACCTTCTCCACTTGAGCTCTTCATTGGATTTAATTCTCCCGATGAGGGGGGTTTATCCAATACTCTACAGCTCATAAAAAGAGAATATGTAAATTTTCACATAACTCCCAATGCCTATAATGGCGACGTTATTCAATTTGCCATAAATTTTGTGGAGAACGAAGGGTTCAGAGGAATTATACTACTCAGTTCTTCATCGACTTCCAATTTTAGACAAGACTCTTCGGGAAATATCAGGGGACTTAAGCCAGGTCAGATACTCAAAATTTCCATAAGCGATAATATGAATTCCGATAAAAAATATACATCCAGAAACGATTCAATATCTGTAAAAATATTATCGGTTTTCTATAGATATATGGTTGTTGAATTCATCGATAGAATATTCTATAACGAATTCACACAAGTAGATGATTATCCAAGTGTTGGAAAAACAACATATTTGGATGTTAATTTTTCGGTTTTAGATAAAACTATAGCTGAGTTTAAGATATTTTCAGAAACAGAGATCGAAGACCCTCGATATAAAATAGAACTATCCAATAATGGACAATTGATTGATCCATATGATACATTTATTTTCAAGAATTATGATATTTATGAGCAAGGCATTGATTGGGGATTCTTAAATAGAAAGCGAAAAGAGATGCTCATGGTCAGAGATCAGATATTTCCCTATATTGGATCCTATAAGTCGATCATAAATGCAATTAACTTTTTTGGATACAATGATTTGGAACTATATGAGTATTACAGAAACATTCTTAAAAAATTACCAAATGGAACCAATAATCCCAATTATTATAAACTCTTTAAAGTTGAAATACCCGATATATTTAATAATACTATAAAAGGATGGAATGAAAAAGATTACATCAAAAATACTCTACCAAATCAGAATTTTGAGACTACAAATTTATTTAACCTAACTTATAATATAACAAATAAGGACGGGGATAATGTTCTGATTTATTCATTATCTGAAGTTATAATAAAACTACAGGGCCTCAAGATATGGTTAGAGAGGAAGATTATACCCATAACACATAGAATACAAGATATAACGGGCAGAACTGATTTTGTATCAACGGCCTCTATTGAACACAGAAATTACGATGTTCGATTCTTAAATATTTCCGAAGATTTCACACCAGTGGACTTTGAATTATCTGAAGCCTATTTACTTCCTATAAATTCTGGTTCAACGGTCTATAATTGCCGAGTTAATTTTTTTATAGGTGTGGGACTTTCTTCATCTACCATTCCAGACTATTTCCATCTAAAGGTCAGGACATATCAAACATATAATGAGTGGTCACCTCTGAATACATATCAAATTGGGGATAGAATATCCTATTATGGGAATCTGTATGAGTCTGTGATTCAAAATAATAGAATACATGATCCCAGAAAATATGACAATACTCCACCATGGAGTCCAAATTATGATTATGTGAATGGTCAATATTCCATCTATGATAGGGAGGTATATCAGTATATAGCCACCCAATCTTCCTTCAATGTTTTTGGAAGCTATTCTTCAATCAATCCATATGTTGATATATTGACTCATGTAGCAACCTATAGTTGGTATAAATCAACAGAATGGAAAAAAATTGATCTATCCCCCGTTCAGACATTAGTTGAGTATAGATATGACCTTTATACATTTAGTTCCCCTCAAATATCGGGACTCATTGATATAATTTCCGAAAATAATGATGATAGAATTTACATCTCGAGACCATATAATTTTACTATAGATTCCAATTTAGATCCATTCATAACTATGGAACTGACATCCGATAATGGATTTGGTCAAATATACACAACTAAAAAGAACTATGAGATAAGAGGCATACAAAATTCGTATAGTTCACTTTACGCGACAAGTCAAATATCACCTTTCGTTCCAATATCCCCCGTAACTAATTTAATTTAATTTCTTTTCGTGAGGTGATAGTGCATCAACTACATCTAAAAAATTTAACAATATGATGGGTAATGATTCACAAATCTACACCAATTGAGTGAGCTTTAATATTTTACGTTTTTTAAAAGGAGAGTTTAAAAAAATCAATATATAGATTATATTTTAAAAACAGTCTTAAAAAGGTTTTAAAATATATGGTAAGGAGCTTTCCATTACAAAGGTGGAGAGTAAATCATACTCTATGAAGCCCAAACACATTAGTCTTTAGATAATGTGTAGTTCATTGGAAGCTTTAAGCGTCAAGATAGTAAATTAAACCCCACTAAAAAACTGCAAATTTGTACTTAATTAACTCGTTAGATTTCCAATGAAATATTTAAAGTGTATGGAGAATTTTTTCGAATCTTTGAATTCGACTGGGATCGATGATATTGGTTCTGAAGTTGTCCCAAAATATAATCCGGCTTCCATAAAACAAACGACCGACTTTTTAGATAACATAGATGCTTCAAAGCAGCATTTAGTTTTTAGTTTTTTAAAAATGAAAGTTCCTTCCCAAGATGATTTTGATCAATATTGGGAGGAGGCTAAAAAAGAATTCATAGATTATTTTTTAGAGAATCCAAATTTAACTGTGCATGATATAGATATAGAAACATTTACCATCCCGAGAAAAGGCTCTTATAGTTTACCAAAGCTCCAAAACATCGGATCAACCAAATGAAACTAAAAAAAATAAAACACTGGGATCAATGTCGATTAGAATCTATATCTGGTTGGGAATTGGTTGGTAAAGATATGGGACCATCATATCCCGAACATAAATATCAAAATAGTATTGACAATTTCGATACGATGGTTATTTCAGCCTATGATGGAAATTTATATGGATATGAGGAATTTCAAGATTTGAGAAACCAATATAGAATACATGGTGGTAGGGAAATTTTACAAGATTTCACCGAGAAAAACTTAAATTCGATCATACAATATTTAAAATCAATTCCATGAGATGAACAACATAATGCTAAATATAGAAAATTACTGGAAAGATGTAAATACTCTCTATGATTTAAACATAATAGGGGATGATGAATTTAGAGACTACAAAAAAGTTTATGATTATGTGGTCAAGAGATCTAGAGGTATTTTGAATTTAGCTGGATCGGAAATTAAAGCTTTACCAGATAATTTAAGAGTCCATGGAAATTTGTATTTGGATAGATCATCTATTGAATATCTACCAGATAATTTAATTGTTGATGATGGATTAGATCTCGGATCGACTAAAATCAAATCTTTACCTAAAGATTTAAAAGTTGGGAATAGTTTATATCTCGACGATAGCCAAATTGAAGAACTCCCAG